>JGI24159J19872_10004215_pt1 | contig 18261 bp, 11 predicted proteins | sample Ectturendosymbi4_FD_19872 | JGI IMG/M metagenome (IMG submission 19872) | reverse complement strand
TTTCAGGGGGGGCCAAAAGTGGTGAAATCTGCTTTTTACCCCTCGAAATTGAAAAAACAACCTTTTTTTGCTAATAATTTCAAAATCCAGGGGTCCCAAGCCCCCCTGCCCCCTCTTCCGACGACCATGCTCAGTTTGATGATATGCTGTGAACTGTTAAAAGCAGAAAGTTCTGATCGGTGGTAGCAATTCGCGAGTCCGTTTCACCAACTGCGTCATCAAGTGCACTGGCTTATTTGCTGTAGCAAATGGGAAGTTTTTGTAATTCATGTACAAGTACAAATAAGCATGACGCTGAGTCGCTTTAGTCAGGAAACTGGAAATACAGTATTTGTAATTACAAAGAATCCCCAGGCTGAAGTCAAAACCAAGCAGCAAAATCAATCAACCAAGCGACTAACTTTGTTTTTTCTATTAAATGTTCAGGTTCTTGCAACAGCAGTCTGCAACATTAGCCTCTACACAAATATGGCCTTGCAGTGATTTCGTCACTGACACAAGCGCGTCGCAAGGTTTTATCTGGTTGACCAATACCAAAACGTAAAGGACATTAAATGCGTTTTTCACGGGTTACTACTTGGAGTAGCACGAACTGTAAAAGTGGGGAGAAACCTTACCCTTTCCCTTTTACAGCTGATAATGAGTCTGCCCTGATAGAAACAAAAAAGGAACTGGTCGGGTGTTAGTTCATTTTTTAAAACAGATATGATTGCATCAACATTAAACTCTTTTTGAACACGACAACAATATCCGTCTCATGTCGTTATATATGTCCATACGATGCACCATAAATTATATTTCTATCCATTTGTTTATCTCAGACTAGAGGTCCATACAACATGAGTTTGCGGTATTATTCAAGAAATACAAAACAGTCATTACGTTGCACACGCATACTGGAGTTGCTGGTACATGTGCGCAAGAGACATGCTAAAAGTCAAGTATTAAAAAACGCTCCAGAGGCTACTGCAGTCTTTCATCATCAAGCATTAGTACTACACAAAGGAATAAAAAATGAAGATGCGTAAAACGCATTAGAAACTTGAAGTGAGCGGATAAGAGTGTTAGACGAAGATGACACGGCGAGCACGCCACTGATAATTACGGAACCGATTCGCTACATACATTGGCATGGAATTAATAAGATGGCATAGTTGGTATAGCTTATTTCGATAAAAATTTTTACTTCTCATTGCCTGGTGGTGGAAGATACTAGTTCAAGGAAATTTCCAGGCAAAACAGATGTTTCAGCAAGAGAATGTTACACAACTGCAAGCACGCGGGACAGCTTTTTTCTTACAGAGCCGCGGAAACCATTTGTTTGTCCTAAATAAAACGTTTGTCACTGCTTCGATTTTCAAAGCCGGCTGTGCCTCGCGCTCTTCGTGCAAAATAGATCTCTATTTTTGTAATTTGACATAACTTCCGCAGTTCTTTCCCTAAAGTGAAAGCAAAAGAGGCCATCCATATTTTCTGAACCGTCGTATTGCACATAACGTCATCGCCCGGTCTTTTTGAAAACAACTATCGTTATGTCCAAACTTCTACAGTTGGTTCTCAATCGTTTTTGCACTGCCAACATTGATTTTGTTTACTTTTACCCTAAAAACGTCTCTCTTTGCCCTTTCAAGGTCATAAATACTTCATTCGTCCGATTCTGATGAAGTTTGGTTGGGTAGCCTGGTCCCTCAGACCACCGTCTCTAGACTATGGACTCACAACATAAATTAACAAAGTCGTCTGGCACTCTTATCAAAACCTTCCACTAACTTGTAGGGCAAACCTTTCAAAGGAGAGACATGCATATAAAACAGAAACATTTATGGAAAACCTGTTAAAACAATGAAATTAATTCTCAAAAATAAGTTTAAATTTTGCAAGAACTGATTTGGGAACTTCAGCAGATAAAAATAAACTACTGCTTTAACTGGCACAATCACAAAATAATCTAAACTTAAGGTCAATTCACGAGAATCAAACGCGTTGTAGGTCTGTCATAAGTTTGATCAAAAATTGTTAGCAAAACAATGAAATGTATCAAAAGAGGTGTGCGTGCCTATACAGAGCTCAAATTTCATTTATAGCAACATTTTGTTTATAAAAAACATATTTATATGTGCAGGAGTCTTTCTGCGGTTGTGCGAAGATGACAAAAATTGCATGTTAAACTTGTAGTTCAACTAATTTTCTGACCTTCAATTCCTTCCTGCTCTACTTCCGGTTTTTAGCTGCGAGTCATATTCACGCATATCGCACTACTACAAGCTGCCTCCTGAGCATGTTGCCACGGAATCACCGCACCTACTGTAGAGTAGATGCCAGAAAAATCGATTGCACCATTAAAAGCTCCATGCAGGTTGGTTGTAAGCTTTCGAAGAATCAGCCGACCTGAATCTGCTTTTATCTTTTTGCGATGATTCAAAGTTGCACATATCTGTATTCAAGCAACTGGTCTCCGTGCAGGTAAAGGATTTGAATCCATCAGCAAATTTTTAATAGGAATTTGATTTCGCGCAATACTGCGTATCTTCAGTCTTACAGTTTGCAAGCAATGCTTACGGGTGAGACACTGAAACGCTAAGTCAAAACAAGAGATGAGAAAGCAGATGGGAGTAAGATGTTTTCTCTCTTACACCTCATGAGCTGGTTTAGCACATTTCTAAGATTTCAGGAAAGCTGAGCTACACGGGATTCGCTTTCCCGATAGACAAAAATTTGAAGCTCTGGAGCTAACGGCATCTTCCGTTCCAAGGAATCAGTTTTCAGATACTCAAGAACAAATAATTTGGAACTGAAGATGCCGTTAACTCGGTGAAGTCGATTTTCCTTGATATCTAAACGTGTTAAAATTGTTGCAACGTATTCAAACAACTTGTTAGCCTATCTATTTTCAAACAAGGAAAAATAACCAGATTGGCGCATCACTGTCATTGTACAGCGCCAATTCCTTTACTTAACACAGTAGATCGTTTAACTTTGTATTTCCTGAGCAATAGCCGTTAACTCTTAACTTTGAAAATTACAATTGCCTGGCAATCTTACCTTGTGGACGCGACTACCGCTTTACGAAAGAATTCTAATGAGTATGCGTTACTACGCAAATAGATGTATGTGGTGTAACTTGCGTTTTTCTTACGAAACATTCCGTATTTTCGTGAATACGGGTGTATTCCTTGTATCATCAATGTTATCGTCGTCACACAGAAAAATCATATATATTACAACAAATTTGTACAGTAACATCTCGTCGATTCAAAATTTTTTTCTCTGCACGTTTTTGCAGTCTTTCACGCCTCCACATAAGTTCTCCGTATTTTCTGTTAAAACCATGTTAAAAATTGTTTAAATCTGGGAATATCGCCAATTTGAAGTCAGCGAATTATTAAAAATATATTCAAAACTTTCGAGACTACATGGAATCTCTCGAAAATATTGGGGGATTGCCACAGGGAACAACACCCGATTTTCTTTTTTATTACCCGTGCCTTGAAAATGCATTGCGTAGTCATGCCGCATTTGCTTTGTCCGAACCTCAGCACTGAGCACTTGTCTTCCCGAGAAAACATTTCGTTTCAAGGCAGTGAGGGCGTTTATACAAAAGACAATTAACTCAGGGTTTTTTTTAAGGAAAATGTTAGGTACCCGGTATGGACCTGTAGGGACCCGGTTTCTCTGATTCTAGGGACCCGATTTTCTCTGATCCTAGGAACCCGACGATAATTTTCTCTGATTCCAGGGACCTGATTTTCAATTCTAGGGACCCGAATCGAAAACTAAATTACGAAACCGTCTCTCAACATTGGCACTTAGACAATAAATACTTCTATGTTTTTCAGAACAATCACTGCTTCTTTCAGGAGACTCACATGTGTGCTTTCCTCAACGCTTTCTTCATCGGCTGGAGGCAGCGGAAAGTTTGTGGTTAGTTGAACGCGTGATACCTTCCAATCAAAAGAGCGTCAGTTTGGAAAAACGGCATCACAACATCACGCTTGTTTTGCTTACTTCAGCTCCATGTGTATTCAATTGAGAGAGTGATGTTTTATTGCTGAGCTTAATACCAGTGCAGTAGCAGGTAGTCGGAACAGGCCCACAGGCACTGCTTTGACTGTTTATGTCAATAAACGCGATTCGGTTTGCAGGACATTTTCATGTATATTTCCATGCATTTCGATGAAATACTTTTTATGCGCTAAAATGTTAGTGGTCATCAAATGAAAATGCCCACTTGCTAGTTTTTGATCGTCAATCTGTTCTACCTGCGGAGAAATATTCAGAGAAGAAAACCACTCGATTTATTCAGACCATCGTAATCACATTCACGATTAGCAAGAAGAGGAATGACAATTACTAGACAGAAATGTTTTGAAAAGCACGCTGAGAGATCAATAAATTTATAGAAGCGGTAAGTTAGCAATGCGTCGCACGCGTTTGTTGGCAGCAAACCGTTACATTGAAAAACAATTTATTTGGAACTAAATTAAGTGTTGCAATTTGCCGAATCTCAAAAAAAACCGTTCAGTTGGTGACTTTAATATTCAGGTGGGCAGAGCAGTTTTAATCAAGCAAAGCGAGCTATCATCTTTTCATTTTGCCCAGTAAATTTTGCGGTTAAACTCAGCACATTGAATCTGACATTCATAAACTAGGGAAAAATTTTGTCTTGCAAAATCTTCATGAAATTACTGTTGAAATGACTTGTATGTTTTTGCAGGCACATTTTTTGACTACTTCTTTGAAGGAACATTTGTAGTTCCTGTCCCAAAAGACTATTGTCACGTCCTGAAAGACTCTATTTGCAATATCGGTTAAGTTCTAGGCATCACGCTGAACTGCAATCGGTGATGGGACTGCAGTTCGGGAGTTCTGCAGTTTTGGAAACGTGGAATACCATTTAGCCATCATTATCATCAGGTCCATTCTGACGAGAAGTGGTGATCGATAACAGGTCTACAGCATTGGAACAAAAAATATCCTTTAAAGGTAGATTGAGCTTTTCAGTGATGCAAGGAAGTCAGTCTAGGAAATCAAACTGCAGTAGGTATGGGGAATCGATAGGCAGATAAGAAATATTTCTTCACTTCCATCGTTTGCATTACTTTTGTACATAAAGCACTGCACCAGGATCAAGCGTTCCTTTTCAATTCACAATGACGTCATTAGACCCCTTGCGTCACATGAAACGAAAAACTGTCGGTCACGGTTAGATGAAAACAGTCTTTCGCGAGGATTACCAAGGTGGGCGCAAGAAAGAAAAGTCGGGGAAGACTTGAAGGCCCGGATTTCCTTCTAATTCCGCAAACTTTTGACTTCTCACGTGACGTGGCCTTTGTGTAACAAATGTCATACAGAATGCTTTAGCGTTTAGCGCATAGCACAGGCTGCAGAAATGCTTTCATTAATAGTGTAGTGGCTTTCATTTGTTTTGACGTGCACTTCTTTTGCTGAACACGAAGTTCACAACCTTCGAAACATAATTAGGCGACGCAATATTAGTTGCAAGAAATCTTTAAAATATTGCAATAGTGGATTTTCAGAAAACTGAATCGCACTGTCGTACGAAAGGCACAACCATACGGTTAAACGAATACATGCGTAACCCTGATTAGTAGTAAGGGAGTCTGCTGTCTGCAGTGCGATGATGTCAAACTGTCTCCGAGTTGCATGATAGTAGCAGCAACCTGGAATTGTCAAGTTTTAGGTAACACTGTTGGTTTGTGAGGCACACGGGCTCTGTTCTCTGCGTACAGTATGACGAAACAGTAACCAACACACGTAATCGTCGCATTCCACAATCACTGTGTAAGACGCAGGCCCGTAGCTACAGAAGGGCATTCGCGTGCAGTGCCCTCCAGTATTTTTGTTCCCCACAAAATTTTTGTTGTGTCCAGGAAAAGTTGTTTTGAACGTATAACAAAAACAAAAATCTTGCCCACCAAATGTGTGTTTTACCCTCCCCCAGCCTTAAAACCCGGCTACGGGCCAGGTGGAACGTGAACGCGTGTGAGACGACTAGCACCTTAGGGCTCCTTGGCGTGGCTGTCCTGTCAAAAAGTAGCTACGTTTCGACTCTGGTCTTGTGGGTGCGTGTTCAAAGGGTTTCTTGTTCGCCGCGCAGGATATAGTCCGACTGAAAAGGATTAAAATGAGTAAATTGTTGCTTCCGCAAAGGACTGCGGTGAACATCCCTAGTTTCAAAAAGGCACATTCATTTTGATTCGGTTTCGGGGGTTGCTGGAACATTCTGGAACACTTCCACCTGCGGGTTCGTGCGCACGCTGAATGGAAACAAGACTTCGAGCTAGTGAGTGCAGGGTGGTGATAAGCAAATGTTAAGACCAAAACTACAAAAAATCTGAAAGTCTGAAAGTACAGGGGTGCAATATTCGAAACAAGCTTGAAAGAAACTGCATCAAAGACAAAAGTCATTCAGGCTGGAAAACAACTGATAAGTTTGATTGTGCCAACGAAGAACATCTTAACGTCCTATGAGACTTACCGCACAGTTCAAGCAAATGAGTAGATTTATTGTAAACAGATTTCAAAAATTGAAAACTAAGTTTGTTGTGACGAGTGTTTCCAGCCATAATGCAATCAACAACTCGACGAGAGTGCAAGAGCACATTTGTAACACTAAACTTACTGCATTTAGTATCTTTTACACTATTTCTTGAACACATTGTTAAAAAATTCTGCAGCATACTTTAATTTGTCGATCTGCCTCAAGTCAATATTTGCGCACATTTAGTTACTGCTGCGCCGTAATCAGTGGCGTACGGTGGTCATTGTTACTCGTTGTGCGCTGTTTGTGACGTCACACTGCGACGTCAAATTCAAGTTTCAAATCCAGCGTTTTGGCGAAGTTTTTGATATAATGCACGCGTTCTCCTTATTCATTGTTGTATAACTTCATATGTCATTTTATTGACTTTAAACTATCAGCTATCCAAGTTAGGATGCAGGTGCAAAATACACTTAATCCTACGACCAAGCAATCATAACTGCAAAAATATCAGACTTCACGTTAAAACCAAGGATTAAAACACACTCAGCCCTACAACAGTGCAGTTTACAACTGCAGAAACAGTCTGAACGATTGTCTCTCTGAATGCGAGCAGTCGAGCCCAGAGTTGTGTCTGGAATAGCGCACACCCAGGTTTGGTAGATAGAAACAGCAAGGGAGGAAGGAACACTCAGCTCTAGAACAGCGCATGTCAAAACTGCAGAAACAATCTGCGGCTCTGCGCGAATGTCTTGCCGACTACGAGTTGTCGAGCCCTGCAGGTGTGCGCCTGGAATGCTGCACACCCAGGTCCTATGGATGGAAACAAACAGGGGAGTAAAATTCACTTAGCCCTAGAACAGCGCAGCACACAACTGCAAGAGCAGTATGCGCAAATGTCTCTTCGAATACGAGAGCAGTCAAATACGTATGAGGTGTGCGCCTCGGGCTGGAAAGTACGTAATTATCTTTCCAGCTTTTTTGTGATTTTCCTTGATCGCACGACCTGGAAAATGTCACGTCATGTTCAGTTTCACAGAGCGTGCGACTCACACCTAGCGCACACGGAGTATACGCCCCCGCAATAGAAACACACTGAGCAATTCCTTTCTTTCGCCTCATTTATGGCCCCCACTACCGAAGAAAATCACTTGCAACGCAACATTGCTTTCACTATAATTTACAAAGTAAATCTTTTTAATACCTTGACCTACCTTTACTATGGACTTTTCAATTAGTATGGGTCAATATTTACTTGCTTTTTATCTGTTTTGTTTCGCAACATTAAATAGTGTAAGATTATCGCAACTGCCATTGTAAAGACATCTTTTCACTTATGTGGTATTCAGGGGAGCACACACGGTCGGTCATGATAAATAAATTTCTTCAAAAGTTAACATAGAAAATACTGTATGTAGCTTCTTGCATTAGAAAAATGATGAACGATACAAAACTGATATGTCTGTGTAACTTTTACAATTTCAGTATTTTCTTGTGCTAGAAAGGTGCTCATTACATAGAGCTTTTGGAAATTTGAGGGAATCCATATACTTTCAAAGGCAATGCACATGATGTGTCTTGCTTTTAAATTCATACATTTTTAAAAATGCTATTGCATTTCCACTCCGCCTAGTGATAATTTGCTGTCGTTCTTTTCCCACACAAATTTGTCAAGAATGTTATTTTACCAAAGTTTGCCGGTGTATACATTTAATAGGACTGCAATCACATTCAGTGCGCATACTGTGAGATTATTTTTCCTGCGGACAATATAAATGAATTACAGCACATCTGTGACAATCAATATGGTGCCGGTAATCCTGTGAGCAAGAAAATTCAATTGAAGAAATGCGACACCTGCTTCAATATCGATTAAAGACAGTTTTTTGAGTGTCAGGGAAAGACTATCTGAGCCTTAATGATAAGAAGGCATTTTCATTTATTTTTTCATTTTTTACCTAAAACTCGGGGTCAATTCAAACAGGAAGCAGTAGTACTCAAACAACACCGAAAACTATTGTGCATACGAACAAACAGCACGTGGAGAGAAGCATCACTGAAAACCCGAAAATCCTGACAACAGAAATCTCTCATTATTACGCGCAAGCACTACATTATGCTACGACATTACGAGCAGGAAGCTGAAGGGTCACGTGCTTCGGGTACAGAGGTTTAGGGCCGCAAAATTACCGTAATGGGAACCAGGGTTAAAAAATAAAGTTGGCATCACTGCAAGGTATGGGTCGCTGATAGCGTTAGGTCAGGGTTGGGCAAAAAGAGCCATTTGGACTTGCTTCCAATAGAAAAGAATACAACTGGAAACCACAAAAGCTTTTTGACATTTAAAATGAAAAATCGCTTATTTCGTTTTTTACCTGTATGTTATGCACAAAACACCATGAAAGAATGAAAGTTTCGGTATACTGGCTTTATACTCCCTTACGAATGTCTTCAGTGGTTTACGGGCGCCCACCCCCGCTTACTCTGTGCATGGTCACACGGCTACTTTTGCAGACACTGCTGCAATGCTGGCATGTCTGCAATGCTGGCATGCCAATTTTTGGTCGCTTTGTGTTTTTCTTGCACCCGTCCAACGCCGGTTGAAAAATTCCTTCAGAGTATGCTGTGCATTGATGTAGTGCAAAAGAAGAACAAAATATTCTATTGCAAAACGATAATCCAAGCTACAGTAGATGCTGTTTAGCACCTTCTTCAAGAGCTGTTCACAAAAAGGACAAAGCGTCGGTGTTCAACTCCAGTGCATAATTAAAATGCAAAGGAACACCGTTTTATCAAGCAAGCAGGAAGGACGGCGTTTAGCACGGTCCCCCGAATATACCACTTATGTCATGTCTTCACAAAACTTTGTAAGAACTGCCAATGCTTTCGCATGTGGCTTCCGTAACTGAGGATATAGAAGAAAACTTGGATGAAAGATCACAATTAATTCATAAACAAACACGGGATGTGATGCTGTTTAAAGCAGCATTATTGCAATGGCGATTGGCAACATTTTTTGTCGGAATTTGAGGTAACGTCAGTGAGAGCGACTCTAAAATGCCCGTAATTATTCGATTTCTCAGACGTGGTGGACCGCTTTGGCTTAACCTGTTTGAGTTTTCGTTCGTTGGTGGTTTAAACGGCTTACAAAGGAAAGAACTTCTGCCAATCACAAAAATCTGCGTATGTCTCGAACTATCACTGCAGCTACGTTCTATTCTGCGTCGAAATTGCAAACGGTGATGCGCCGCACAATCCATTCAAGCAACTTCAGGCGTGTTTAGAGAGGTTTATCTCTACTTACGAACATATGGATTTGATCTCCGTAATCAAACGATCAGGAAAGTACCGTGATGTGTTCAGAAGACAGGCCTGTGAAGCAGATGATCAGTTTATTACTTTGTGACGATAAGATAATTCCATTGTGTGGGTAAAAATGAAATTGGGGATGTAGATGCTGCGTTTTATTTTTTGCCGTGACCAATCACTTGACCGTGCTAAAAAATTAACATCCTCTTGGAAAATCTAGCTGAGCGTTTGTAATCTTCAGGGGTCCAGGCTGAAAAGCAGTACAACATTGGAATAAACAGTATTTGCTGCTCTAAACTTGAACGTTACTGTCTCCTATCGTATTGTAGTTTTTGTAGGGATCAATATCTGGTGGTGAAAATTTGTGGTTAGAACTTTTAAGAGAACAAAAGATTTCTGCTCTTTGCAATTGCGTTTCGGGCTTCCTGTGTTACTGAAGCGTATAAACTGCAAGCACCATACGAGATATTTTAACACCGACCCGGCGAAAGCATGGCCCGCGGTCATTCTCCGAACTGTGTGGAAACACTGGTTCGATCAGAATAGCAAATCCAATAAAGCTGACGTGCATCCTTACCTTGCTAATTTAATTAAGAATGTCACCCAGTGCTGGCAGTAAATGTTTTCCATGCAACCACTGAACGCTACAGATGATAAAATGTTGAAAGTACAGACATAATCTGAAGGACCTGCTTTTTCGGAATGCTTTTTCTTTCGTGTTTGCAAATTGTGGCTACCTCGATTACATAAGCACTATGCATGAACAGCGTTCTGCTTCGAAGCAATGCGAAGAATATGTTGAAAACTGTTCTTCGAATGTAGCGTGAGTTGGCGTTAAAACTTTATTGTATTCTTTGTCTTGTAGTTATTGTTGAAAGGCTGGTGTTATATAGACTGCAACCAAAAAGTCAGAGATAAGACGTGGAATTTCATGAAGGTTAGTGGTTTTATTGAGCGCGTGTTAATAACCTATCAAATCTTTACAGCTTTTAAAATGAAATGGCTTACACGAGATAAAACTTATGTCGATGCGTGGTTAAAACTCGGTTAAAAGTATAAAAATGTCCGTAGCAGGAGTGATCGCTACCTTCATCCATCACCAGTGGCATACGCAGAAAATTTTCATGGGGGGGTTTCATTCAGTGGCATATAGTGGTCATTTGTATTTGGTGTGCGCTGCTTGTGACGTCACAATTTGAAGTCATATGGATTTTTCCAAACCAACGTTTTGGCGAAGTTTTTTGACATAATATGCATGTTTTTCTACGACACGCATTCCCCTTATTTTATGCGTCATTGCACTGAATATAAACTATCAGCGCTCCAAGTTAGAGAATCGGAGGAAAATAAACTCAACGCTACGACACAGCAGCTCATAACTGCAAAAATATCAGGCTGCGTGTTAAAACAGGGAAGTAAAACTCACTCATCACTACGTCAGAAACAACTGTAAAATCAAGCTGCGCTAATGTCTCGCCGAATACGAGCAGTCGAGCATATAAAGTGTGCGGCTGGACTGGCTAGCGCACACCCCGGTTTAAAAGATCGAACCTTGCTAAACTAAAAAGAATTGAGAATGCGCATAAGGTATGCAAGAAAACTTTCGATTTTTTGTTATGTATAGAAATCCAGCAAACTTTCAGTTTTCCTCTTTCCCTACTGAGGCATTGTCAAATGCCTGAATGCTTCTAAGTTAGCAACTGCTGTTTTTTAGCTCGTGCAACAGTTCTATCATGCTGCAGAACTCGGTAACGTAGCCAATGCGATCAGCGCTTGCGGTGATCAGCCATAGCAGACAAAATAAAGACAATTGTTTCCGACAAAGTGAACTATCGCGGAACACAATCTTAAACATGCGTAATGGACGAAAGGTCTAAAAAAAAGTGGTGAGATGGTTTCTGGATGCAGATGACAACCCAGATTCACACCAAAACCTAATTATTACTTTTTGGCCCATTTGCAATGTTCCTTGAAATTTCATAATGAAAATCACGGCCAATCAAAACGATATCAACAACATATTACAAACGTTTCCATAACTCCTGTTATCATCATCAGTGCATTCCAAATCCTTAAAATTTGCATGTAAATTCATTCCGTGGTATTTGCATTAAGTCGACAAATTGACAAGCAAAAAGTATGCGAAAACAATTATTATCCTTTGCGCAGGTAATAAAGTTTTTGTGAAATATCGAGCTCAAAGGGGGGGTTAACCCCAACCCCCCTTGGGTACGCCCTTGTCCATCGCTATTGCGTTTTGTGTAATGCCCGCAAACCTTTTGTTTACAAATGATGTACGGACTTTAAAAACGAGCTGAACGAAAATTGTTTTGGACAAGGCTTTGGGACCAAGCGTTTGTAAAGACTGCAGGGACGTTTTTTGCCAATTTTGATAACAACGCAGTGTTCCAAAAGATCTAAAGATAAAAACAAAAACATGTATACTGTATCGAACTACTTTCTCAACTTCAGTTAATCGCTATCTTCAAGTTTTAAATGGTTGGAAGGGGAATCTGAAACAACAGTTTTCTAAATGAGGTCTGCATGTCAAAAGTAACGCCTGAAAAATGATGTAATGTAAGATAGGTGAGAAGATACGTAAAGCAATTGTTTTATTAAAAGCTCACACTGGCCTGAGTAAATTAAATCAACTATATTTTTTCATAAACCCACGGATAGATAATTGCTATTTTCAGAGGATCACTAGCCTAAACTAGATTAAAAAACAACAGTTCAAAAATGTTTTAAGCGTTTTTTATTTACGAATAATGCAAAAGCATTTTGCTTTGCGGTTTGCAGTTAAATCAAAACAATCTTCGTTATTGTTTACATTTAAATTTGAAACCTGCTCTTCTGTCTGTCTTTTTTGTTCAAGACGAAAAGGAATACTTTCAGTTATTGTCACTCAGAAAANTAAACTGTGCAGTTCATTCTGTTTTATGCAGTAACTTCGTATTTCAACCGCACGCTTAATATCCCTGAAAAACTAACGATTNCTTAGCGATGCTGTCTATCCCTCTAATAAGGTAACCACGAGATGGATAAAAGGCAGCCGGAAACTGTACCAAAGATATGTCCAGTTTAGTCAACTTTTCTGCAACGTAAATCTTCAGCATCTGTAACACTGCACCGGTTTTGTAAACATTTAACTACGAGTATATACAAAATAACATTCTAACAATCAACAATTTATTTAAAATGTCTGCTGGTAAGTTTATGCACTCTTATGAAAACAGTAAACTTCCATCACATTTTAACCAATATTTCAAATTTTTTCAGACAGTTCATAAATACCCCACCAGACTGGCATGTTCAAAAAATTTCTTCTTACCCATGGTAAACTCTCCCAAGGGCAATGCTCTCTCAAATTTATTGGACCCAAGGTATGGTCAGAAATACCTGATCATATCAACTTTCGATCTCACTTTGATTTCAAAGATCTGTACAAAAATTACCTACGCTCTGGGCTTGTTGGTGCAAAGTAACAACTGGAATTTGTTTAAACTCATCCAATCTTTGTGGTTTGTATCATGTGTTTTTTTCAAAATGTTTTGCTATATATTTTATACTTAACAGACACTGCAAAGTTTCCATGCTGTTAATCTTCTCTCATCTGTCTGTCATTTGGTATTTTCCCACCTTGTTGTTTTTTATCATATAATCATTTGCATTGTCAAACAAATGTACATTAATTTCAATAATTGTTCTCTCCATACCTGTAAAATTCAATATCTCATCATGAAAACTATGTGCACATGGGCATGCACTCATCTGTAAATATCTAGTGTCTTTCTTTTTCATCACCTTATCTTTTCGTTTCACATGGCTACTTATGATAGTACTAAAAGCTGTATTGCAGTGTTGGTAGACTAGATCAGGGCTTCTCAAACTATGGGTCGCGAAGTGTAATTTTGGGGTCGCGAAACAAATTGGCTTGACAAATCAGATACAAAAGTTTTTGTAAACTTTACAAGAAAATCAAAATTTGACCTGCAATGAATCTATTTCTACTGCATTTTAGCGGCAATTCCGCGCAGGGCCGTCAATACCGGGAGGAGCAGTGGTGCCCGGTCCCCCCATTTAAGATATGTGCCCCCTTATTTCATGTTTGGCCTCCCGGTTGCTGCATACATCCAATATTGTATTGAAAAATGTGCCCCCCTTGTGGTTTTTGGCACCCCTGCTGCGAAATCCTGGCGACTGGACTGATTCCGCGTTTCATGCTTTCAGTTGTTTACTAGGATGTCTGCCTGAGCTATCAAATGATAATAATCCACCAAGCAAAACAAGTCAGGTTTTGTTACGTCATGATTGTTTTAACGTACTGGCCAATATTTACCTTATTGCTTTCATTCCGACACGAAGGCATGCTGTGTTTAGAACTCTAGGTCTAGGCTAGGGTCTACGCTAATTGCTTTGAGATAACACTGAGTAGATTTACACTACTGTAAAGTTTAGCAATATTAGCAAAGCCACAGCAGTGACCATACATCAAGCGAATCAGTCGTAATTTATTTGCACAAGGAAACTAGTTACTGTAAAGTTAAAAGCTTCATACACAATTTAAGAAGTGCTTTGGATTTGGAGTTTCATTCAGGAATAGTTGGATCCGCAAACCATATGCAATTGAAATTTTAGGAGGCTACGACTCTGCCACTATAAGCCCAGGATGAATTTGCGGAGTTATTCAACGACAAAAGTTTGCAGCTGAACTTTTCAAAACATAGTTTACGTGAATGTTTGATAAGAACATGAAATTAATACCCAGTCATTTCTGATCTAGTCATTCATAAACTCTTAACCGCTTGCACAACATATCTGTGTGATACAGCATTTTAAATATTGATAATCATCAAGTCCAAAACCGATGCTTTTTTAAAAATGTTGAGAATGTCTCTTGCTGCGTTATCTAATTGTATCAGCCTAGGAATGGATGATATGTGTAAAAATAATCAAGTACATGCATCCCATTAGTTGTGCTTGATGAGATGACTTCTATAAACTGATTTGCTTTATGCTAATTTTTTTAGCCTTTTGTTTCCATTTCGTGATTGTTTTATTACTGTATAGTAACTTTCATGATTTGTGTGCATTTGTATCATTTATCCATGGACAAAAATGCCTCTTGTTTATTTGCAATGGGACATTTACACTTATCATTAACATTTGGGCTATCCGTAAATGAAAGGGTCGCATAAAAAAAACGTTTTCAAAAAGCGGCCGCGGAACCAAAAAGTTTGAGAAGACCTGGACTAGATGACTTCGTGGTCTTTCACCAATTTTTTGTGACAAAGGAACGAGTAAATATCCATAGCTTGTGTAGAAATTAGCCTTAAGTTATGCTATAGCTTCTGCATTAGCCTATATTCTACGCAATGCTGTATGATCTAGTGACTGCGGGAACCATTATTTTGTCGCAAAAAACAAGACACTCACTTATCACAGGCCCTTGCTGCTAATCAAAGCACTCTAGTGGTAAGCTTAATCGAATTGTGCAGAGAACCAAACTGCGATGTAGCCCAGCCAAATATTAGCGGTTTTGCCTTTCACGCTGCAGCTGGACAGGTTTACGTTGGCATGGATCACATTTGCTTAGAAACTACACTTTGCTCCTCTGGAAATGTTGATTAAATCACGAATACAGGTCCACTGTCTCTCACGAACGTGCCTAATTGCATCCGCTGGTGTGACGTCAACCAGTACAGAGCGTTAGTGAAAAGTTTCGTCAGCGGTGGCATTGTTTACGAATGCGCACATGGATCGCTTTGTGACGCAAGCCATGTAAGAAGAATTAAGGCAGTAGATCTAGGTCATATCCGCCGGAACACAGTTTTTATGAGGTTGTTCAGTGGTGAATACATTGGAGTTTGTCAAAAAAACAGCAGTGGCAAACGTTTGATAAGCTGAAATTGCTCCCCCAATAGAATGAACATATTGTGAGTTTAATCGACCTTAAAAAAGTAATTCAAAAAGTGGTATTTTCGGACCCTTTGACCTTTGGATGTGCTACTCAATTAAAGAATGCAAGAAAGGCGACACATGCACAGGTTTAATTATTTCAGAACTTTGAAAACAGGTACCTTTCAAAGTCAAACGCCAGCTGCCGTTAGTGAAGCTTGAAACATGTTTTCTTTCCAACATGAAAATCATAAAGCCTCAATCAACTTCAAAATGAAAGGATTGTAGTGGTTTGTTGAGGGAAAGTAGAACCCTGAAAAGCAACACTGAAACGAGCGAGGTATTGCGTCTCTCCAGAAACCCAAGGCACTGTACGCTGCAAGTGGCAATAGACTGCAGCAGGTAGAGAAATTTTAAGTGCTTTGGGGTAGTATACATAAGTGTCGGATGGCGGAACAAGGAGATTGATACACGGATTGGTAAAGCAAGCGCAGTTTCGCGTGAATTTTATCGCTTTGTGATGACAAATCTGGTGCTTTCAGACACCGCAAAGCTGTCAGTTTTAAATCGGTCTTTGTTCCGAATCTTGGATAACGACTGGAAAATACTATCTCAAATGCAAGCGGCAGCTCTGTGAGTTTTGCGAAGATTTCACGCTGTGACACTTCACGACAAGATGGGCAGCTTTGAAATTCGTTAAGCTCTGAATGGGGAGCCACTTATCCTCCGAAGCGAGATATCCCAGCTACGTTGGTTCAGCCATGTGACCAGAATGTCCCAGGAAACGGGCTGAGGTAAGCCCTGCTAGTTAAACCCACGAGAAAGCGGCCCAGAAGTCATCGACAGACCAAGTGGAGTTACTACATCTCCGCCCTTGCTTGGTCCCGTCTTGGTTTCGAGCCAGTAGAACCATCTGAAATTGCTCTTGACCGTGAGGTATTTTGAGTTCTCCATAGGGCTGCTGCCCTGCGGCTATCCTCAGAGTAAAAGCGGGTATGAAAATCAATGAATGAAAGTATGACTTTACTATTAATATGAAAATGCGCTGTAAGAGAAAAATGGCTGTGGTAAGTTTAAGCATATCAAGGCGAACCTGCACATCTGAAGTAAAGGTGGTAGGCTTACCACCTGTCTGTCTATCAACAGATGAATGGCGAAAACCGAACAGGCCTAGTCTACGATTCCTCTGGAGACCTCTTGCGCACCTCACTGTGAATTTCATTGAAAAAACTCCAGAAGACAACTCATCCAACCAATTTCACGTTTGTGTTTCTAGCGTTAGCGACGGTTGCAACAACATCATGCTGAAAATCGTGTCAATTCATTATTTTCCTGTAGTAAACACATGCCAGTGCATTGACATGCGAGTCAATTCTAGGCGGCTTTTCAGCAGAGATAAACACGCTAGCAAGCGGGTTCACTGTGACACAGAACACGTGCGTCGTGAGGTGCTGGGTGGACGTGACCGGTAACAGTAACAACTACTTGTTCACTTGCACGAAATGACTACATTGGAAGCCTCTTGTGATGTTGTTAACAATTATCTGCAAGTCGTGACCGCCGGTAAAACTGCAGAATTGTCTTTTTCGTGTTTTTGCTGTGAAACAGACTTTGCAAAGGCGAGTCAAATTGAAAGGACGGTTTAGGAAACGTTAGACGAAATCGTGAGCTGTGGCTGCATAACCATATTATTGAAATTACGCAGGGTCTTTATTCTTCAAAGCTAGCATTACGATGGTAAATTCGATATTATAAGCTCCCATCCTTTTTTTCGATTTTCGGAAACTTTGTTTGTATGCAAGAACGATTTGAATAACGCACTGAAGACAAGAATGGATTTGAAAAACATAAAAGTAAATATGCGCTGTTCGTCTATTTATAGAAATTGACTTCAGTGTTTCCACAAAATTTGTTCTTGTGAAACTGTCAGCAACGCATTTATAAACTCTTACCACAGACAGTCTCTTCGCCACAACATCTTTAACTAAATTGTCGGAGCCACATACAATTATTGGCAGATGATTGCTGTGTCCAAAGTCCCCCATTTGCTTGTTTTCGGATGCAACGTGGGTTGTGAAATGTTCGTAGTGGTGTGGCGCTCAAAAAAGAAGTGGGAGAAGGCTTTATGTTTTATTTACGCAGGTGTGATTTTCTGCAGTAAAAATAATTTTATTGTTTCCTATTGAGAAGTTCACAACAAATGACAGCAAATCTGCCGAAAATCTTATACTGCATGAAGAAGTAAGGAGAGCGTAGTCTTACTTGCAAAAGTTTGGGGACACTTTGCCTGGCATTTTCCCCGACTACACCACTGGTTACTCACGGTTGCAGGCTGGTCTTATTCAGAGCTCCTACACAGAATTATTGTTTGCGGTAGGAACTGGAGCTGCTATGGCTGAAGTTTGATGGTTACAGTCCCACAAGGGCGTACACAAGAGGGGGGAGGGTTGGGGTTAAATCCCCCTTGAGCTTGATATTTTACAAAACTTTATCACCTGCGCAAAGGAGATTAATTGTTTTCGCATACTTTTTGCTTGTTAATTTGTCGACTT
>JGI24159J19872_10004214_pt1 | contig 18261 bp, 20 predicted proteins | sample Ectturendosymbi4_FD_19872 | JGI IMG/M metagenome (IMG submission 19872) | reverse complement strand
GGGGGGGCGAAGAGTTTTCTAAGGGGGGCCCAATTTGTACAACTATGTCCCAATGTCCACGAGTTTTAAACTATGTCCAACACATTTTTCCAGGGTAGGGGCGAAAAACTTTCCAGAGGGGGTAGACCTCTCCTGCGGCTCCCCTGGTTACGACCCTGCTTGCAAAACAACTTATTTCCTGTCTGATCGCATTTTTAAGCATCACGAAATAATGTTAAAAAAGGAGGCTGGACGGAATACAGTTCCTGGCTTTGAGCATGCACCACCGCTGCATGCAAGAAGGACAAAGTCAGTGTTCAAGACCCTTAAGTGCCACTCAATAAAGACTTTTTCGGATGGTGTCAACCACGAACAATAGCCAAGCTATGTAGCTTTTTGCCATTTATGTACAACGAGAAACACCACCACGCACAGATGAATACAGCGGGATAGTCGCAGCTACGCTTGTCACGGCGCAAGTAACCCTGCTTGAGCAACCCAGCTTGCAAATCCCAATCAAGCCTCGGCATGGGCGTCAGAAGCACTTTTTTCCAGTGTGGACCAACAGTGAATCTTTCAAGGTGGTCGCAACAAAAGTGGTGAAATTTTATTTTATTCAATCGAAAGTAAGAAAACAACGTCTTGCTAAAAATTTAATAGGACAGGGGGTGGGCCTGGCACGCGTGCCGAACTTGGCTCGCGAGCACTTCTATCCGGTACGTGAGCGAGGCCTCGGAAACGAGATCCTCCTCCCTTCAAATGAAAAAGTTAATAACTTACAAGTCGCAGTATAATCTGATGAAACTCGGTGTCCGTTTCTTCATTTTCGTTTGTTAAAAATCCAGAATTTAATTTAACCCTTATGTGCTTTTGATGCCATGTGGCTGCGAACAGAGCCGAATCAGCCGCACTCCATACCCCCCAATTGGGGGGCACACTGCCACAGGGGCCCAAAATTCAGACCCCTCACTACAATTTTTGGTTGGCACGCGGAAGAATTTTGTCATTGATTTAGCCGATTTCGGCACACAAACCGAAAAAGGTTGGCCGCCCCTGTAATAGGAAAATTACAAATTTTTTAATTTAGGGGGTCAAGGCCCCTTGACCCTTCTTCCGATGCCCATGCGCCTCGGGGAACAACGATTTTAAAACACTTGCGTGCCAAGAATGAAAATCACGAGTCCATTGTCAAGCGAAATTTCTGACCTATTACATTGTTTGTTAGTTACTTTGCTTCTCAGAGTAAAGGAATAAAGTTTGGCGATTATCATGTGTGTTGTGTAAGTTAAAACTTTTAGGTCAGATGTCAGATACACGCAAGCTATAGTACTGGAATAACTATAACAACTGAAAAATATTGGACTTAGACTCATACAACAATTACTTTTCGTTTTCTGACCCTAACCCAAACCCTAACCTGACCCGCTTACCAAAACACCGAACCCTAATCATGAGTTTTCTCAGCGTATATGGTATGTAGAATATCACTCTGTGCATGTGCACACTGGGTGAAGTCAGAAATTTCGCTCGACACCGAATTAACACAAACACGCCCGTCCGTCCCACTATGTACAAAAGAATTAGTTTCGCTTAAAAAGAGATAGCTCCGGCGGTCACACGCGAAAATAGGTTCACTGTTACTCGCACCATGAAAACTGATTACAGTGTACACGTAAATGTAAAACTATTTTATATATATATGTATTTAAAATCAAAAGTAAAATTACGATTGACCAATCGATGTGAAAATAAGCTGGATCTTCCACTTCCGGGAAACTCGATCTGAAAAATGGAAGCGGCGCTATCTGTGCGCGATCTTAAAATAAACATCAGCGGCAAGAACATACAACGCGGGTAAAATCTGCGGTAAACGATTTTTAATTTAACTGCGCAGGTTAGAACATTTCACCGGTAGGTTTGACGCATGGCCATAGGCAGTCGATCCAAGCCCAGAAAAGGAACTACTCGGCATCCTCAACCCAGGGGTGTAACGAGGGGGACAAGGGGGGCACAATTCCCCGGGCGCCGAATCACTGTGGGGCCGTCGAAAGTCCCAGCAACGTCACAAGTACTTTCTCCAATGCAGAACATGGGCGCGTCAAACTTGCTCCTTGCCCCGGGCGCCATCTGGCCCCAATCGCAGCAAAGCACCCGGCGAAAGACGCAGCCAAGCGGGTAAAGCCACGATGTGATTTGACTGCACACGGCGTGTCTCATTTATTTGACTGCACACGGCGTGTCTCATTTATTTGACTGCACACGGCGTGTCTCATTTATTTGACTGCACACGGCGTGTCTCATTTAGAGGAACCGCCCTGCGCGCCCAAAAACCGACGTTTTTCGCCACTGAAATGACTCGTGCCTTGAATCGAGTAAACTCGACCGAGTCGACAAGATGGACACATAGGTCGTGTAAGCGAAGTCCCACCAACTAACTACTTCCCGCACGCGGGGTATTGCCGAGAGGGAGCTTTCAAGGGTGGATCATACACCCGGCGTGGATTACAGAAATTAATTTGCATTCGTACGATACAAGCTCAAATGCTATCGTGGTTACGTTCAATAGTAACCGCGCACCAGCGCTTTTGATTTAAAGCTTGTTTACATGCGTTTGATAAAAAGGCTGTGGTTCAGCACTTCACTAAAAACGAGCATCGCGATTTCCAAACACAATAATGTCAAGACTGTAAGTGCTCTCTATCGGCCTAAAACGTTTGAAGACGATAATTACAAAGAAGCATTCACAAAACGTTCAGCGTCATAATCAGCGTTTTTTAAGACTTCCCGGAGCCGAAGATGGAGAGCAGGAACAGGAAGATGTAGATGATGTCAATGTAGAGGTTCAGCGCGCCGTAGATGTATTCTTCCTCACTGAGCTCGTACCGCTTTCCTCCCATGATCAGTTGAGTGTCGAAGGCGAGGAACTGCCAACAAGTCGAGACGGTAAAGATTGCCCAGGCGTTGTGAAAATAACCGAAGACGACCGTAAGTTCTCTTATTGCAATGGATGATCGATATGCTTAGATAAAAAACGCCCCTGTGCAGATACTCCGGCAGGGGGCAGACGTATAGGCGTAACCAGGGGGAGTCTACGGAGCCATGCCCCCCAAATTTTTAGAACATATAGTTACTTTGTGGTTTCAGAGGCGGTATCCCAAACAAAATAGTGAAATTCGCCTAAAATCAAACATTTTGCCCCCCCCAATTTTTGGTCTGGCTACGCCACTGCGCAGACACAGTAACAGCTCCTTTGCCACAAAAACTAACGTCGAAAATCACCTCTGCACCTGACGTCACAATGACGCTCGCCACGCATTCGGGCGCATGTTTGATGTAATCTTGTGATGACTGCGTTCGGGTGACGGGACTGAAGTAGGTAATTTCATTAAGTGCTATTCACATGCTCAGCGTGTCCAATGTTCTGTTGATCGGCTTCGAGAGCATTACGACTGTTAACCCAGCTCGCCATGTGGAGAGTTTTCGAATGACGCAAGAAAGTAACAAGCGCGACAGTGACGCGACAATCCACAATCAACGCAATAGTCGTTCTGATGCAGCCACACCGAGTTATGGTAACAAACATCTTACCAGGGAGAAAACGAGAGCTCCAAGTGCTCCGTAAACGACTTGGACATACTGAAAAACAAATTCTCAAGCTTTAATCGAGGACTGCACGGTGCAGTTTCAATACAAGTTAATCAATCTCAACTGACAAGCTTCTTTTCATTCTATCCCAAAAAATGCAGTCACGGTTACAGCATTACGCATTGCACAGCATCACCATTTGATTTATTTGGCAGTGCTACTGCCTCATTGCACACTAGGGGGAGAAACTATGTACAGTATAGTAGTAGCCACAGCCCTATAGGGTGTTTGCAGCTTGCTTTGTTCATAGCCATAGTTCCTACCATTGCTTCTAATGCTCTATGAGTTCAGTATTGACAAGCACAGACATCAGTGCAGAGACAGACTTTCAAACTACGAAGAGGGGAATGCGAAATCACGAAAACAGATATCTTGCAAAAAAGCAAAAAAAGAGAGTGACATACTTTCGAAACCCAGAAACAAATTATCACCGGAGCAATGAACTTGTGACATCACGGTACCAGTGGATGCGGTATCGCGTAAATATGGATACTTGCAGAAGCTGCGCACCGGTGAAACGACAGTGAAAAACTGATATTGGAATGTTTGAAGTAAATTCAGCAGGCCTAACTATCTGGCTACTATACAAGTTTAGCAGAATCAAGTCGCATTATCAGTTGGCGGCCTTGACCATCTGCTGAGCGAAAAAAAGGTAAGTCGCCTACTTTTCGTTCTTGATCATTTCGCTATTTGGCGAGTTGGACTCTAAACTGACGCATCTTGGATAATTTTGTTAGTTAAGTACAATGTTCGGTTGGAAAAAAAACTATTTGTTTCAAGGCATTTTTCATTGTAACAGAAGTTGTGCGGCCAGAAAGCACTAGAGCAGCTATGTCCAACCCAAATGGCTTACTGGGCCAAAATCCATGTCGCTATCTCAACAAGGGCCGCACATTTTATGACATAAATGAGGGCCGCACATTGAATGGCTTACTTCGCTGAGCTAGTGTACTGAAAGCGTTCGAATCCTAACTGCAATGGTAACAGACATGATAAAATGGCACTGAGGACAACCTACATCAAAAATTTCAAATTTAAGATTATCAAAATAAGGACAGGTTGTCAGTATGTAGTTACTCGTGCTACAGTGAAAATCTAAACTGGGCCGCACAAAACCTTCGCCTGGGCCGCATGCGGCCCACGGGCCGCGGTTTGGACATAGCTGCACTAGAGCAGGCAGGCCTCTGTGTTGGACCACTGCCCCATTGTTACATGCATTTTTCCCAACGTTACGGGAGTTTTTTACCTTGCTTTGTGAGCGCTTTGTATAAAATCCGTAACTCTCGCTCAAATACGCTATGTTCACAAACTTGCCCGTGAGCGAAGTCTGAGCAAAAAGGTTAAGCGCTCGAGAAAGCGCTTTTGGTAGTGCAATATCTTCAACCAGACAGCAAAACATGACTCACCCAAGATCTATACCAGGTGAAGATGGTGATGAAACCGTAAAGGATGAGGACCCAGAGCAGCACGAAGAGAAGTCCACCGCATTTGGTGAAGTCGAATTTCGTTTGCATTGAGAAAATAATTATTCCAGCACAGACACCCTGCAAAGCATGAAAAAAAGACTTGTGTGGCCGAGTCAGCTTTAAACCTGCGGTCATGCCCCTCTGGGCAAAATGTTTTGCAGAAGCATACTGCGGGGGAGAGAATCTATAATTAGAAGTTGAAAAATCAGTGTCACGCGGCGCAGTCCATGCCAGGCAAAAATACGGTTGAACGCGATGAGCCGATTAAAAGTACGCAGGAATAAAACGTGTGAATGCCAATTTATGTAAACAGGCTACACAGAAGAAGAGCTAGTTACCAAGAAAAGCACCGCAGCACAAAATTTTTGCAAGTTAACAGCCCAGTCTGTAGGTAATCGCCACGTGACGACTGACGAGTATTGCAGCAAGCCAGTCAGGTACGAATCACGTGCCAGCCTACACAGTTAGATCTAATCCAGGCCTGCACAACTCAGAAGGCTCGAAGTGCCAAATTCATCTTCATAAATCTGGCGCGGGCCGCAAAGCCTACTCAATTTTATTTCGTTGTGATTTGGAAGAAACTCTGGAACGACAATTATCTGAAGAACAGACTTTTGCAACATTTTCTCCGATCGAAAAAGCTCTCGCTGACCGCAAAAAAGCTCCGATGGGCCGCATGCGGTCCGCGGGCCGTATATTGTATATTGCACAGCCCTGCTCTAATCTGCGGTGAGAGGAAACCTGCCATCACCATTGGCAGCACTAAGGGAAACGTGTTTTGAACAAATGTCTTCGTTTCGCATGAAGCTCGTTTTAACGACACATAAGCTCGTTTTACGAAACGAAAGCTCGTTTTTACAATGTGCTGCAGCCGACGTGATTTAGCCTAGTTTCGATTTCGGGCCAAACCCCGCGAAGCCGATCCACGAAAGCAACGACGCAGGCTACGCTGTTCAGGGAATGTGTTCCCAACCGAACGACGCGCTTGACTTTGAGTGGAACACGTGACTTGGAGTTGTAAATGATTGGCGCAAATTAAAGTCAGGTTCTTAATCACAATCAGAGTTCGGAAAGTACCGGCACGTGACTGCGACTGGAAACACTGCGCACTGCAAGACGCAATCAATTTATCACGATGATGGCGACCGATCACGTCTACTGCGCGTTCTTCCGCTAAGGATCTGAACGGTCCAGACAGATAGAATGCGAACACGTTATTGAACAAATCAAAGCTTCATTGTCATTCGCCGGACGAGAGATCAACTCTGTCCGGACACCCAACGCAACAGCCAACACTGACTGTCTGCCACATTCTGCGAGATTTAATCATGCTTCGATGAGCTCGTCAAGCTGAAAACGGTAAACCGCTTTCAGAAGGCTAACCCAAGCGGGTTTGAGCGCAGCCAATTGATCCGTCAATTCAAAAGAAAATCAATTTCGCTGCAGATGCCGCAAAATCCATGCCCCGCTTTTTTCACAAATCAGTAAAACGCTGTCGTGCTTCGGGATCAAAGCACACGCTTTGGTAAAATTAATCGCCGTTTAAAACTGCAGTTAAGACAAGTTTATGTCAGAATGACGTCACCTACTCTGCAATGCGAAAGTAAAAGTAACTCTAAAGCCGGGGTTTCCAAACTACGGCCCGCTGGCCAAATCCGGTCCGCGCAGCCATTTTTTCAATAATGAAAAAATCAAATATTCACGAAACGTTTGTTGATTTGGTAGAATGTAAGAAGTCCCTAAACGCTCACATTACGTAAGATGTCCGGCCCTAGGACTTTTGTGTAATAGCTTATGTGGCTCTCTGGCAAAAATGTTTGGACATCCCTGGTGTGAAGTACAAGGCAGAATGGCAAATTTTTTCACCATTAAAACTTAAGCTCAGGAACAAATATGTCCATCAAGTCATAAATTAAACGCACGTTCGGTTTCTAGGCTTAAACTTCTATAAAGCTTTTCATATGATTAAGGACGAACGAAAGGTCTCCCATTGTCCTCCGCACCATTCATTAGCGAGCGTACTGCCAAACTCGGCTGATATGCAACGGTCACCTCATATGCGCGCACAGGGTTTTCTAAGATGTTTTGAGGGACCGTTTCGGTCTCAAGTTTTTCCAACGGCCTCTCAAAATACAGAAGAAACTCGTTTGACGACCACCATCAAAATACAATAAAACCTTTCTTTACGACCATCTTGGTATTCAGGTGAAATAGTTTCGGTCTCTCCGAATGTCTTTGCGGTCAGCAAGGTCAAACCTTAAAAAACCTGTACGCACGCTTTACGCCACGCAGCTGGCGAGTGCGTTTGGGTCTCCGCAGCAGGAACTTGCCCGAACAATTAGTTTGAAACACTTAAAATGAAACGTTAGTGCGGAATGTGACGCCAAGAATGCCTGAGCACTGATTCGAATATACTCATCAAATACTAAAAGTACGTTCACGTCAAACGCAACGAAATGGAAAACAAGTTTCACTATGAATCAGTGAAAGAACAACGCAAAATGCATATCCGAGTTTTCAGATGGGCAATGATCATGGGCGTCGAGGGGGGGGACAGAGGAAGGCCAAGCCCCTCCTGGATTTTGAAAATGTCAGCAAACCAAGGTTGTTTTCTCAGTTTCGAGTAGGAAGAAACAAATTTCACCACTTTTGGTCCACCTAGAAAAATTTTTGTAAAAATCCACTACTGGCCTCTCCAAATCATTCCGGCGCTAATGGCAATGATTAGAGCATAGCCATTCATTATCACATCCACTTTTCCCATCGGGAGGGTCGCGGGAACAGCAGCGCTACGAAATCTCCGAATACCTCACGATTTTCAGCAAGCTTTGATGGTTCCGTTGACTCCACACCAACCCTGGTCAGAGATGCAATCGCCCCGCCTGGTGCTTGGCCGACCTACGGGCCGCTTTTTCGTGGGTGTAGTCAGCAGGACTCGCCTCACCTATCTTTGCTGGGACATTCTGGTCACGTGGCCGAATCATCGCAACTAGGATCTCTCTATTCGGAAGATAACTGGCTCAACATTCAGGGTTTTGCGAATTTTACAGCTGCGTACTTTGCACTTATTATCAACTGCAGGAAAAAATTTATATATTTTCACAGCTAATTAATCGGACCTTACTAAACACGAAAAAAGTTTTAACTTGATATGGTTCTACATGGCAAAACTCACGATACCAGGGGGAGAGGTCTTCATTTAAAGGACGTACAAACAACCTTGCGACCGAAAGTAAAAGCCTACATACATTGGTAAATTGGGCGCTGTTGAAGAAATTGCGTCAAGGCAATGTACCACAAGTATATTAACGCTGATGTTACCACATACAGTGCAGGTTTATATAGTTCCGAAACCGAAGATCTAGCAGTTGGGCTTTATTAGGTGAGTTTGTGGTAAATGGACCTAGTTATCCTACGCGCAGTTACTAATATTTGAAAGTAAACGGGAAAGAAGATGGTCAAACGTCAACACGGAACTTGCATTCGATTCAGTGGTCCACATCGTTTATAACAACTAAATGTTGCATTCGGTATGGTCACTATGTGTACTTCTAGTCTGAGAAAGAAGTGCGAAACACCCACAATATTTTTGCAGCGGCTGTACACCTAGAGTTTCCAAGGCGTTATCTAGCGCAATACCGTAAGAGACCGCAACGGTCCCTCAAATTATACCAACGATGTTTCAAAATACAGCAGAACCACGTTTTACGACCACCACCAAAACACACGAAATTTTAGCGATTACCAAGATCAAACCTTCAACAAAAACCCTGGCTATACCTACGCTACAACCGGTGTTACCGGCACCTTGGGCGCCTCTATATTTGTAAGTTGATTCATTCATCGTTTACCCCACCAGCATTTCCTCTTGCGAGGGTCGCTGGGGAAGTACAGTAGGTACGTCCCGGAGTGCAACGATGCCCAGCAAGCAACCTCTGTTGACACCAAGTAATCACGCTATCTAGTCCTCACCCGGATTTTATTGGCGTTTTCCCGCTGATGGCAGCAGTAACAGTGGCACATTTACATGTACTGCATATACAACTAATCACCAGCTGGTTTTTGGATGTTTAAACAGTGAAGAATGAATGCTATCATAGATCTTTTTTGCCGTTTTGAAAGTTTAAATTGACAAAATTATGTTAAAAAGCGAATTTAAGACACTGCCAAGGGCATGAGGCGGAAACTGTGCAAGAAGTTCAGCCTTGCAGTTGCTTGTAACTTCGAGCGAGGACTTTAAAACTTGCAAAAAAACTTACAACAGTCACTCCGATCCCGATGATAACCGACTGCGTCGTGTAAAAGCTTGCGATAGTCCCGACCATGTATGAAAGAGCCAGGGTCTGAAAAACAAAAAGGTAAAACTGACGTTCGTTTGGCTGGTTCCGCAGATAGTTTTATTTGTTACAACTGATTGTTGCTTGAGGGGACTTATTATTATCACAGCATTCCTGGCATGGAACGGGCTGCAGAGGGCAAACGCATGTCACACAGTGCAGTTTTTTTAAGGTTTTAGAATTGGAAATCAGGTCCCTAGAATCAGAGAAAATTATCATCGCGCCCCTAGAATCAAAGAAATCGGGTCCCTACAAGTCCATACCGGGTACCTAACAGTTTCCTTAAAAAAAAACCTGCACAGTGGGAAACGATTAATACGCAATTTTGAATATACATTTTTAGACTTTTTCCAGACCTTTCCTGGACTTTTTCTAGACTTAAACTTTTCCGAATGACACACCCAGGTCAAATACAGGCACTATAATAGTTAACACGATTAAATTAAAATGATCAATCTTAAATAAAATATTATGAAAGTGCATGTCAAAAAATCAAGTCTGGAAAATTATTTTCTTTTTCCATACTAACAGACCAAAAAAGATTTTTTTTTCCAGACTTCCAGACTGAAAAATGACCATTTCCATACTTCTCCAGACTCTGTAGGAACCCTGAATGTATCACTGCTTTTCGCAACAAAACTTAGCTGAGATATTTGCAACACACAACACATATTCACAGCGCACACAACACACTTCCACGTGGTCGAATCTATGGACGAACATCGAAGCTCTTCTTTCGAGAGGAAGATCTGTTCCGTGAGATCCAAGGAGGACGAAACAAAAGCTCAATTTGCATTTGGTTTCCCAGAAAACCGGTCGTAACAGTAAAAACCATTCAACGATTTTAAACTTAAATTATCAGTTTTCTCTTCAAAATTAAATAACAGTCGCCCCATGAAACATTTACAGGTGTTTTCACACCAAGCATTTAATGTTTCAGTAACACCGTGTATGTAACTATGCTCTGTATTTTCAACGCTCTGACAATAACTGACACTTACGATACAGGTTTTCCACGCGACATTCAAATGCAGACCGCACAGGCAAAGCTTGAAAAACTCATAAAAATCGCTGAACGACTCACCAATAATATGAGAAAAATGATATTCTGGGGGTGCTTCCGTCGAACTTCGCCACAGCAGACGAGGGTAAAGTAGGTGAACAGAAAAACCCCGCTGCAAAATGAAGTGATGGTCAAGTCGCTCTAACTCGGGTTCGATCACGGAATTTAAACCATTGCACAATGCCTGGAGTTTAACTTCGCTCGTCTGAAAAACCTTTACTTCGTTGACACGTCGCCCACAGCTGGGGTTTTTTTATAACTTCGCCCATTTAATTTCAATTACAAATCTGCCTGAATCGCTGAGAGGTTTCAAGGCTGGCTTTGTTAAAATAGAAGCACTGAAAATTTTTTCTGAAAGTTAATTCACTGAAAATAATTTCTCTGAAAATTCTGAAAAAAAAATTACTGAAAAAAGCTTTTTTTATTGAAAATTCTCTGAAAATTACGGAATCACTGAAAATTATTTCTGAAAGTTATTTTCCCGAAATGCTGACGATATCCAGAACAGACTTCGGTTGGACTGATAGTTTAAAACATTCAAGTTAGTGTCTGATGTAGGTTTCCCAAATTTCTTAAATAACTACACATGAAAAAATCAAACTCAAAACGCTGCAGCACAGACAATCAAAAAACTGCACTACTTTTAACATGCAGTAAAACGCTCAGCATCTTACAAAAAAAAGGTCATTGTACTGCATATACGGTGAACGTAAAACTATGTGGTAACAAACACTGTTAACAGCAACACCAATATATAACACAACATTGTTAACACCTCAGAAAAAACTTGGCAACAAGGCAAAAAAAAACAGGTAAGAATAAACTGGCGCCAAGTTTTCATCATCAGCAGAATCTCGATTCGATTAAAATGCGTTTAACAAATTTTTGTCATTGAAACGTGCGCTTGTTTCAAGGAAACTCAGTGAAACAGAAGTTTTCGAAACATTACACCGAGACTTTTCTTTTAATGTGCGCTTTTTCATACTGCCTTGGTTCCTGGTAAAACATCAAGATTATTTAAACTAACATCAGTTCCAACTTCCGAGGTTCCGAACGAGTCGCAACGCGATCTTAAAACAAGGAACTGTGGCCGCTTTTTTGATATCAGAGATTGTGTGAAACATTACCTGACACAACACAGTGAAAATTTAACAAAACTCACTATCCTGCCCAGTACATTGCTGGGTTGGCTTGAACATACGTATCCACTCCTGGGCTGGAACAAAAACACAGCAAAATTGAAAATTTATCTGTAGTCAAGAAAAAGTAAAAAAACTAGTGAGAAGCGACAGGTAGTACATTTCACATTTCGATTGGTTTCATTCACGAAAAACTAGTTTTCGTCAACAATGCAATATTACACTAACAACTATGCATGACTCCGTGATTTTTCCGTAAAAAACATAAAACCAGTCAAAAACATCAATAGTACAATAACAACAAAGCGAGTGAGCAATAGCAAAACACTTACACAAACTGAAAAAGACAGACGAATCCAAATGTAACAGCAAGTTGCAGCCCAAGAGTGATGAACACTTTCCGTATAAACATACGACGTACATTTTTGTCATCAAATGAACCCCTGCATAAAAGCACAAGTACTTTAAATTTGTGGATATTACTGCTGGAAAGCTGTAACTGCTCTGAAAGAATATGTCTTGTCTACAAAGGAAACCACTCTGCAGCGAATAAAGTTTGGCCGCACTATAAAAAAGAATCCGAGGCTACCAAATTAAATCTGCCGCTCATTTGAATTACGCAGAGACTTGTAAAATCACATTCATTAATTTTCATATCCGCTTTTCCTCTGGGNAGGGTCGCGGATGCATCAGCCCTAGAAGGTCTCCAATTACCCCACGATCAACGTCAATCTCAGATCGTCTGCTNCTCCACGGGGTCAAGTNAGGTCGGAGGTGAAATCACGCTACCTGGTCCTTGGTCGACCNCTGGGCCGATTTCCCGTGAGTGCAGCCAGTATGACTTGCCTCGCCGATCTTTCCTGGGACATTCTGGACACATGCCCGAAACATAGCAGCTGAAATCTCTCGCTTCGGTGATGTAGCCGGGCATTCAGCGTATTGAAATTTCACATCTGCGCACTTTGTCATAAAATGTCACACCCTGAACTCTTCGCAAAAATCCCAGAGGTTCGCTTGTAGTTGAGATAGCACTCTTTCAACCATTACCCAGACTCATGACTACAGGTGGGGATCGGAACAAAGACCGATTTGAAAACTGAAAGATTTGCGGTGTTTGAAAGCTCCCGTTCTGTGACCACAGAGCGATAAAGCTCACGCAGAACTGCGTTTGATTAGCCGAACTGTATATGAATCTCCATGATCTGCTTTCCGTCACTCGTGAATACCACCCCAAGATACTTGAACTTTTCGACGCGCTGCAGCGAATTGTCGCTAGCTTGCGTGCGCACTGGCTTCTAGCGTTTCTGGGGAGACATAATACCTCGGTCTTTTTTGTGCTAACGTTTTCCCAAATAGTTCAAAAAAGGCTTGACTTCCCCCCGTTCGTCTCGTGCAAAACTTTCCTCGTTACCAAGACCACTTGGGAGTCTTTTTTGTCCGTGGTCTTTTTAGTCTGTACCAAAAACTACCGTAAGCAATCTCGAGAGGTATCCAGCGGGAATTCACATATGGATCGTTCCAACCCTACAAAAGTGCTCCGTATTTAACATTAGGGAAACCCTGGCGATGTTTCTCGCTTATCTCATCAAACAAGCGTTACTGGTTAAAAAGTGTAGTGGATATATTTCAAACGTAAAATTGGGATTTCCTGTAAGACGCAGACGATTTGAAAATCCTTCTGCACAGCAGCCTTTTGAAAAACTTGAGTTAATTTTGAGGTTTTCGGCCACCGTAGTTGATTACAAGATTTTGCCACAAAAGGTGACAACAAAAAAGGCAAAACCATCTATTCATGCGTGGCGCTACAAAACCTAAGTGTCGTAAACAGTGTCAACTAAACCCCATAATAACAACAAAAATAAAAATCCGAGCTTATCAAAATGTTATCAGAAGTATTTTTTCAAGTCAAAATATGTCTTTACAAGGAGGAATTTAACAAAAGTCAAAATTTGATAAAACATCAAGAAAGTTGGTAATTCAAAACAGCCTCTCCTTTGCAGTGTAGTGATTGCTACATGTCTGCGCTTGCAAGAGAGTTAATGCTTCTCCTTCACAACTTCTGCACAGCAACACCTTACTGTGGCGCCCCTGATATCGCCAAGTCGCTGTGTTAAGGGCGCGACCGGTTTGTCCAACAGCATAATTTGGACAGTTACTGTATCATGCAATGCACAAAATTATCAGTACCTGTCGCGCGGTAGATGATGAAATGGATGCCGATTTTGCGCATTTGACCTGAGGTAGCCTCGCGCGATGAAAACGCTGGAAACACTGTTTGTTTCTGCGTCAAGGTAGCGGGCCGGAGGGAAGTTTGTGCTATACTCGACTGATTCCGCTATCAACCTGAAGTTGTAAACCTAACCCCTAAACCTAAACCTTAAACCCGAAACCTAAGCCCTAAACCTAAGCCCTAAACCTAACTGTTAAACATAAAGCCCAATCGTAAAGCAAAACGGAAATTATGAAGAGAAAAGTATGGATACTTGTTCAACACCTACTTCCAAAACGAAACTCCCAAAGCTGAGAACGGAACCGAAAAGCATTGGCATACGAGCCCTTAAACATCTCTGTTACGCTACGAGGTCGCTGCTGACTCACTGATAAACTCAGCGTTTCATCCGAGCCGCGTCATGTCGGGCGGATCCGTAANCACTGCCTTGACGCAGGAACGAGCAGTGTTTCCAGCGTTTTCATCGCGCGAGATNACCTCAGGTCAAATGCGCAAAATCGGCATCCATTTCATCATCTACCCTGTCGCGCGTGTGACCAACAACCGCGTTCGGGCTTCAGACGTGACGGTCCGTTCAAAAATTCGCAGCAATCTCCCCCATCAGCTATCCAAAGGCGGAGACAATTTGCGTCCGCTACGTAATTGGGGAAGCGAACGGGGACAGCGCAGAGTGCTTGGGACGGGTTCCCACATATTTTTAAAAATCACTTTCCATACTTTTTCAATAGTAAATGTAAAAAGTTCAATACCACTACTTCTCATTTTTCGAAATTCTTAAATCATGAAACTCAATATTACACATTGCATAACGCTGCATAAATAATGACCTGCTTTGTCTTCAGCAAAATTCTGCTCAGATACTTCAAATTTCTTTTCTATTTAGAATTTCCATACCTTTTTCAATACTTAACGCGTCTTTTGGCCAATTTCAATACTTTTTCAAGGTTTTGAAAACCGATTTTGAATTCAATATTTTTTCAATGCTTTCAATACCACGTAAGAACCCTGTTGGGAGTATGCCAAAGATGCCTACGCATTTTTCGATCTCGAACGAGTGTACGACCGGGTCCTCGGGAAACGCTTTGTGGGAGCATTGTTGGAGCACTGAGTTGACAGCCACCTGTCACTGGTGGTCAAGTCATTGTGTTCCTGCTCATAAGTTTGTGTCCGTGTCGGGGGAGTCACACCCGTTCACCGTGGGTGTTAGACCCCAACAAAGATGTGCACTGTCAGTCTGTCACCACTTCTCTTCACAGTCTATATCAGTGGTTGTAACCGAGAGGCGTGCACCCATCAACATATTTCTAGGGGGGGGGACGAGCCCTCACGCGACCTACAACATGGAATGTTTAATCCTTATGTTTACCAATAAATACATTTGATTTTACAGCTTATTTAAAATCAGGGGGATGAAACAAAGGACAATTACTTAAGGGAGGCGTGGAAGAAAAAAGGTGAAGAACCACTGGTCTATATGAATTGGAAACACAGTCACAGCCCAGTCCACGGGGCGTCGTTGTTGGAAGCTCNAAGANCAACCGTTGGCTTTTTGCGCATGGTCTTCATCATGCCTTTTACCGGTTTTCAGCCTCGTACTNTCAAGCGTGTATGAAAATTTGCTGAGGNATTATGACTCTGCAGAAACTGGCAGAAACTCAAGGCAGCGCGTGCTGCGGCAATACACTGCAGCAGATCAAAAAGTGTTATTCACGAGTGGTGGAAGACAGAACAAGGAGATTGATGAGCGGATTGGTGCAGAAAACGCAGTCCTGCGTGACCTTTATCGCCCCGTGGTCACAAAACGATAGCTCTTCAAACACTACAAAGTTATCGTTTTTTAAATCGGTCTTCTGATCCTCACCACTGGTTACGAATCTTGGGCAATGACCGAAGGGGTGCCACCTCACGCACAAAGGATTTCTGGAAAAAGTTAACAGTGTAACGTTTCGCATTGTGTAGTTCAGGGGTCTCGAGCCCAAATTGCTCCGAAGGCCAAATGAGAACTTATAAACTATAGAGTAACCCCGAGGGCCGCATTATGACTTTGACGCAACAATGGCAGTACCTGAACCTTACTAGAAACGGCTTTTGCATCTTACTTCCTGCGAAAGGTATCGTGGGTTATGTGACGGCGCATCACATCACATGCCTAAAAGCGCGCAGTCAGAAAACGCTTCATACAGGCAGCTATGCACAAGCAACAAAAGAGTGAACCCGGTCGAACGGGAAATCTCTATTGTTGCATGCCCGTTGCACTCGTAGTGCACTCGTAGAGTTGACGTTCCTTCGGTTGTGTGTTCGAATCTCCCATGAAAAGCCGCAACTAAAGTTATAGGCAAGTCATTTATAGCCGCCTCTATATTTTTAAAAAGGAACTTGTTCCCTTGCTGCCCGAGCACTTTTAATCACCGGCGAATAAACTAAAAAAACTAAATGTTAATCATTTGAAAATTCTCAAAGAGCATCGCGGGCCACACAAAATGCCCACGGGGGCCACATGTGGCCTGCGGGACGCGTGTTGGAGACCCACGGTTCGTTAAGTCCTGAATGTCGAGCCACTTCTCCGAAAACAGAGATCTCAGCTTCAGTGGTATGGCCACATGACCAGAAAGCCACAGAAAAGAGTCCTGCTGGCTACACCCACGTGGCCGCAAGTTCGAACAAGGAACAGGTGAGGTAAATACATCTTTAACCTGGCAGCCAGAGGTTGCTGAAAACTTTGAGGTATTTTGAAACATGCTTTACTCCCCAGATGAAGAAAACTGGGTGTGAAAATGAATGAATGCTCTGGAAAGAAGACTTAATTTATACAATTTTAAGTGCGACTCAAACAATGCAGGTGGCTAAGACCTCAGGGGCAAATAAGCAAAAGTAACATGCCTGACTGTAAAACCTTCATGAGATTCTCCATCAACAACAGTTGGTGCAGTGTTAAGTGGTTCACTGTAAGCAGCAGTGGGTCCTACACAAGAAAAGAAAACATTGGAATCAATCACCTCCTATCAATTAATTTGCACAGAACATCAGTGATGTAAAATATTTGATCATTGTCACAACATTTGTGGTGATGAATTTTAAATCTCAGGCAGTAAGAGAGATTTCATGCTGAATATATTCTTATGAAAGTTTATAACTTTTTTATTTATGAAAAATAAATTTTTTTAAATATTTACAAAATAAATTTAAATATTTATAAAAACATTTCCTTAAACATTTGTTTATTTCTTATTTTTATGAAAGTTACTGTTGCAATCGGAAAGCCCGAGCAGCAAGTACGCAAAGCTTCACACTGTGGCAGCAAGCAACAATAGAGACCACATGCCATGATCACTCCATTATTGCTTGTTCGTGACACTTATATATTGGTGTTGTTCTTTGCACACATCCCGTTTGTGGTGAATCACACATTCAACAAAACGCCAACCGAGAGGTTGCAACATTATCAATTTTGAGAAAATTACCAACGTTTCAAGTATGTTTCACTGGAAAAGTATGCCAAAAATGTCAAACATGCATTCAACATCAACTGAAGCATCCCACATTTTCCAAAACCTTGGGTATACACATCTAATCACCTAAGGTTGTATGGTATGAACAAATAATTTTGTCCTGAAGAAATTAAATCAGCCTGAGGTTTACCTTCAATTGCTATAAAAACTAGCAATCTGCAGGAGTTTTACAGTATCTGCTTCATAAGCAGTCAATTTCTCTTGCTTACAAACAAGGTATACATTACGTGCATGAGCTCTAAAACTTTGTTACCATTTCGTCCTTTTCAGGGCAAGACTTTTTTCCTTTTCAAAACAAGGCATTTTGTAGTAATTAGGAAGTCTAACTCAACGTTTTGAATTGCATGCATATTTTTGTCTTGTCCTGTTTCGTAGCTATTGTGAAGATCAATTCAATGTTTGAATTGCTTGCACATTTTTGTAACTTGCCTTTTACAATACTCTCTACATGAGCCAAAATATGAGCCAAAATAGAAACAATGGATTAGTCAGTTTAATGTTTCCCAACTTTGCTTTTGAAATGGTATCTATTCATTATTTTCTTTTATTAACTCGTTGGCTGCCGGCCTATGGTATATTCGTACTTCGATTTCGGCCTGAAAAACAGCAGTTTTCGGTTGCCTTACCAACGCCCTAGCTCCTCCGCTGATTGCGCTGGAGAGCTGTTCAACGGCTCAAACAGATCGGCCAGTCTAGTAGATTGCACTCGAAAAAAATATTTTTTGTTGGGGGGTGCGGATTGTTTGTGACTGACGTCGTAAGTGAAGTAGTTTCAGGGTCATTTTGGCTCATGTTACCTGGCCTAGGGCCCAACCACTGGGCCAAAGTGTTTCGCTGAAGTTTTCATTGGAAACTAGACTCGAGTCCGAGTCTTTTGAGCCTTTGATCGACTT
>JGI24159J19872_10004213_pt1 | contig 18262 bp, 13 predicted proteins | sample Ectturendosymbi4_FD_19872 | JGI IMG/M metagenome (IMG submission 19872) | reverse complement strand
TCACCTGGTGATTTGAGGATGATGTCGCAAGGATAATGTCCAGGACCGCGGGGAACGAAGCACACATCCAATGGAATAGTTCCATCGTCCTATCATGTATAAAACAATTGGGATTTAGCCGGAATCGTCAGGTTGTGCTGTAGTGTTATTAAGCCACGCTGCAGGGTTAGAGACACAAGATGAATTGCCGAAAAACACTTTTGTTCCTGCGGTAACGAAAATCAATCAACGGCCACTTCTCATAAATCGAGTATGAATGAAATCATTCAAAGCCGTGTGAAGCTTGCGCTTAACATCAGTTGAATAAAGCAGACGAGAAACAACAACAACTATTTCAGACCGGGACCAATGCAAGGCAATTTGCATCAACAAATCTTCCCTGTGATTGTCAGGATCAGAAATTTGTGTGGAACATAAATGTTTCTGCAGTCGTTTTTCAGCCGAAAGAAGCACTGGTCGAAAAATCGGTAAAAATTCAATTCAATCACCTTGCTACAAAATCACAAAGTCGGATAATTGAAGAACACAGAGTGAATGCAAAAACAGGCAAGGGCTTTAAATCCATGAGGTTGTTCCTGTTTGGTTGCAAAGCGGACTTTCAAACTATTACGAACGTAGGCTGGATTGCTTGATTGAAAACAATACAAATAATTCCGTTCTCTTTGATAGCAACATCTTACACACACAAACGCAAATTAAAAACCCAAATACCGAAAAATCTAAGTTCCAGATATAAACCTGTCTATCGTTGGGACCAGCTTTCTTGTCCTTCACTTCGGACGCAGGCAGAGGACCGAATGTCATGGGAGACGGAATCGTCAAAGTGCCAGGGACTTCAAACCACTCGGATGATGTCTCTATCTGGAAAGTTATTCCTCGTGGCCGAGGTGGAGCAGACGCAGGATGGACAGAGAAGTTGTCGATCTGTTCATCCAAGTTGTCCACCAACCCCATGGCTGCAATGGTAGCAGTCACTGATCCACTGTCCAACGTTCCTGTAACCAACACCGTGTTTAGATGTTGAAAGATCAGCTCCACAAAACGGCAGATCGTCAGCAGCTTGATCAGTTACAGCCACTGGAGAATATGACTTCTGTGTCTCACGGATGAGGCATCTAAAGCCGAAAAATTGCCAGAGGCCAGTGTATAGGTAGAGAACAGTGACTGGCTTGTGTTACGGCCAGTTGTATTTAAGGTAATACGCTGCTAAATGTGCTTTGATTGCACTTGTAGTAAAAGCTTGTGCAACAAGATATTGAGGGCAGAGCGCGCGTTTGAATGCCACCACCCTCTGCAAGAAGCAACGGCTGGCGTGTTCGTTGAATAACGTGGCACGGTTTATAGGCGCTTGCATTGCACAGTAAGTTCATGTTCGAACCTAACGTCAATGGAAAAATTTCATTGACGATGTTTGAACCTTAGGTCATCCATCCANAACAAAAGCCTCNATGATAAAACTTACATTGACGGAAGAAAAAGGAGCTCAATGTTANAGCGCAAGGGTGGGTAACCTACGGNCCGCGTGAACATTTGATTTGGCCTGCATAAGAATTTTCGTCACCCGTTTTANAGTACAAGATATAGCGTCAAAACGAAGCTCCATGACAAGTAGGTACTTAGATAGTACGTTAAGAGAAGTCGCTCCGCCTTATAGTCACTTAAAGGTAGAATTTTAGGATAAATGAATTGATTCTGCGGTTCGCCAGCGATAATATACAATTCATGCGGTCCGCGATAGTGAATAGGTTCCCTACCCCTGTTGTAGCGGGTTGAAAGTGCGCCACTAAAACTGGAAGGGCGCAAGTTCGATTTCTGGTCGGGCTGATGTTCGGGTCAGACCGACGGCTTAAAAAACGACACTTTTTGCTCAAAGACCTGTTTAGTCTCAGGCTCGGTGTTGAAAAATTCAAGAAAAACGTTTAACGTGCAATGCTGCCATTGACTCGCCACCAGTGCAGCATTCACTGCGAAAGTAGTCACGTGGCCTCCAGAGTAGAGCATGCGGAAGTGGCGCCGCGAACCACTTGAAAGAAGGTCAAAGCGACTATAATGAAACTTTTTTCTCTTCCAACAAAGTCATGGTGCTTAAACAAGCCCTGAAAGGATGACTTATGATGAACAATAAAATGTTTCATGCTCAATATTCAGCTGTTCGCGTCGTTCTTGACGTAGCAAGTTAGGATGTGAGGTTTGGGTTCTGTACAATTGTTGGAATTAAATACACGCCATGCAGGTTGCTTGACCATTCAGCGTTACATGCGAACAGGAATGCATGACACGTCGCCCGTTTTAGGACTGTGCTGTGTGTGAATATGTCATGCTAGTCTTGCCAGTAATCCGATGTCTTGGTGCTTTACAGAATTGAGAACTTGAGCATCACAATTTTAAGTTGATGAAACTGCCAAGGTCGGTTTTACAGTTAACGAATACTTAAAGCGGGGGAGGGATGTTGAGAACAACACTTAGTTTTGAGATGTTTATGATTTTATTTGAAATTCAATATTTACCAGGAGGTTTGCAACATTTTGAGCGCTTGTTCCAGTTGGCGCTGTTGCTCTTTCTGAGATTACACGATTCTGTCTACGACTATTTGCAGCTTCTCATCAACCCAAATTTTTACCATTAGTAATTCTTCAGCGTTCCGGAGTCACCGACAAGATATCTTTGCACCCCGAAAACCACTTGAATCTCAAAATGATGAAAATCAGCAACAACCACCGTAACTAAAGCAAAAACAGTGCCCACCAGTCAACTCTCTTCTCCGTTTTTCCTTATCTGACATCCTCTGTCTGGCAGCGACTCTCAGTGCGAGCTCCTTGGCTTCGTTGGTTACCGGAATGAGAAGCTTCTCTTTCAAAGTAGAGTCGTTTTCGCATTTCCAGTAAACCACACGGTCATCTCCACCGAACAGTCCTTTGCCTGAAACAGTAATCCACAATTGCACAAAAATTTTTTCTTCTGACGCACAGTGAAACAAAGGTTTCTCCGAAACCCGGCGTTGTAAGGCACGAAAACATCGAAGTTGTTTCACTGCAATCGATGGTTTATCTTTTTCAGCGTTAAGCAATTAATAACCGCATCGCATTTAAGTTCGCATTTTTCGCAAAAAAAATAAAAAAACTATAAAAAATAACATCGATGCAGACAAATTGGACATGAAATGACAAAAACTTTCAAACGTAGGGTTTTGACATGTAAAAAAATTTCACAATAGAAAATTTTATCTTGGCTTTACTTTTATGTAACTAGAAAAATTGCATCGCTTTTTCTGATCTTTTCAACATTTAAACTTTGACAAAACAACTCCCAAGAGATTATAAATCCTGTTGAAGACCCAGGCTGCACGAGACATGCAGCAACAAACACGGGTCGACCTTTTTCAGCGGCAGCCGCGCTTGATATCCTGATGGAATGCGCCGATGACGTATTGAAAGGGATGCGAGAGGGGAGGGGCAAAGTGGAGAGGGCCTCCACAGCGTGGAGGAACTCGCCGATGTCTTCATTCACCAGAAGAACCGAACAGAACTTTTTGCCGACACTGAATGGCAGGAAATCCAGCTGCGAAAAAACAGCAGTTTTCGTAGATTGGTTGTGTAATGGTCACGGGGTAATTTTTACTGGTTATGCCGCTTCAGGATGGCTGTCATTCTTAGTATAATCAACAACATTTCGCGAAACTACGCGTGGCATGAATCAAACTTCAATGTGTCAATCATTTGTTTGATGCGTAACCTCCCGAAACTAACTTGAACATGACTGATCAACCCGAAATTTTCGACGAAGATAAAAGAAACTGCCGAGAGGCACACAGTGAGGAAACAGGTTTCTTTTGGAATCCCGACATTTTCGCGCATGTCGGTCGTAGCAACAGGGTTTTAACGATTTACGTTAGTCGACCTAAACTAACTAGGTTTATGCAAAGTGTAAGCTCAAGTAAAAAAGATGAAAATGTGATGAAATGATCAATGGTTTTCATATATTTTCAAACAAGTGAAAATTTTATTTTCGCAATCCGTGAAAAGCTTCTAATGTTACAAGAGAGTGGTTCTTAACCTGGGTAAATTTACCCCTGGGGGCAAATTTCATCTTCCCAGGGGTGAATTATTTACTGAACCATAAATTGCAGCAAATGTAAATTTTTATAAATCATTCTAAACTGTACGAGTTTGTTAATTTTGTGTTTTTAGTAAATGAGCATCGCTGAGTGCATTCGGGGTAAATCTGGTGATCTTGTTTAATAAAAAGGATAAGATGCGCAAAACAGGTTAAGAACCACTGTTCCAAGAAAACCGCCAGGACACGCATACAGTTTACGTGGTTCCGGAAAAAAAACGAGGTTTTATTCTCTAATAATAAGTTTCTTCATCTACGTTATGAAATAAAACGTTTTAAATGTTCCAGGAACAAAGTTTGAACCTCACCTGCAAATCAGCAGGAACCCCAGGTTCCAAGTGGATGTAACTTTCGGCGCAGAAAAACGAAGTCAACTGTGATGTCATAGTCGCTTTTGCCAACGACTTCTTGTCGTCAGGAACTAGTCGTTCGAGCGGAGGGGGGCTGGGGGGAGGACTGAGTTCCTTCGGTTGCCCGTGATCGACCTTGGACTTGACCTGTTTATCAATGAACAGATCAGTTGGCAAGGAAGTCACGTGACAAAAGTGCCTCAGCAATTGCTGACATGGCAGTTGCAAAACATAAAAGAGCTTTCACCGATTTTATTCTGGACGACAGACTCTTCCTCACGCTCCTGCCAACACCGTGTTTCCGACCAATGTCCAGAGGAGATGGAGGTCCGTCGTTGGACTCAACCAGGACAATCCGGAAATTTCCCGTTTTGTCGAAAGTGTTCATTACCTGCAAGCATGACAAAGATGGAGGTTGAAGCGATGTAACATGGATAGCAAGGATGCAAATATTCCAATTAAAAAGAAACTAAAAAGTGAGAGATATTTAATGTTCGTTTTTCAGACAGTAACACCTTGGTTTTAAACAAGAAAAATCTCATTACCGGCACAAGCACTTTTGTCAGTTGATAACACGGCGTTTCCGTTTTGACGATTGACGTTGGGTGGATGTCGTCAACTGCAGTCTTCATATTGAAAACAAGGGTGGTGCCAATCGTGGCCGGAGCTCGGCCTATGCCACCATGGCCAGACTCACGTCGGCCGACCAGGACCAGGACAGCTTCAGCGGGCCGGATGAGGCGGCTGGTGAACAGGACATCAACACTCGCTTCACCCCTGAAGAAAAACATAAACTATTTTTAAACTTTTGTTATCCACGATTGTGTAATGAGCTGGTGGAAAATAGCATCAAATGGTGGATAGTCATGAAATTAGTCACGGATATCATAAGCTCATGCGTGAAACAGTGTTTTAGGCATGCCTTAATGTTTGCGTTACGTACAAACCTATTCGAGCAATACAAACAAATTAAGAAAATTTCATTTTTTTAAATGCGACATCAGTCATACAAAGACTGTCACAAAAAGCACAAGCGTTTGCAGTGGACCACCGAGACAGAGAACCATCACTTATTGTGCACAGACGAATTTCAATCTTTGACGTTGTGTTAACGATTCACGTTTAGCAGAGGAAGCATAGCGCGTTACTGAGCTCGCACGCAGGAAACCTCTGTGTGGCATCCTAAAATAATATCCTGGTTTGCGTGAGAGGGTCTTGCTAACAAGTGTTGAGCAGCCTACAGCAATATTCTTCTAAAACAAGACAAGCAACATNCAATTATTAGCGTATGTTTTTTCACCTCNGCGAAACAACCACATCTTCNCCTCCAGGNAGCTCGAAATCAGAAGCATCTCTGCCAGCAACAAACGCTGTGTATTTCAACGATCTTGAGCTGGGGTTGGTCAGGCGGACCTGGTCGGATGGAGAACATAAATTAAATGAAACCGGTCGCCATCTTTACACAAAGCAGAATGATGGATGTAACTGTTGGTTTTATAAAATTTATGCTTAGTGATGCGAAGAAGCGTCATACAAGAAATGAAAAGGTGGCAATATCATACGAATTAGGAAAATATTTCTCCCTGATTTCAATCAGTGAACTGAAGATGCTATCAATAGTGTGTTGTACTATAAGCAAAAAATAACATTTAAAAAATTTTAATCATCTTTAAAAATCTAAATATTTACCCCCAGAAGTTAGGCAGTGAATACTTTTGCAACGATAATGCCAACTATATTTTTATAAGCTTTGAAACCTCTAGTTTACTACAGGATAACAGAATACTTAGAATGAGACCATAGGAAAACTTCTAAGCTATGGAACTTTCAAACCTGTCGTCGCACTGTAGCATGAAGAGCTCCAACGAACTCCACTGTAGACTTCGGTGAATATTGTGGCAGGTTCTGGTAGAGGTATGTGCACAACTGCACAGGAAAAAAAGCGAACAAGGTTCAAACTAATCGAAGTTGCTCATTCACCTCGAAATGTTTTGAAAAGTTGACATTCCATATCGCAGTCGCCATGGACATCACAACAACGTACAGAAAACGCAAATTTGGCGAGGAGAAAACTAATAATCTACGAAGAAACAAAAACTGTTTTCAGGAAAACAAAACCTTCGGAACAAACCAGTAACAAGGTGATTGGGTTCGGATCGGTGATGTCAGTCGCTTGTATGTCGTAACTAATTCCGATACTGCGCAAGGATTTGACGAGGATAAGTGTGTTGTGCAAACACTGTTCCGGTGTGTTCGGGGATGTGTACATTTCTCGGAAGTGTTGTGATATCTGAAAAAAACATATTTCCACTGTTGTTTTGACGACAGTTTCCAACGCAATGTCATCATTAAAGCAACAACGCAATTGCAAGGGATTTTAAGAACACAAAAAAGTGCTCTCACCAGCCACGGGCAGTACGCTGAAACACTTGCTGCCAGAACGAGACCATCCAGCAAATCATAGTCGAAGTTGACCACCCAACGTGATGGCGGGACGCCCCCAGTCGTTTGTTCCAGAGGAAGATCCCCCCAAACTAGTTGTCGCTGTTGCTCGTAGTGGTGGTTGAGCCAAGCGAGAATGATTCTCTCACCACAACTGAAAAAAAGAAATAGAAAACATTTTGTTTGTTTTATAAGGTAGAGAATGCTTTTCCAGTCGATCGTTTGTAGTAACTTCTTTACGATAACAGAAAACTTCAATAACCTGATGCAAATTTCAGAAGACAGGTTTGTCGGGTTGACAATGAAAAAAGTTGCAAAGATCATAGGCGTTAACTCGTTTTCCATAATGAGTTAATAATAACACTTGATATTTAAAAAATAGCTTTGATGAAAATAAAGCATAGAATATTAAGTTTTGCAGAAATACAGTAAAAATCAAATTAATAGTGTCTGAGTAAATTTCAGAGGCGCTTCTACTTTTGGAATCGAAAATTCAAAACGAAGAAAAAAGCATCTGAACTACTGTTTGCAACTTTGTTTTCTTTTTTTAGCGGTGGCATTTATAAACCTAGTTGCTTACGGTGTCTAGCGATGCCATAGATTTAAAGCAACTGCCAAATAAAGACGCCACGTAAAAACATAGCAAAACTTTAGAGCAAATCAAGTCTCACGTACCGGAAACACGTTACATATTTCCTTTTCAACTTCGTTTGAAACATAATGAGTGATTCTTACGGATATACAGCTAGCAGGGGCATAACAAGGGGAGGAAAGGGGGTACAAATTTCCCGGGCGTCAAATCACTGCGGAGGGACCGAAAAGTCCCAACAATGTCACAAGTACTTGCTCAATAGCACATTTGCTTCCGAAAGACCATAGGTTCACCGCGTCCAAATTGTTTCTTGCCCCAATGCGTCATCTAACTTCGCTACACCCCTGACAGCAAGTCATCGGTTTTTCTACTGTGGCTAAGCTTCCAATCCAAGGAAGATTATCATTATACAACGTCTGAAAGAGCATGCTCAGTTGAAATCTTCCTAACGTTCAAAAGAAGCGAACGATCATAAGAAAACGTGTTTTGATTCCAATGCCTACAAAGAATTCCTCATTTATTTTAAATACATTCGAGCATTTCACACGTTTGTTCACTTGGCAATTTTGTTTTCAAAATAAAATTTGTTGTCGCATCAAGACCTGTACACATTGCTGGCCAGAGGGTCAGGGTTTACAGCAGGTAATGGTTTCTTCTTGTCCAGGCTCTTCAAATTTTTGTGCTGCGCAGGAGTTATCCGCGCGAGGATCAGGACCTGAAAAATATATTTATTTGCTTTTCCTATCAATAAAAATTGTTGCGAAAATCGCCAATCAGGATTACAAACACTCTGGTCTTTAACGAGAAGCAAGTTACTTCATCATTGAGCAATTGGGTGGTTTATTGAAGACGAACCCTTGCAGCAAGCCTAATGGGGTATACTGCGTCTCTACAATTACAACTAGCAAACTTTAATCGCTTTTCCGTATTTTGAGCATATTTTTAAGTTCAAAGATATACAACAAAGTGAAACAATACGCCAGCAAGCTATTTTGCAAAGACGATTACCTGACAATAAAAACCTCGCTTGAAAGAAACGCCAGGTAAAGCACTATTAAAACACATAACTTGTAAGATGTCATTGTTGCATCCATCAAGTACAAAGTAACTGAAATTTGCTCACCTTAAACAACTGCAGCAGTAAGTCGGTCCACGCTCTTTTTGACACCGACTCAAAAAGTTCGTCTTCGATAAGAAAAGTTGACTTTGCATTTGAGACGTCGGCTTCTGGTTTCTTGGCGCTATCTGGCGGAGGGGAATCAGCATCACCTTTCTCCACGCGTTGGCGTTCTCGGTCACGCACCAGGACCCAACGGCGGTAATCTTGTGGCGACAGTAGAAACTCGGGGCGAATGGCCGAAACTGACGCTCCTTGTCCCCTGTAATCAATAAAAAACATAAATGAATGCATATTACGTTTGTTTCCATAAAACGCTTAAATCTGTGTTTCCAGATTGAAATGTCTTTTCACCTTTTCGGAAATTTTTCTGAGCTAGTCGCTGGGCAAAAATCTTGAACATGTCCTTATTTTGAACCTGGGTAACTGATGTTTTGAGGTAAAGCACCATGTGAAAGTTGAGGTGGCTTGTATTCACGCTACAAAGGATTTTCCGGTGCATTGCAAAAGGAAAAAGAGAAAAATTTTCAGCAGAAGAGTGGGAGACATAGTTATATAAATTAAGTAAAAAAAGAATCGCCCAATATAGTTTAATCATTAATGGACGAGGTTTATTCAGGGATCTGTTCAGTACAATCATGTATATCTGCAAAAACGACTGCCTAAGATATGACAAGCGACTACGGCAAATTACACAGGTCTTAGATTTAACGGAATTATTGCGTAATATCAAAAAATGGGGTAAAAGACAAAAACAAAACGTTCACGTAGAATCTGGGAAGGAAGTGAGGCGAGCATCAATCTCAGTTAGAAAACGCGATCGATAACACCAGGTTGAAAATCTATTGTAACGACACGATTACCTGAGGAAGGTGAGCAAAGTAGAATGCTGCCAGTGAAGCTGGATGACTCGCTCGGTTGGGTCACGTGGCAGAGGTTGATTGATGGGAATCCCCGGGACCATGCTGGAAAAACCATTAGTTGGACGCAATCACGATGACTGCACGTGCTAAGCTAATAGATTTCCTGCGGTACACAGTTTTCTTCACTATTCGAGTAAGAGTGAAATAAAGGTAAACGGCACACAGTGCTCACCCACCACTTCCTGAAATAGGGTTTTACGACGTTCAGAGTGGCAGGGATAAAAACGTGCACTTCAAACACTAAACAAATGCGTTTCACTTTTGAGCACGAAATCAAAGAACTTGCCATTTTTGCGTTGCAAAACATTAATCAAGCCTGAAAACGATTCGGAGTACTTCATCAACACAACATTGCGCGTGAAATTCTAATAAATTAGTCGGTTGTTCCGTTTAGTGATAAAAAAATCGTTTTTACAGATTCGAAGTGTTTCAAATTTTACTGCATGTTTTGGTTCCGTAAAAACTTTCCACCATATATCGAGACGAATATTCCCGAACATTACTCTGCATTTGTAACAACCAGACAGCAACTCTAACAACCCCGCCATGCTTTCACGTGTTGGTGCGTTCACACAAACAAAAAGAACAAGTTCACGTTGCCCGTGGCTAATTCACTGCAGTATATGCAAAGCTCAGAATCAAACGTTTCAAAGCATGGAAAGATCTTTGCCAGCTATAAAAGGGTATTTAAGGAAGGCACAGTAGACAATTCGTTATACAACACAGCAAAAAAGAACAGATAATACGTTTCCAGACAACAACATGAGTGTTTTGCTTTGTCTACTTAATTCCGATTAGCTTTAGTTCAACTAAACTTCTAGTCTTCGTTGAAAAAATACTTCTGAGCGAGAAGACTTGTTGATGAAAAGGGTATTGATTACATTGTCACGTCACAAAATTACTTACGTAAACGCTAAGAAAATGTCAGTAAAGCAAAACACAAACAATTGCTGATAATTTTCGAAAGTAGAGGGTGTAAAACAAAGCAAATCCATCGATTCATTTGCTTGATATGGGTTTGCAAACGTTTTCATTTTTATATTTCACTAAACATTGCCGAAATTTAATATTCCGTGTACGTTGCAAACAGCTGAAGTTGTTAACCGAAGCAACGGAATACATATTTCAATAAACTAGTCCGTCGTTGTGAAAAATATTCGCTATAACTAGATTTTTAAGGTTTTATCTCGGTTGCCGTTGCGGAATTTTGAGAGACCGCAACTATTTTATCTGAATAGCGAGGTTCTATTGTATTGTGAGAGACCGTTAGAATAATTTGAGAGACTGTTTCGGTTCCTCAGAATGCCATAAAAAGCACTGGCTATGACTATAAAAAGGCCTTTCAGTTGAGGTGATTTTTAAGCTATAAAGTTNTCCGATNAGAAATGACGATCCTACCGTCCGCAGAGATGCTGAAGCATGTCGTATATCGTCTTGACATCCTTCTTCAAGCTCGTGTCCCATCCTCCCGACGTCCGGTTGCTCTTTGTTCCTGTAGCTTTCACCGCCTTCTGATCGTCGTCTTGAGGTAAGCGAGTGACCAATCTGGAAAATATTGTTGGAAAAAGTTAAAACACATTTTCATTTCTGTTAAGAGCTGAAGTTTCCAGCCCGGCAGGCGAAATAGATATCCCGTAAACACCACAGCGACTGATTCATTGCAATGGAAGGGGTTTATTTTGATACATACTGAAATTATAACACCTGAAAAAATACGTTTAACCAAACGTGATCTTCACAGCGCTGCACAGCAGCACTTCGGCATTATGAACCGCAAATTCCGGCATGTCAGTGAACTTTTATAGATGCAAATGACTACGTGCATGGAAGAGAGTTGCAACCAACACGGTTGGCCCGCTTCGAGTTTAAATGAATTTTCCCCATACACCATTACAAAAATTCCTGTCGTGACCAAAACCAAGCTGAGTTGATGAAAAAGCAGTTCAGTTTTGTTATATTCGCTGTCGTGCTCCTCTGGGAGTCTCACGATTGGTCTGCGGTGGCCATTTCCTTTTGTCTGCGCTATGGGTCACGCGGCTGCTTTCACTGTGAATACTACACTGGTGGCAAGTCCATGGCAGCACCGCGCGTTTCTTTGCACCCAACTATTAACCAAGTGTACCGTGTCGCCGGTGCGTTGAAAAAGTGGCGAATTTTAAAGAAAATGCAAGTCTCTCGACAAGAATTCGCTAGGTATCGATCTTTGTAATTTGCACGCAAAAAGAACAGACGAACTGCTGAAAAGTTGCTTCTGGGTTATAATTACACCGCTTCAAAATATCTCACTTGCAGCAACACAGGAATAAAAGCATTTTTGCAAATGAGAAAAGTGACCAGTTCTGAGGATCAACAAGTAATCTACCTCAGCAAGAAATCATGTAAGAATTAAACTTACTTTCTGACTGAGGTTGGCACTGTGATGGGGAATGGCCCACCAGGCCAGCCATGCGCCGAGAACCAGCGCTGCGCGGCCAGCAGTACTTCCTGATGAAAATGAGCTTCAAGGGCACTTTCAAATGGAAACACTGCTGATCCAAGTGAGCGGGAGATGAGTTCGCGTTGATTGGCAGCACTCTCTGACTCTTTGATGTTCAAAGTGATGCGCTGAAAGCAATACAAGACGTCATAATGCCGTCTGAAAGAGACGCTCATGACGTGACAACAGGCTGGTTAATCGGATGATTGTTAAAGGAGAACTATTTACCTACAACAGCCGATAAAATAACAAATTATTCTCTGGATGTGTCATTCCATTGTGTTCATTCGTTTTTTCCCTTCGCTCTAGGCCGTTTCAAGTTTCTGCAGAACCTTGAATTGGCGAACAGAACACGCTACAGCCAAACGAAGGATGTGGCGTCCTTGTTTTGTGAATGCAAAGCAATTGCAAAACTTTCAAACTTCCTTAATGCGCTCAAACAAGATAAACAAAACTTGCGATCTGCAGAATGTTATTATTCAGTTTTCCAAACCACTTAAACCTACGTTTTTGCAGAAACCAGCTTTGGCGAAACTGTTTTACAGATCTACAAGGTCTGAATGACTAGAGCACCTTCTGCAGCGATGCAACATCCAACGTCGCGTGCTTTGAAACTTGCTGTTGAGGATGACGTTTCTGTGAAGTAGCAGTGGTGTCACTGACAACCGGCAAGCCAGGCTGAGCGCCATCTCGTGAGCTTTGAACAAACTCAGATTCTGTGGAATAGACGGAAACTAAGCGAAAAAGGTTGAACAGGAAACTGCATTTTTTGAAACTACTCACTTGTCTAAATCTACGAGATAAGTCCTATTATGTTTTGCATAGCTTCTGTAATTTTCCAAAGATCGCATGTTACGTAAAGCAGAATACCTGTTTTCCTGAATCGTACACAACAACATCCTGCGTGAACCGCATCTACATTTTCACAAACGTTCCTAAACCAGTGCATTTTGGAAGAATTGCAGAAACTGTACAAAAAATTTGTTCATAATTTTTTAGTTTGGATCTGAATGGAAAATATTGCTTGTTTGTAGAACAAGTTTCCTCAACGTTTTCTGGCTTCAAGCTGCGTCTGCCTAAATAAGCTGCAACTGCACCAATAAAGGTAGAATACAATCTTCTAAATCCACTGTATGCAAGATCATCAAAAATCTGTATGCTCTGCTAGCAGCTACATGTTTCACCTATCGCTTTTCTGAGCTAGATGTTAAATCTCGTTTCGCAGAACACGATGTGCTGCTTTCCCGAGCACCTTTCTAATTCCCTTTTTTACAACGGTGGCCAAAACTGATCAAGCCAATACGTACCTGTGGAAGACGTGTCTGATTTAAAAGTGACTGAAAAACCTGGAGACTCTGGCTCACTTTCGGTAAACGAGGAAATGTAATAAGACGTTGAGATGTACTCTGCGCATAAACAACTTTGAAGGTGTGACAGACAACAAAGCTGCATAGGTCGAGGCCTAGCTTTACCTTGCAACCTTCTGTTGCTCAGAGTTCGGACTACAGGATGTTTGCCTGAAATTAAATATCGATACTTCTCAATACGAAAAAAATGCTGTTTAGTTGTTCCCTCGGCTAGCGCACATCTTGGCTATTATCTCTTCTTCTTTTTATTCCGATCAAATTAACGTTCAGTTTCGTTCATACAGGCTTTTGTACTCCTTCAGGGCTGCCACGGATAGTCTGTGGCCTATATCTCCGTTTGCTTGCGCAGTGGGCCACATGACTGCTTTCGCAGTGAATGCTGCACTGGTGGCGAGTCAATGGCAGCACCGCGCATGAAGCATCTCCTTGCACCCAATGCATTAACGCCGAGCACGAGGCTGGACAGGCCACAAGTTCCGTTTTTCAAGTCTTCAAAATCCGCCGACCGAGAATCGAACCCAGGCTACAGGCTTTGGAGGCGCGTGCTCAACCAACTGTATCACTGAACTGGTCTAAACTAACGTTGAGACAATTTTGTTTCGAATTAAAGCTTGAAATGCGGTAAAGATTGACAAAACCTTTCCCTACCAGGGTGAACTATTTATGATTTAGTGACGGACATCCTGAATGTGATTGATTTTGTTGTACATAAAGCGTAATTTCAATGGTGGTCCTGCTTTTTTTCTATTTTTATCACTGTTGTCACACTTAATAAGTTAAACTAAAAACCTGCCAATCAACCTAAGCTCGCAATAGACCTATGCACTGAAGCTGTCTTCTGCAAACTGCGTTTGATGACTGCACCTTTCCTGTCCTGCCACTGACGTCACTAACCGCTCAAACTAAGTAACTGACGCAATCTCACGTGTTCCAGGTACCTTCCCGCTGTCGGCGCTATTGTTCCTCAGGATTTGCTTGAAAATGCATCACAGATTATCAAAACTGCACGGTCGTGTGAAAAACAAGTACTTCACTTATTCCATACACTGACAGTAAAGAAAGCCTTACCAGATGCCGTATTAGAAGATTCGTCGTATGACGACGATGAAGCACCGAAATGCGAACTCGTGGCGCTCGTGCTCCCTCGTGTGGATGGCCGGTGAGGAGAAATGCACGGCAAGAGAACAGCTTCGCCAAGACTGGCTGGAAAGGGCAAGAAAAAAAAATTAAGCTCGAAATTCACATCAAATAAATAGCTGCGGTTTCGCAGCAAACGCTAAACAAAAGAAAACGTCGTAGCACATTAGAATAAGACTTGAATTAAAAATCCAGCCAGGGTTTCGCGCATTTGAGCGTGCATGTTTTTTGCAAAATAAGATGTTACCATCTCATTTGCGGATATATGCATGATTTCGTTCTTTTAAAAACACTGAGTCCTGCTAACGACGTTAGGAGAATGAATCGGGAGAAGTCTGATTAATCTAACTGAAGAAATTTCGTGTTGTTAAAATTGGCCTTAATCTTAATTTACAGCCTAATGTGTAGTTTCCAAGATGGCGATTTGGAAAGGTTGGGATGAATGAAAACAGTAACAATTTGAACAACTGTTTGCAACCACTAGTTTGCACGCCGCGTCTGCCTAAAAAACTTATAGAATGCCAGTGTGCTCATGCTTATTATTAAAAACAAAGACTTTAAATATTGTTTATTTATTGAGAGGGTGAAACGACACACTTTCCTACCCACCTGAATGCGAATCATTTGCGGGACCCCTCAGCGTTTTGTCCTGTTCGCAAACAATCTGATGATCGTTGCGATGAGCAGCCAGGAAGGGGTACACGGTGAGAAGGCAGTTGTCTGCAGTGGCTGTGACTGGGATGACGAATCTGTTCAAAAACAGCAAGTCTGGTGTATCGGCTTCATTCAGTTAGATTTTATCGGCTTCACCAGCGGCGGCGAAGAAGAAGGTGAAGCCGATACTCAGTTTGATTAAGTATCGGCTTCACCGGTGTCAGTGAAGAAGAAACTAACTGGCTCCATGATAAAAATGAAAAAGGCCGATCCTTACTTTCGTCCTTCGTGGTCGGTGAAGGTCAAGTCGACAGTGACTGACACAGGTCGATCCGAGCTGAAGGTCATCAGGCAGGGAATCACCACTGTGACTTGGTCGTCGCCTGAAACAGTGTGACCGTAAGAACATAATAACACGTGACTCACAGTTGCATATGGGCGAGACAAGTAATTAACCCACGAATCGCAGTTCGCTTTAGAAATTAAATGTTTCTTGAAGACTTACTATATCGGGCAAAAAAAATTATATACAATTGATGGTGAGCTTATCTATCTGCAAAAATGTCGGCATTATTTATTCAGCATTTATTAAAAATAGACGGAACATCAAAGTGTACGTGATAAGGAAACTATCAATGTGTTGTGGTTGCTTTGTGTACTTAACTCAAGACTCGCTTCACTTTAATTAAAAGCTTGTTTTGCATAGGTTAAGACGGTTGTTTTTGCATAGGTTAGGTCGTTAAAAAAACAAACAACAATATGGATCAATCCACATGTCGAATGAACTGCATTTTGCAAACTACACAAACTTCAGTTTCGCACAACAAACCAAATTGCGGAGTTTCTTCGGACATCACTTTCAATAAGCAACTTACAAATTATTTCATTCATAAATATACAGACGGTGTTGGACACAGTAACTGGATTAGCGGTAATAAGAAAAGGTAAATTCCAGGTTTTTACAGTTGATTCACACTCACTAATGCTTTTGGAAGATGAATGAGCTGGAATAGTGGCTCCGTTCGGAAATTCAATTGAAAAGCAGGTTATGGTCGTCCCGTCATCTGCTTCTACATCCGGGACTTCAACATTCAAGGTACTCTCCCTGAGTTGAAACCGATTGTAGATGAACCTCAATTGCTTATTAATAGTTACAATATCGACTAATCATACCTCACAACAACTGTGAAAAAATAAATGATGTTTCTGATGAAGATGGAAACAGATACAAACAAACACCCAAAGTTTAAAAACAAACAAAATTCAGACTATAAAATTGCTAATAAAATTAGTAAAAACCTGACAAAAAAACGTTTATGAATGTTGATGTTTGCTGTTGAATACTTCTTGAAAATTTCTAATCACAAACATATGAAGTTCTTTGGAAACGGAAATATGCAGAGTAAACTAAACTAACCTTGCGTAACCACTGGCAACAATGTTGAATTCAGCATAAACAGCTGTAGACAATGGAACAGGGGTCAGTACCAGCGCCAGGGGGTCAAAGGTTATGCTTGGTGGTTGCATCAGGGCGTGCAAAGATAAGTACCTGCAACAAACAAGGATTATTTCATCTTTTGAAAAAACACAAAAACGTCTGGCTGCATAAACAACGCGCCCTTACCTATAAGGTTTCGCTTTGTCGTTGTTCAGATAAATTGGTATCTTGCAATGGAAATTCCCTGGTTGTTTCGGAATATAAACAATCTTCAGAGTCATGTTTTCGTTCGGCTCCAGTTCACCGGAGACTTTTTCCAGGGGATACCATGCCCCCCCAGGTTTGATGAACCTTGGCACGTAAAGAAAACGAATAAATTTGTAAAGCAGGGTGCACGTTTCGCGCCACTTATAGGTGAGTTAATCCACGATCCATTTTTAGACATTTCGAGAAAGTGAAAGAAAATTGCCATTTTCTTGATGGTGGAGCTACGATGCAAATCACAAAACGATTAAGTGACAAAAAACAAAAGAATATTGTGATTTTCGTTGACGGTGAGCTTTATTACATATTAAATGATGACGTCATTCACCTTATAGTCGCGTTTCACTTGTTCGAGAGGATTAAAAGTCTGACGTGAAACAAAACCATGCTTGACCACAGAGCCTTAATAATCGCACGCTTACTGGGTTTGCAGAGGAGATATTTGGAAACGGGATGATGAACTGTTGTCACAAAATACACCTGCAGGCTGTAATTTAAACAAATCTTTCAACTGCAAAAAACTAGAACTCACGCGAAACCCGCCTCTTCGTGGAGGTCGATCAGACTTTTCAGGTCAAACTTCCACTTGAGGCTTTCTGCGCTTTTGTTGCTGAGCGTCAGTTGCTTCTTGTCTCCCCCTACACTTTCTAGAACGTTCATCTCCATGTAATTGATAGGAACGGAGAAGTCCAACCTGGCCAACGTACGCGAATCACATTAGAGGGGTGTTCATCTCGTCATCGACATTTATGCGTTACAACACACCTAATCTTTAAAAATTGTATTTGCGACATCTGCGCAAAAGATAAAAACTCGACCCTGATGGCCCTGAAGCGATACATTAAACTATTGGTCATATTTCTGGAAAACCGTTGCAGTGACAAAAAAATTCAAAAACGTTTTCGTAAAAATTTGAAATACTATTATGTTGTAATAATTTTTGCATCCCAAAAACGCAAACAGCACAACAATCGATTCCTAGAAAAATTTACGCTGACACGTTCTCGAAAATCGTTACTTAACATTTTAAAGATATGCGTTGATATAAAGCTCACAAAGGCAATTGTGGGGTCATGTCCGAAGTTCGTCACACAGGAAAGGTATTCGTAATAAATCGATTTTTTCAGAATCAACAAAAATACTGTCTACTGAGTAAAAAACGTAAGAAAAAAAAAAAAACAATACAAAAACTTGGTATATTTAACCAATATGCAAGAAGCACATTTTCTGGACGCCAGGTTTGCGCAAAGATACGGCGCTGAGAGATGGTTTCCGAACATGGACAAAGTTAATCAGTGAAACTGGTGGTGATGGGATATTGCTGAGCTAAGCAGTCCATTGCTTATTGTTGAAACAAAGCGATTTCCGCAATTGTTCGAGGTTTGAACA
>JGI24159J19872_10004211_pt1 | contig 18266 bp, 9 predicted proteins | sample Ectturendosymbi4_FD_19872 | JGI IMG/M metagenome (IMG submission 19872) | reverse complement strand
GCTATGGATATTTTATTATATACCTACTCATTATAGCTCAGTTCTTTTTAGATCGCTACACTACTACAGACCCGGTTTGATAATTCTGACTAGAAAGTAAGCTGTTATGATAGTTAACATTTTCTTTACTTCTAAAACAGTGGTTCTCAGCCTTTTGCTGAATGGAGCCAAATCTCGACCTACAAATATTTAGAGAGCCGCACAAAAGATTTTACCATAAGACAATTGACACGTTTTGTTTTATTGTACTAACGACAGTCTTCTTTTAAAAGAAAATGTTAGGCACCTGGTATGGACCTGCAGGGACCCGATTTCTCGGATCCTAAGGACCCGATTTTCTCTGATTCTAGGGACCCAAATCGGGTCCCTAAAAAAACTTAAAAAAACCTGCTAGCGATGTCTGTTACACCAAATTTTAGAGGTGTTACTGAAAGACACTGCCTATTGAAAAGAATCCTTTCCCAGCAAAGAATCAGACACTAAGCTGTTACAGAGTATAAATTTCGCCTACGAAGTAGGCATCATCTGCTCTTATTCAAACAGAATCTGTTACATAAGGACTGCTAAAAGCCGCACAGAGGATTTTTGGGAGTTGCATCCGGCTCTTGGAATAGTGTTTGAGAACCATTGTTCAACAAGTAACACCACGCCTGCCAGCTACGATGTCACGGTCTTAGCAATTATTAAACCAAATAAACATCAAAGGCTTGCAGATCTACTGTTGCAGTCTGGTGTCGTAACTCATAACAATCGCGTTTATTGTGCTATAAAGATAACAGTTGCGTTTGGTGTGCTATAAAGAGCACACGTCATCTATTTGGCAAAACCGCTAGTATCTAGGAAAGGATCCGGAGCTACCTCTCAAATGTCCTTAACTCCGGCTCCGGTCCTAAATTTTCAACAGAACTGTGGTTCTGGCTCCTTTAATTTGAGCTTAGGGGGCGAAAATGACGTGTTGTGAGTGAAAAGGGAATAAAAAAGTTTAAGAAACACTGATCTAAAGTAATAAAATTATTTGACTAATTAGTCAATTAGACATTAGTTTTTTATTTTAGATCATAACTTTTGAACCAGAAATGCTAGAAAGTCGATCAAAGGCTCAAAAGACTCAGGTTCTCGCCTAGTTTCCAATGAAAACTTCAGCGAAATACTTTGGCCTAGCGGTTGGGCCCTAGGCCAGGTAGCATGAGCCGAAATGGCCCCAAAACTACTTCACTTATGATGTCTCTCACAAAAAATCTGCAACCCCAACCAAAAAATTTTTTTTGAGTGCAGACGAGAGGACTGGCCGATCTGTTTGAGCCCTTGAACAGCTCTTTAGCGCAATCGGCAGAGGAGCTATGGCGTTGGTAATGCAACTAACAACTGCTGGTTTTAGGCCAATTTCAATGTACGAATATATCGTACTTCGGCTCTCAAAGTGTTAAGTTTCATACCTGCAGGACTGAAGATGTGTTCAAATACATGAAACCGGTCTACCTGTACAAATAAATTGTTATGGATTAACTTGTGTCCATCACTACTGTGACTTAACAATTGTAACCGATGACAAAAGGTGAAACCCCAGTCTGCAAATCCCCAGTTCAACGCGCATGAAGTGGCATGAAGAATTCCAAGTTGACTTGCAAAAGTAATCGTCGATTACGATGAAATTGGTAAGGTAATCGATTATGATTACGTCATTTTTGGTCAGTTTAATTGATTACAATTACTCAAAAAAACTGTAATCGATTACGATTGACGAATATGATTACCCCGTGTCTGCTTATGACGTCACCCACAAAAAAACTGAAATCCAAAACTTCCCAATTTTTTTAACACTTTGAGAGCCAGGGTACGATATATTCGTACTTTGAAATCGGCCTAAAACCAGCAGTTGTCGGTTGCTGTACCAAAGCCATAGCTCCTCCGCCGATTGCGCTAGAGAGCTGTTTAAGGGTTCCAACAGATTGACCAGTCTAATAGTCTGCACTCGAAAAAAAATGTTTTGGTTGGGGGTTGCTGATTTTTTGTGAGTGACGTCATAAGTAAAGTAGTTTTTGGGCCATTTTGGCTCATGTTACCTGGCCTAGGGCCCAACCGCTAGGCCAAAGTATATTGCTGAAGTTTTCATTGGAAACTAGGCTCGAGTCTTTTGAGCCTTTGATCAATTTTTTAGCGTTTCTGGTTCAAAAGTTATGATCTAAAATAAACAAAGTAATTAATTATATAATTAACTAATTAGTCAGATATTTTTATTACTTTAGATCATAACTTTTGAACCTGAAACCCCAGCAGGTCATCCAAAGTATCAAAAGACTTAGATTGTAGCCTAGTTTTCAAAATATTACCATCTAACGGTTTCGGACCAGGGCCAGGTAAAGTGGACCAATGTGGCCTAAAAGTCCTCCACTTATGATGTCACTCACAAAAAATCTGCATCCCCAACCAAAAAAAGTTGTTTTGAGTGCAAACTACAAGATTTGCCAAGTCTTTTGAGCTTTTGACCGGGTCCGTAGCGCTTACCGGACTGGAGAAATCCTCGCGCAAAGCCATGTGCGATCCTGCTGTTTTCGCACGAACCGCTTGAATTAACCTGGACACGAAAGTGTCAGTTGCAATCTAGAAGACTCGCATCTTTTGGGCATTTGAACAGCTCTCTAGCACAATTGGCTTGCAGTTATGGAGTTGCAAAGTGGCAGGAAAATAGCACAAAACAATGTGCTCAATGTGGGATGAACATGTTAATGGTGTTTTTGTCATTTTTTAAATATTAACTGGTGGTTTGTAAGAGTAGCCCCAAAGTTTTGATGTGGGTTCAGTTGAAAATATATTGGTTTCAAAAAAAGTTGTCACTGGTTTAGACCAGGGGTGTGCAACCATGCAGCACTTCCGGGCCAAATGGAGATAACGAGATTGGTCCACGGGCCACAGCTGCATGTATCATGCTGGTTCTGACAACTTGATGACCACCCACAGAAGGTTGGAAATACCCTTATGAATACACACATGTCTGAACTTGTCTGTGGGCCAAAAAATGTAAGTTCCTAAGCCACTCTTGTCCTGCTGGCCACAGGTTGCACACCCCTGGTTTAGACCANCAAATACCTACTTTTTCACAATTGCACTGATAACTGTTGAATCCTAGCAGATGTTATAGAACAGGGGTGGACAACCCCTGGCACGCGTGCCGAACTTGGCACGTGAGCACTTCTATCCGGCACGTGAACGAGGCCTCGGAAACGAAATGCTCTCCCTTCAAAGTGTCCGTTTCTTCAATTTCATTTGTTAATAATCTGTTATTTAATTTAACCCTTTATGTGCTTTTGATGCCATATGGCTACAAACAGCCGCACTCCGTACCCCCCAATTGGGGAGGGGGACACACTGCCACAGGGTCCCAAAATTCAGACCCCTCGCCACAAATTTTGGTTGGCACGTGGAAGAATTTTGTCATTGATTTAGCCAATTTCGGCACGCAAACAGAAAAAGGTTGCCCGCCCCTGTTATAGAAGATTAAAGTTTTTTAATGGTGTTGGACAAAGCTCCAGTATTTCCAACCTGTCGTTAAAACTTAGTTTGTCCTTCAAATTAGTTTGTCCTTCAAATTAGTTTGTCCTTCAAATTTTGATTTCAAAGATTTTATATACTGTTACAAACAAGTAATTGTTTATACAGTAGGCAAGTACATTTGTGCTAAAATTGTTTAAGTATTTGTGTCTTCCTCAGAACATTACTTTTTCACTAATCTACATTAGGGAGCGTCCATCTGAAAAACAAATTACAGTGCTGAAATAAAGTCTATAACCGACATGCTACTACATGCAGATCCTAACATGTTGGGCAAAACACTTCCTCAGATATCTGAAGAATGGATGGTCTCTACCTGAATCAGTGCAGAAACCAAATGTCTTCTTGTTAGTGGTGTATTTTCCACATTCCATCATCATGCTTCCACTTGTTTTTTTGTAAACAGCGAAATCCAGTTTTTGGTTTTTAGTCATTCTAATATTTCTGCTGGAATTATCTATTTTTTATGTTCAGCATTAGTATAGTTGTCACCTAAGCAGTTGATTTCAATGGTTTTGAAAACCTTCTCTGAGATGGCCAAGACAGGCACATACTTTTTGGTGGAGCTCCAAGATTTTTTGACAGTACAGCCATTGCTTTTGAAGATCATCCCTCGGATAGTGTTGTTTGCTCATGTGGGCTTCCAAAAACCTCAATCACCAGCAATCAGTGTTTCCTCTAAGCTGTGCGCGTGTGCGCGCACACACAGCTTTCAGAGACTGCGCACACGCATAAATTTAGTGCGCACAGACACATTATGATGTATCAAAAAAAGTGCGCCACACCAAAATTTGTGCGCACACAGACTACAAAAAGCGAACATTGCCAGCAATGTGTTATCAATATCAGCATAGCCAACTTTTGTTGCAAAATTTGTTTAATTTTCATATCACTAGCAGTACTGACAGCATTAATGGTATTCTTTGTCTGAGTCTAACCTACTTCGTCATTGCAACTGCCTTTACTTTCAACATTTCTTGCATGCTTAGTAACCAATTTTCATGAATTAAAATATTTGCCAGCAGACATGATCCATGTTCGTCCTTCTGAAAATTTAACAGCTAGTTGACAGTATTCCTGCATGAAAATTGTGACATTTGTTTTAAAACAACTAGTTACCTACCCTGATGTGTGCTCCTATGTCAGTTGCAGAAACCTATTTTTGCAGCAAATATGCTTTTCAGTTTGCTTAATAATCTGCTTCATGTAGGTTACATTAAAGGTGGCTGGAATCTGAGAAAAGCATGGAAAATATATGAAAAAAACTACAGCGAAATAACGGAACTGCTGAGAGTTCATAACATGGATTGCATTGTAAGTACATCTGGTAGTGGGCTTTGGCTTGGCTGCTTAAAGTTCGTGAAGTACAGTTATTCCTTTTGAAGAAACATAGGTGTTATCGAATAGAAGTATTGGTAGTGACGGTTTTTGGTTGCCGATCCTTCATATATGAGAAAGCAAAACCAGTTAATTGCAAAACAAGGTGAAGGGAAATTTAACCTTCTACCAGTAACCACCTGCTGTAACAGCATGTGTACATCAAACCTTATGTTTCGCTTGAACAGGCTCCTGCTAAGGTTGGTTTTGTAAATGCTGGTGCACCTAATGGACTTACATCTGTGAGCGGGACCCAGCCATCTGACTCCGACTCTTCTGACAATGACCAATGTCCTGTGTAAGTGACTGTGTGGCAACAGACTTATTTCCCACTTAAAATAGCATGTTCTTTTTTAGGAAAGTGTGAATAAATTAATTGCTACTTTTATGCATTGTGTGTTGTTTTTTCGTTTGTTTTGTTTTACTTTCGGATATAAACACGAGCAGTATTCCAATTTGCGCCCAGTGGCTGATCTAACTTCGTGGTGCCGCTTTGAGTGCCGTACTGACTCATTTTGCGTTGGCTGTAAACTTGACATTGTCTGTCATGTAGTTATTCGGAACGGGATTACCAGAATACTGCGTCCATGGCAGGCAACGACGCTGGTACATTGGCGAGACTTTATGGATCCGTTTGCTTCGGATTCGGCGCATTTAACCTCTGCGTTTCTCTGGTGCCACAGCATCTACTTCGTATTGTCAACATGATTGGGTTTAGCGGCGACAGAGATGTGGGACTACAGTCTTTACAAATAGCATGCGAAAGTAAAGACATGAAAGCACCACTTGCAATGTAGGTAGCATGAGGTTTGCTGAGATTCGTTTAGAAATTCAACTATTGTGTAAGTTGAATGTGATTAATATAAGTTGTTCTCGCAGCTAGGCGTAAAATTTCTTGATTTTTTTCCTGTTGAATCCTGAACGAGACGTTTCCCCACCAGCGTCGAAGATCCAGGAAGGCTTGAAGCAACACGTTAGATGCGAAAAATTGTGTTAGTTTTACTGTCAGTCGCAAGCAACACGGCAATACTTTTAAGTGGCCATAGTATGCAATTTTTCTACGATGTTATTTTAATGTGAAACAACCACACAACAAAAAAAGGCACTTTCTTCGATTTGTTCAGCACATATTTCGTTTTGTGCCGGCGAAAGCACCTGCACTAGCACCAAATAACGAAAGCAATTATTCGGGATATCGAAGCAACCTCTTGTGTCTGACTGGAAAACCGGCAATGCTATACGCACTGAATACAGCGAGTATCTTTTTCACACTAAAATAAGCCTGTACACTTTTATTTCGTGACGAAGCGAATGTGACCGCGGTTTTGTTCACTTGTAGTAGCCTGAGAAAGACAGTAATTGTTTTCTTTCCAACCTTTGGGTCTCTAGCATATCAAGCGGGAGCTATCAGGGAAAAGACTCATTGGGCAAAAGTACTTTTCCTTTGGCGAAACATGGTGTGGTTGTGCATTTGAGAACATTCGTGTCACTCAGTAGGGGCGTCGCGAATTGAATCATAATTCTGTATGAATCGAGACACTGATTTACTTTGTCATACACATAGCCTACTGAGCAGAAACATACGTTTAGCTGTATACGCTTGTCTATCGATTTTCAAAGATCAACATGCGAGCGACTTGCTCATCATGTCGCTGCGTTACAGAATAGTCACGCGCGGCTGAACTGAGTCACTCTGCAAAAGCGCAGCGCGTTGCAGTTGGCGAGGGGCACATAAAGGGGAAGACGGTGTTTCTTATTATGACTGATCTCATTGCTTGTGTGGTCTTGAAAACAAAACTTCGATAGAAACTGCTTTAAAATTTTCGTTAGACATGGGATTAGTACTCACGGGCCGCGGCCCTTTTTTCGGTCGATGATTCCTGGATTTGTTTTAAACGAAAATTTGGGCTTTGTAAAATTTCTGTTAAATAGCTTGTCTACTATTTTCATAAGTGCCTGCCGTTTTTATTACGTTCAGCGTCACACAAACCTGTCCGTTTTTTGCCATGTTATCCTTGCGGAAATTTTTAAATATTGGTGCATGGTTTGTATCCGTAGTATTTCACGTTATCCTCTTTTCATATTTTGACATATTTTCTGAAACCTTGAAAAAACGCGTGTTGAAGCTTTCCTTATCAATTACGCGTAAGTGTTACGTAGAAAATGTAGTAATTTGTAGCTGTTTATGTACCGTTACGGTTGCAAGCGAAATGTGGTCTAGGGTAAGTGCCGTTAGAATATTTAGGACATGAAAATATATTGTTGTCTTCTAACGGTTATCGTCTCTGACAACACGTTTTAGTGAGTTCGAAAAGCAATTGCTGATTGTTTAAACTCTCGCGCAGGCTGTGCTTGCTGTGGTATCACACCGTCGTGCGACCGTTTTTCGGTGTTGACGGCGAGTCCACCGATGCTGGTTTGCCTGAAGCAGAAGACCTTCTTCGCCGAAACGAAGCTAGGTATCCAACCTCTTCTCTCGTTCTCTTCTTTAAAGGAAGAGTCCTTCGTTGTAAGGTAAGTCCGCGAAGGCCGTATGTAACAATGGTATTTGTGACTACATTTTTTCGATTGAATTAAAATTATTTGCGTGAAGTATGGATGGCACCTCAATATTCCCACTGTGGTTGAAACACCCGATTGTGCTTTAAAAAGTGAGGAAAGGGATTAGCAGACTGCGGTGATGGGCGTTTCGCTATAAGCCTGTTTAATGCTGCCGTTTTTTCAGGAGAGCAGGAATTAAAATTTTTCTATTTTTATTACTCTAATTTGTAAGATGAGCAAATGTAGACTGTAGTGCCACATCTTTTCAAAGGTTTTGTGAAACAAAAATCTACAAGGTAAACACCCTTCTCAGATGCAGCTAATTTTTGAGGGGTTTGTTTCAGCATTGATTTTAGGTGAAAGGATAAAAATGTAACCGAAATTTTCGTAGACGTTTCGGTAACTGCTGCCGCAAGTTGCAAATGTACTGATGATGGTAGCAGCAGTTACCGAAACGTCTACGAAAATGTCGTTTACATCTACTGTTACTTTGGCCGTTATTTTCATTGAAAAGGGTAAAAAATGCTGACATGAAAGGCTGGCGGATTTTACGGAATTGCTTACAAACCTGGTAAAGAAACTAAAAATCTTCAAATCCTTTGAAGAAGTAGAACTACATAAAACTTTAATCCTCATTAAGCAGGGAGAAGTTTTATTTCTCTGATCGGTGATTGACAATTGCATAAAGAATTTCACTCTTTTTTGGTATTCTTGCAGTGTGATATCACCGGCGCATTAGATGCTCTACAAGAGTCTTACGACCAGGCGCATGAACAGCGAGAGTTACAGTTGCTTTGCGCGTATGAAATAGGTAAGTTCAACTGTTTATAAACATCTCTTTTCCACTGCTCTCCCGATTCTGCCACGACCTAAACGTTTTTTGTTTTATCTGTGCAGGTTGGTGTTGCATCATGCAGCTGCAGTGGGAACGAGCATTGGCGAATATCATGAGGTGTTACATAAGTTCTATTTGTGCTAGTGCACCATGTCGCTTAACCTATATAGTTACGTTTTTGATCGAAACTTTCGCTCTAACCAAGAAGTTGTTTGGCAGTTGACATTTTTTCTGTTCAGTGCAACGTGATTATCATGTGAGCAAGTCCCTTGCGTTGCGCAATCGATTATGGCATTACGGAGAGAAAACCAGGTTGTCACAACAGAAGAAAACGTCAACTGTTGTTTTCGTCGCGGGTGCTCTCGCCAACATTGATCTTCGTGTGCGAGTGACCTACCTTTCTCATTGTCTTTTTTAAATCAGAACTGTTCCTTTTTTCTGCTTTCAGGGTTTTAACAGCGTATCTTTACAGTTTGTCCATTAACGTGACGGCGCATTTAATAACTTATTTGGAATGAACGTCAATGACGGGCGAGTCACTGTGATTGGCTTCTTGAATAAGGAAGCTTTGGTTAGAAAATATTTTTAAGCGGTTTGAGTACATTGAAGTTGATCGACCCGGGTAGATACTGCGCTTTTTTACCCGAATGCGTGTAAGCTTTCGCCAGCACANGCTTCAAGTNAACATTTGNGAGCTGATAGCATTAGCAATGGTGAAGTCACATCCTCTGCGTCGTTAGACTATTCACTGGCGACAGATTTTGCAAATATTAGTACAGTATCTCTTTTGAGTCATATAGAAAGTACAAACTTTTTTGATAGGACTTCGTTCGCATAGTAAGCTAAATAGCTGGAAACATCTTACCGAACTCGTCACATTTTTGTTTTTGCACCTGCGCAGGTTAAAGAACGAGTCAAAGTGGTCTGCTTGCTACTACACCTACCTGGCTGCCTGTAAGTTGTTAGCATGCGCTTTTTTTCTTCAAAGCACTATTGCCGAAAACCTCGATACATTTTTTCTCGCAATGTGGTTAAAGCAGTTTAGCTGACCTGCTTTTGCTGCGGTAATTGATAGCAGTAATTTTGCGTAGTAATTTACGGTGCGATGCGGAACTTCAAGGAGTGCCAGGAACTCATGGTCGAAGTGTCCAAAGCGATGAAGCGGAAAAATAACCAGCTGGAGATCTACGTTGTGCGAAAGGTGAAAGCATGGCTTCAGTATTGTAGCGAAAGAGCAAATTCCGAATGCACGTTATGAGACCAGAGCATTACATCAGTATGGAAAGCGAAGTCTTGCTGATAGTGAATAGTGGGAACGCTTTGAAGTCAATCTTCTGCAATTTTCACGGCACTCACGACCTCCCTGTCTTGTTCGTGATTTTGACGTCATTGCAATACTTGCTGTGTCGGGAGCCGCGGAAGCACTGTGGTTAGCACGGACGTTATTAAAATGCAGATTTCCAACTCGTTGTGATCAAGCAAGCCCTAGTGGTGTTCTATCAGTAAATATTCAGCATGACGACAATTTTAAACGCTTTTTCGGGGAAAGGTTAACTCCTAGAGCTGTAATTGTCCTCTGCCTAAATAAACGCATTAAAGCTAGTGTGTGTTGTTGCGAAAATCGTGTTCTTTTCTCAGTCGAAAGTTTTCCACAAGATCCCCGTCACATACGAGCACATTATACTGCTCATCTTTGAACTTATCTACCTTTGGAGAGCTCTTCCCAACTGCAAACCTGAAAGTGTGCAGAAAATGCTGAAAGGTGCGTATATTAAATAGCGCGTGTTCACATCGTTTCTCTCGCTGTGAGTAGCTGCGAAGTTACACATTTTTCATTGCAGTTTGCAAAGCCTGACTGCAATCAGCCCGGTATACAAGTACCCTAAGCATTAACTGGAACGTGCTTAGACTTTTAGTATAGAGCAGCTACGTCCAACCGGAATTGCTTACTCAGCCAAAATTTATGTCGCTATCTTAGCCAGGCCTGCACATTGAATGGCTTCCGTTGATCTTAGCAAACTAAATTTAGTTTAAGCTAATGTACTGAAAGCGTTCGAATCCTAACTGCAATGGTAGCGACTCTTTGGCACCTTTAACCACTCCGTTAAGTGTGGTTTCATAGGAACAAGAGTAGAAATGAGATAACTAGTAATAAGTTTTGCACGTTTCGCCAAGGTGTCATTGGACATAATGGAAATCTCCCAGCACGCAGTACAGATAAGGTAAAGTGGCATTGAGGACCACCTGCATCACAAATGTCAAATTAAATAATGTTAAAATAAGGTCAGGTAGTCCGTATGTAGGTTACATATACTACAGCGAAAACCTACTTTCGGCCGCATGCGGTCCGAGGGCCGCGGGTTGGACATAGCTGGTATAGAGGAAGATCAGCGCGTCTAGAAGTTAAAAGAATAAACCCAAAAGATGTCTTAACATTTTCCTTGCGTGAGACCTCAGAAAGCAGTTACCTGTTTTCACGTGATTTCTTCATGGTAGTGAAATACGTCATAACTGTCTAATGTTTGCTTCTTGTGTCCAGAGTGCGAAGCGGTATCCAACCCGTGTTTGACTGGAATAAAACAGCTCCTGCTTGGCGCTATGCATAAAAGACTAAACGAAATGGTCGAAGCCGTGTCATGTTTTCAGCAAGCGATACAGGTAATAGTTTCACTATCGTCGGTTCCTGTATTACGTTTGTAATTCTTGCGTCTCAATGAAATGCCTTAATCCTGAAGCTATACAGCCTGAAAAGTTACTTTGTTAGCATTAGTGAGAGTTTCGTGGCGCACACATAAAAGGCCGTGGCAGCCAGCACTCGGGCCATTGTCATTTTGCACGCAGATCGCTGAACGCGATGAAGAAGACGCGCACATTGCTCCTTACGCGTGCTACGAGCTCTCCATTGTCCTTCTTGAAGACCCGAAGAGCAAAGCCAGAGGTCTCGAACTTCTCCATCAGTGTAAGGTGAGACTTTGATAGAAGCCGTCAGTTAACGCATTCAATTCAGAAACAGCGCGTTGAGTGCGTGCGCTTAGCAAATATTGTCGTTGTGCTTGATTTAAAACGTTATACGCCTGCTGGCTTCAGCAATTTTCCATTTATGCTATTATTGCCGGCGCGCCAACGTCGAAGGGTTGAAGTGGCGCTTTCGCAGCAGAACAAAGCTATGGAAGGGTACGTTCCCGATCGCAGTACCGAACAATGTACCCGATCGACTCGGACTGCTTTCTAGAGCAACAAATATAAATCGCAGTAACGTCGCTGTCCATGTTTCAAAGGTGGTCACCAAAGGGATCGGATGTTGTAATTCACTTCGTCCAAAACTCGTTACTTGCGGTGATTTTTTCCGCTCTAGTTGTTGCAAGCGATCGCTGTCGACGCAAAGAAATAGCAGAGTGGTGTTACGGTTTGTTCCACTCAACAGACGTGGCCAGCTGTTAATACGTTCTTGTTGAAACAGTCCACAATACAAAAGCAAATGCCGCAGAAACCACTCACGGAAAAAGAAAGTGAAAATAAATCGCGTTACAGATTGCAGAAACTCTCTCGATGTTTGTTGCGTACAGGCCTCACCGCAGACATCATGCCGAACTCTCTCAGTTTACAGCAAGCGGTATATCTGAATTATANATCCCACGGTTCTGCAGCTTGATGATAAATTTCTAGCGGATTGAGCGCACAAGATGGAATCGTTAATTTACGAACAGATCGTAATTCATGAAAAGACATCTGGCGGACGGTTGAGAAATCGATCAGTTTGGTTTACTTTCCGGCCGAGACCAGAACTGCATCAGGGCGTCAACTTTCGCTTTCGAAATCGCGTCACCGCAGAGAGCCACACCTAGTTTTATAATTACGTATCACAACGTCCGAGGAACGAACGTAGCTGGTGTTTACGCTTCACTGCGCACATTTTGCTAGTGCTAGTTTAATCGAATACGGTATATGGAAGTGAGCTAACCGCAACAGTGGTGCTTTAAGTTCGTTAGGCAAAATTTACCTGAAGCGCATACTCATTAATACAGTGCCGACATTTGGAATTTGTTTTTTCATATTTATAGGAAAAGGGTTTATCGATTAAATTGGGCTTCGTGAGTTGGACAGTTGTTTAACTCTCAAACTATGTATTGGGAAGTTGATCTTTCTCAGAAATTTCGAATAATGTTATGGAAATGTGATTAAGTGTTGCATTTTTTTCGAATTCGATACCAAAATTGTTTTATACACAAAAATCAAAGATAAGCTTGGAATGACTTGCGTTTGATCTGAAAAGATCGTTAACAGTCGCTGGAGTGCTATCGAACGTCAAACTTATTTCTTCAGTCGTGCCGCGTCGCTGGAAAACTAAAAGTTAAGTGGGTCACCGGATCGATGTGAAATTTGCAAAAGAAGTAAATTTGTTTACTTATCCGTTAACGTAGTGTGGTCAGCGATGTCCAGGCTGTCCATAGGAGGCTTGTGTCACATGCCAATTTTTGGCTGTCCCAGCCCATGATATTCCCACGAAACGTTTGCGAAGTACATTATATCATTTACATGCGTAATGTCTAGCCTCTACAGAGCCGTGGCTAAGACACCATAAATCCCCAATTAGGGGATTCACGGATGTGGGAGGGGCCAATGAAAATAATGTGACTCTTTTTTAGTTGTCACTTAAAGGTCTCAACAACCTTGTTTTCATGGACCTCGTGTCACTCCGTCATGGCACTGAGCCGCAATGTCTAATACTTAAGTACTGTGTTGTTAGCATAAAATAATAATACTGAACTTTAGGATATTGTTGCTACGTGGCGTTAGAATTCCTCACGTGCCAGAAAAAGAGGCAAAAGGCTTCTTACAAGAAAAAAGGCATTAGCGCACTACAGAGATTGGAGAACTGGGAGGACGGGTCCATATATGACGTCTGTAAAAATCTGTCCAAATTTTCAGAATGCAATGCGCTGTACATTCTATTAGGTGGATATAAATGTTAGGCTGGCTACTGTCCTAACGGAACATGGAACAAATTTCAAGTCCACTGTCCCATCCCTTGCGTAGGTTCCAGGGTTGCGCAATCTGCGGTAAAATGTCCGACTTCAACTCCGACCTTTCGAAAGTGTCCCACATCGACTCTCGTCTCCGACTCCTTAACATAATGTTAATAAAGTTTGGCTGCTGTCAACAATTTTGTAGCAACTAGCAATCAATGGCAATCGTGGTACACAGCGAGAATTCTCAGTTTCGATAAAAGTTTGAAAAGAAATTGTACCATTTCAACAGGCACGAGTTAGATTCCTAACTCAGGAGTGCGGTGTAAAAAATGATTCGATTGGACTTCGGAGTGGATAAAAAGATTGACTCCTGGTGTTCTTAGGCATCGGACTCCGTAACTCTGGTAGATTCCATTGGACAAGCCTGGCGATGTTGCTTCGCTGGGGGTCGCGTGCGTTCTTGAAGCCGCTGCTTGTACCGGCAATTGTTGAAACAGTTCCTAACTGCTTTTCTCGGCTGCTTGGGTTCTGATTCTACATCGTATAAGTTTCTTCCCAAACTGGCGTCATCATGGGATATCGTGAACGTGCAGCTTGGTGCTAGTTTAGTTAACGCGGACCGAACTAAGAGCTATGAACATTGTGAACACAAAGTCGCAATGTCTTTGTTTACAGGAAAATTTCTCTGGCTACGATTTCGAAAACCGTCTTCAGATGAGAATACATGCGACGGAATTGAGGTTGAAAAACGAAAACGATCCGAACTGGAATCGAAGTTTGAAATAAACCGCGTTGTCGAAGCAACTCAGCGCAGCGGATGGCCATTAATTGTTTTCGGACGCGAACTAAAAGTGTTGCTGTAAATCGAATGCAGCCCGTTTGTCTGCCAATGAGTTCCTGGTCAACTCTTCCTTCACGCGTCGCTGTGTTTTAAACGTGTGATTGCACTTTACCTGCTGTTTTGTATTTGACTGTTCAGTCTTGTTGCAAAGACTGTTCAGTCTTGTTGCAAAGACTGTTCAGTCTTGTTGCAAAGACTGTTCAGTCTTGTTCTTGTTGCAATCCTTTGGTCTGGCACAAAGGCTTCGTAGAAATTTCGATTTAGCACTTACCTTTAGCGCCGCAGTAGTTTCAAGGCACAAACCCGACACTGAGAAGCTTTTGTCGAAACCCAATGCGTTCCAAAGTGTTTTCTATGTTGCGCGTGCGCACCGCGGTTTGTGTGTTCCTGCACACGAACGACACTGCACCCTCGGTAGTCGTCACAAAGGTACGAAAAGAAATTGCGGTTCGATCTCCACGGAAACAGCCGCTCTTTTTCGTCGTGATCGTACGGCTCCTGCGTATAACCTCGTCGTTACAGCGATGCAATTTTTGATGCACTTCTTGTTTGAAAGGACACGATCACTCACTGTGTTCGGTAAAAGCGAACACGAAAAATTCCAACCATCGACGGCAACTTCAAGACGCTGTTCCGACTGTTTCTCACTTTGTGTATGCTGATGTTTGTGCAAAACAAGGTGAAGATGTCCCATTCATTGCTTGGTATGGACCATAGGTATGAGCGTGCGTGAGAAACGTTAAGTCTTTTTTTAGTACTGAGGATTGCCGTAGTGTATCTATTGTTTTGGTTCCGTAAACAAGGGTGCGTGGTGGCGATTGCTCACAGCTTCACTACAGTGAGACCGCTGGTTTTTGAAACGACCTTTCGGGCCTTGCAAGCACCTTAAAGCGTTTGTGGCATTGCCGTACCGTCAGTTGTGATGCGTTGATTTGTTGCAGAACGCCAGATACGGATGTTTGCCTGCTGCATACCTCACAGTGGAGAAGCTCTGAAACGAAAGCAATTGTTTTATGTGGCATCACTTGATAGCGCGAAGTGGTGTAGACTGTAGTTGTTCAGTGTGTAGATAAAGGCAAATTTTAGCTTCGCGGTAAGAATACTCAACACGAACAGGCACGTTGTTGCTTTGATGTTGCGATCGCAAATGTAAATTAAGTTCTGAGATTAAAATCCATCGTTTGGTTACTGATCTGTTCCTGCGTTGCTTATTGTCTTTTGTGACTTCGTTGGTTTGCTCGCGTTGTGTTTGACTGTGGTTAAAATTTTGTGCATATTTTCGTGGCGTCTCGTAACAGCTTCTTAGGCATTTCACGGACGGCAGTGCGTTCTTGTGTTGTTATGAACTGCGTTGTTCGTATTTTTTAAAAAATCTTTTCAGCGAGGACAAGTATGTTTTCCTCCCAGAAAATTGGTGCCACTGAGGGTAATTTAGCAACGCCGCATCTGCAAAGGTTTGTGTCTGTGCTTTAGTCGTCCTTGAGTGACATGCAATGATGCGACGAAGCACCCCGTTCATTGTGCACCTCGGTGAAGCTTGGCTTTGGCATGCGTCACACACCAATACCATAACATCGGCCGTTTTGCCTCGGTCAAATGCATGTTTGTATACGAATTATTCGTGGTTGTATGCGCAAAGCGGCTGCCATATGTAACTTTTTTGCGATATTTTTTATATATAAAACATCATACTTAGGCGCTCTCACTTTTCTGTGGTTCTTGAGACAGATTTCTATTCGGTAGCACTGTAGGCTACAGTATGTCTTAGTGATTAGTCAGCGTTGCAAGAAAAGTGCTTAACTTCAGTCATGCTAATGCGAATACAACGTGGGTATTAGACAATAGACATGAACGGATGTGTTTTTCAAAACCAATCCAACAGTTTTATTTAAAAATCCATTCTAAATCCGAAACCTGACAGTTTTAAAATCCAAACCTTGTTTAAACACAGAGTCGCCCGGAGCCGACCGTAGAAGTGTCACATTTTCCATCCTCGATGCTTGCAAGAGATTAAAATGAACGAAACATTCTAGCGTTTCTGGTTCAAACGTTATGACCAAAACAACGCAAATTAATTAATCCGCTAGGGGATTGTTTATTGCGTTTTTTTGGGCATTACTTTCGTACCACAAACGCTAAAAGACCAATCAATGGTTCTAAACGCGGATTTTGGCCGAGATTTTTGTGGAATTGAACAAAAATTTCCCCCTTGGGGCCACAAAAATAGTTCCGACATGTTTCTGAAGCACGAGGAATGAAGATGAATATCAGATATGAGCCCAGACATTGCAAGTGTCGGAGTTTTTGATGAAGTCAAAATTTTGACATTGAGCGTTGGTCCTTGAGGACTAAGTCAGAGAAAATTGTTTTAATCCGTAAGCCCATGTGGCGACGGAATTACGCCACATATAACGTTGAATTCGTAGCAGCAATAGAAAAGTGAACCTGGTCAAATGCGTAATCTCAATTGCTATTATGCTGAGGATTGTCGGTTCGATTCTGGTTGGTTCAGGGCGACGCAGCATTATGCTTGCAACAAATGGCTCCCAAGGTGTCGGTGGCTGCAATCCACTGTTAACCTGCAGTCCCAAAACTGAACCGAAAATTACGAAGAAGTTCAAAAGAAATTCATCCGTTCCAATCCATCTGTTTAAGCAAAAATGATAACATCGAAATCCATCAATATACTGAAATGTGGCAAGATTTAAATCCAAGTTCATGTTCAGCTCTGGTCATTTTCATGTATTGGGCATGCGAAAAACAATGGAGTATATTTCTTGTGTTGCGATTAAAAAGCTCGAACGGCAAGTGCTCATAGCTTCACACTGTGGCAGCAAGCAACAATCGAGATCACTCTATTATTATTGCTTGTTCGTGTCTTATATATTTGTGCCTTGCTCTGCGCACATCCCGTTTGTGGTGAATCGCACTTTCAACGCAACACCAACTGCAAGCTTGCAACAACATCCCTCGTTTTGCAATGAACCGCACCTATCCCACATTCTTTTTGTGAAGGTTCCACCTGGCACCAGCGCCGGACTTAGATAGTGGGGGCCTGGGCCCAGGCGTGGTTGGAGGCCCCATGTACGGATACAAAATGTTTAGGTAGGGGATGATCGATGAAGTCACTAGTACTTCCACATATTAGTAATATTTATGACGCAATATTTTGACGTCACATTTGTTAACTCAACTAACAAAACTTGATGATCCACGTGGTATTTGACAATGATTAGCGATTTGTGAAATTGTTGCAAAACCAGTCGCTAGAAGCATCGCATCTTTTTTAAATCTTAGCTTGAAAAAAGTTTTGAAAATTTTTTGGAAAAACTTTCTGGGCGATCCAATGTTTTCACCATCTCTAAACGCCAGTCCTCACTCAGCAATAAATTTTACGACAGAAACTAAACGTTTGAGGGAGAGGCGATTTCCGATATTGTTCGCATTGATTGATCTGACTGGCTAGTTCTGGATCAATTGTTCATAGTGGCAAATTAGGCCTACATCCATGGGCGTCGGAAGGGGGGCCTTGCCCCCCCTGAACTTTGAAATTTTCAGCAAAGAAAAGTTGTTTTTTAGTTTTGAGCGAGAAAAAACAAAATTTCACCACTTTTGGCCCCCCATGGAAAAGTCCCCTAGTGGTCCCCCTGGAAAAAAAACTTGCGACGCCCATGGTTACATCTGCGACTAAATGCAATCGTGGCATCTATATGTTCCATTGAATGCCCGTTGCTTCTCAGGCGCTCAACAGCGTGCTTCCAGTCGAAGATTCTTTTTTTGAAAGGGAAATGCGCACATTTAGTCATATCCGCGCGCATCAGTCTACAAGTGTGTGGAGAAAAACAAAGCCAGCTTCTGTAAATTACTTCGCCATTGTGGTTCTGGCGACGAATAAGACTTGTGGCACATTTCCATGACAAGTTTGTGTCTTTTCTGTGCTGTGGAACATCATGTTTAAAACGACTTTTCATCACAATATCAAAAAGAACCTGTTTCATATTTCAACCAATATTCCCGCATTTTTTCTGGTACATTGGCTGGCCAGAGGGCCCAGAGAGCGATATCAGGGCCTCAAGTGATAGCGTCAGCCATCTTATCTATCGTGTTTTTCGGTGATACATCTTGACGTTCTGCTACTGCACTGCTGGTTAAA
>JGI24159J19872_10004209_pt1 | contig 18272 bp, 10 predicted proteins | sample Ectturendosymbi4_FD_19872 | JGI IMG/M metagenome (IMG submission 19872) | reverse complement strand
GTGTCTTCCTTTCTATTAACTGCGGCGATTCTTGTCTACCCATATCTTCAACTTAGGCACTGTCTGTGCACACTGCACCAGTAACAAAAATCAGCACGCATAGATGTTATTTAATGGAAATCGATTCAAGTTCATCAATATCTTCTGATTTGCTTAGCATGTTAACAGTACAAACTTGCGCAAATACTCAATAGCAATCTGATTCATGAATGGTTTTGTTAACGAATATTAAAATGGAAACATTCACATCTAAACACCAAACGAGCTTTCTGTGATAGAAACGCTAACAAAACTACTGTAGTGCTCAGAAGAAGCAAGTATGTTTTTGTTGTTGGATACTGCTGCTATCCCTGCACATAGCTTTTATCTGCAGTACAACCTTAAAGCTTTGATCAGGTGCCGTGGGGTAACTTGAGATTTGAGCCAGGGTGGGAAACTTAGCTGAAGTGAGCCCACTGGCCAACACTCTGAAAACAGCTGAGAGATAATCCGGCCCTGCCTGTCAGCCATGGGCGTTCGCAGAAAATTTTCCAGGGATAACCTCGACATTTTCCTTATCATTTTCACATTGCTGACGATTAAATGCAAACGCACGTTCACAAAACGCTTTGCTCTTTCTACTCAATAACGAAAATGCCCTGTTACGGCGACAGTAGCAAAAATCGCGCCGCTTTGTTGGCGCAGCAATTCCACTGACGAAAAGCTCGCAACAACGCAATACCTCCCGACACTGCAGAACTTCGATGAAAAGCAGTATTGTCATTCTTATATTGGGTAGTAAACAATATCATCTTGTTGTTATTGCACTGATAAGAGTCCAGACGTTTGCATTTTCGCTCGTTTCGAAGTACCGTAAATTGTGAAGTTATGCCTCTGCGCAGTTCCGCAAATTTTAAGTTAATAATGAGTCGTCATAGGAAAGAGGTGTGCAGGGCCCCAAAAGCGCCGGGTCCTAGGCGATGACCTATTTGGCCTATGCGTAAATCCGTCACTGTTACCATACCGAAAATTGCATTTTACTACATTAGGCTGAGGCATTCGCCATTTCCCTTACCTGTTTGAACGTCGGTGACTGCCAACTGAACCAGGTGGATAGAAAGAATTTTCGTTCTAAATAGAAGTATGCCTCTGTGTTTTTCGCGATTTCCCTCCATTCAAGTATCTTCATTCTTATGTTGAGCAATTCCTTCTCTGCTTATCAACAAGTTTGAAAAGGCACGTTTACAGGGTAGCAATTCCTACTTTCTGTATATTTTTCTCACACCCTCTCTATTTTTCAAGTGGGATCTGTAGTCTGTACAGTTGGAACGGAGCAGAAGAACGTGTTCTATACTGTAGCTTTTGGTTGATGAAAGGAATGGGAGTGTTGGTATAATATTTCTATAATTGCGAAATTTTCAATGTCATAGACTTTTTCCAAAAAAAAATTAACTGGTGCACTGACATTCAATGAAGTTGCTGTCACGCAAAACATGAGATAAAAGAAGACGTTTTTCAATGTATTGCACCAGTTAAAATTTTAAACACTTGTTTTATTGCGTATCATACTGAAAAGTGGGCAAATATCTATCAAACAAGAAATTAAACCAACTTCTTCAATAGTTTTTAGTACCTCTGCATTCTTTTGTATAGTTAAGCCATAGAAGATATATAAATGTGCAGAGTTTTCCAAAAACGCCCTATTTTGTATTTATTTCCAAAATTGTGTTTCAGAAGTGTTTGCTTTATTTTTCAGGCGGTTTGGACGCTAGGTCTAGGAAATTGTTTTGACGTCAATATGGATAACAGTGGACACTATACTATGCAGCAGCGGACAAAAATAATAGAGGCGTACTTTGCCACACAATTGGTGGTTCTGACATAAAGGCAATGCAGGGGAGATTTTGGCAGGGACAAATTACCTGATAGCAGAACAACTGAACGTTTGGTGGCCAAATTTTTGGAGACTAGAAGTGTGGCAAGTGCCAATAAAGGTCACAATGGTCGACCTCGTTCAGTGAAAATACCCAACAACATAAAAAAATTTGAGGGGCAGCTAGAGCAACAACCCAGAAAATCAACGCGCCGTCTCTCACCAGAAGTTGGCATTTCCAGATCATGACTTTAGAGAATCCTCCATGAGGACCTTAGGATCTTTCCTTACGAAATTCAAATATTGCGAAGGCAAACAGATGACAACAAAGCTGATCGACTTGCGTTTTGTCAGGATACAAGTCAGAGGATTGAAAATAACCCTGGCTTGTTGGGTTTGATTTTCTTCAGTGATTAGGCTTGGCCACCCTACTCACCTGATCTTAACCCACCTGACTACTTTCTCCGGGGGTACCTTAAAGAAATTATGTGCAACAATCCCCAGACTCTGGCAGATTTGAAGGACAACATACAACGGGAGATCAGAGGTACAGTACACCTGCCAACATGATTGGACGAGTCATTGACAATTTCAACGTTCGTGTTGGAGCAGTTATTCGCCAGAAAGGTACCTGGATAAAACATATTATCAACTTTTACAGGACACTAAAACTGTTTAAACGCATATCACAATTGGAAGACATAGTTTCCCATACTTCTGTTAATGTTTGGTGAAAGCATTTTCACAAATTTTCATATGAGTAAAAAATGAGGTCAAAAACAAAAACAAAATAGGGCGCTTTTTTGGACCACCCTCTGTCGTATAGCTATGCTTCTGCCTTAGCAAAATCGCAGTGGCAAAACTGATATTCAGGAACCCTTTGCATGTAACAGTGAAAATGTTATCAAGATTGGAACAGCAGATTTGACATCACAAGAAAGAAGAAAGTTGATGCAACAGGGTTTTGTTGAAAAGCAAGAAGTAATTTTGGGGCAAGACTCCGAGCATTTCAATGCTTACCTGAAAAATCAATTTTGATGGAAACGTTTTTATGAACAATTACTACAAAGTAAGGTTGTCGTCAAGAAAAAAACTTTTGATTCTCAACGATACATGTGACGCAGTTTTGACTAACCAAATAAAGCAGTTCTTCCTTGTAATTTTTAACTTCAGTACTACATGAAATAATAACCACACAGATCATGAGAAAAATACTTCTATATTCAGTTGCATCATCAGCGTAAATTGACACTTACTGTCTGTGAAGAAGGGCAGAATACAGTGCATGGGAATTAACAATGATGTGTCCAAGCGATTAACAACATCCCAGCGTTCAATCCAATGATTCATCTGTTTCTAGCGTCAATCTATCTCGAATGTGATGTTGTAAATTTACATTGTTAAACATTTTCGGCAACAATATCTTAGTTGTATTTTGTTTCTTATTTATAATTTGATACACATCTCAACACCCCTAAGTCAACACTCATGAACTGAGATGATGCGGTATGTTATACGTCGTTTAACCTTGCTGAGGTCGTCTTGCAGGTTGGCCGTCGGGCGATCGGTTGCAAAGTGTCAAGTTCATTGACGAGCTTTATCAAACTGTCTCTTGTACAAGGGAGTAAAATGCGAAGACAAGATGTGTTCCTCAGCAAATCTTCACACAGTACTCGGAAGTGGATCGTTGAATGCAAATTATTCTGCATCAGCGTTGCAATTCTGTTTAGCTGTTGCGAACCTTCAGTAATTTCGTTGATGTTACCAGCTTCAGGTTCATGTGCTTCATCGTCAGGATTGTGAAAACTGCTCATTTTCTAACAAAATAGGAAAGTTGTTCCTTAAACTTGGCAATCCAAGTTAAACTGTATCGAATGGATAAGACTGAGAAGTGGTTTCAGCGGTTGTCAAACAGTATGGGGAAATTGATGTTTTTGTAAATGTAGGGTGTTGATATGCTGTCACTGCAGGAATTTACAAGATGACTTGACACTTTGTCGCGTATTCGTGTTGAGTTTTTATGAAGCAGCCACGTTTTTTCAGAAAGATTACGTCCGCGATCGAAAGTGTTACATTCGAAATAGTACGAATCACAGCGCCACCCACTTAGGCTAAAGGAGCGCTCTCCTAGCTACAGTGCTAGCGATATTTTTATTCCAAGACTTGTGTAGTTTCGCCTGTCTTCGCGGCTTTTCGCACATGTTCGCATCGAGGATGTGTTACGACTTCTACAGCCATGTGACGAAGGTTAAATTTATGAGTACCGGTACTTGAACCAGAGGCCTATCGCGTAGGCTACAGCGCTTTAAGAAGTTTGATAAATGAGTTTGTTGCTGTTTTGCAAATACAAAACTTAATCTTTCTTGACGGTGTTTGTTCTTTTCTAAGCTTTTTTTCGTCTTTGCACGACGCCCCCTTGTGTTCGTTGAAGCTCTGCAGTTTTGAAAAGTTGTTGATGTTAAGCTCTTTTCATCCAAAAATTCCGTTCATTTTTAAAACAAAATTTCTAGCAATGATGCTTGGAAATTGCTATTTACTTGTTTTCTTAAAATTTCAATTAATTTTTGCATTGGCTGTGATATATTTTCAGCCTTTATTTTGTCGAGGAACATTGTAAATGAAGCAATATTTTTACCGAGGTAACAGTTACCAGTGATTGCGCAACAACCTTTCTGTGGGCTGTGCGATCTACGAAGCGAATGCAGAACTCCTGGTCTAGATGTAGCTGCAAGGGGCGTAACAAGGGGGGCACAATGTCCCGAGAGCCGAATCACTGGGGGACGTCGAAAAGTCCCAAAAATGTCGCAAGTGCTTTCTTCACTACCGTACATTTACTCCCAAAGCACCTCAGGTTCAAACATGGCAGTGCCAAAGTTGCCCCGGGCGCCCTCTAACCTCGGTACGCCCTTGGTTGCTGCAGAAGAAATTTTTCGCAGCGAAAGATTTTGTGAAAATTTTCACTTTCGCTTTAACCAATCACCACTTGCCTTTACGTTAAAAACATTGTTTATCTTTCAATACATAGATAAACTAAGAGTTTTGTTTAACTTGCAAATGTAAACCTCGCACTGCTCCAAACCCAATAACTTTCCCGACATTTCTTTGTGGCCCTTCGCAGTAACGTTGAATAACTAAAAGTTCAGGAACGCTGTTTAACAAGCTTTTAAAAACAACTGGTATTCACTGATCTCTAAGCTGTAAAGACAGTTGGCATAGCATCGCAACAAATCTTTTGCAGTCTACAGGTCACGGAGTTTCTTAAGAGTAAGAACCATCAGGAGTGACTATGACGTATTGTTTCACTGGAAGGTTGGTGCTTATTGCCTTGTTGCAATTGTCACTACTTAAAAAAGCAATTTCGGAGGTCGACACAGCTGGTATGATGACGGTATGGTATTCAATCTCTGTCTTTACAGGCTTTGTTATTATTTTAATTGCTGTTTTCTTGTGTGTTTTGCGCAAATATTGTAAAAAATTTTTGTTTAAAAATTTTTACATCTTCATGCTGACTGAGACTATGGATTTTGATCTGCTTTTTTTGTTTTTCTTGCGTTTGATAGACTCCACCTTCAGGCATATATAATGTGGTGACATTAGGTGCAACAGTTCTTCTCAAACGTTTTCAGCCCGCATGGTAAAGATGGCACAGTCCAAGATTTTTCAGGTCCGGATCGCCCATAGCCCGCAACATCCAGCCCATTAACCACACGTGAACCGAGGACATTTATTCTTTTTCAAACCGTTCCGCCCATGTCCCGCTAATCAATTGGCAGACTTGTTCATTTGGCCTCCTGGGAAAAATATCTGCTGGGGTTATTTTGTCTTTTGTGGAACATTATTGTTTGAAGTGGTCATGTCATTGTGACAAGCACAATATACAAAGTTACATGCTTGGATTAGTGTGTAAGCCTAAAACCCTTAACCTAAGACCTTAACCTGAAACCCTAAACCAAAAAATAAAACCGTCAATCAGTCCCGTCGCCACAGGGTAGCTTTGTTGAAATCAGACCCCCAAACTAAAATATGAAACAGGAGTGTACAAATCAGTGGAGTTTTTGTCAATTTAAAATGTCAAGATCCCCGCACCAACGTAAAGCCCCCCTACTGAAGTGAAGACTTTCTGGCAAAGGTTCTGCTCTCAACCTAAAACTCTCAACCTACAAGCCTAAACCTAAAACCGTCACCTCTTTCAACGTAAAATCTTAAACCTAAATCCCTAACCCCAAATCTCTAAACCGAAAACCCTAAACCTAAAACTCTAAACGTAAAACCCTCAACCTCAACCTTGCTTATAAAGCGATTGTGATTTGGTACATAAATAAAAAAGCACCAATAGCACGCCATCAAATCGCTGCATAACACGTTCCCTCCAAGAAACCACTCAGCACCAAAATCGAATACCGGCACGCTCATGCAAGAAGTTATCACCATACACGAACAGTTTCTTAAAGTGTACCTGCCAGTCGTGCCTGACGGAGTCCTCACATATGGGAAAAGCAAATTTGCGAGCAGCATCAGCAAAGTAATGCCAAGCAGATGCCAAGTGGTTTCACCCACTTTTATTGCCACCGAATGGTTCTTTTAACTCATAAAAATTTTAAAGGTTTTTTAACATTAGCGGACGGCTCGTATAGCGGCTCGCGGAAATCCAACCGATAAAAAATATAGTCAGACGATGAAAATATCGTCAGCGGCCCGCTCGCCCAACCTCAGCGGCCCACCCAAAAACCGAACCATTAACTGCCCGTGCCATTTCTACCGCATGGTCCTTTAATCAAAATATACCAACGGAGCACTGCTGCTTCTCTCAAACTGTTCAATATTCACACTGACATACTTATTGAAAAGACAAAGTACACTACTTTGTCTTCAGGGTTTGAATTTAATGTTTAACTTCCATGTTGCAAAACAATTGTTTTACAACTCATTTTTCACAAAGCGTGGAACGCCCTCCCTAATTGGTTCCAAACCTTTAGTCCACACAAGTATCGTTTAATTCTTTCAAATTGAATTTGTGGCAACTCACGTATTATATGTCATTTACAGGGTGGCAATTCTCGAGCAACTTTTTGGCTGTGCATTATTCGCTTTGGCCAAAATCCTTTCAACTTTCATGCCACTTATAATTGTGTATGTTCGTGTGGAGGAATTATAACTGCAAAATATATTTTCTTTGAATGTCACCTGATTCACGAGCCTCGCCTGATATCCGATGCCAAGAAAATCTTCGTGGAAAAAGACATTTTTTATTGTTCTTCTTCAAACATTTTGGTACAACAGACCTGACTCTTTTGTTTTTGTTTGGCCATCTTAATCTGCCCATGAGATTTTCCGTGCATGTTTGTAAGTTAACCAGCATAATGTTTTTAATTATATGCTTTGTCAGGCCCTGTTCAGAAGATGCAAGCAGTTCCAAATCGTCTGCAAAAAGCAAATGGTTGATCCTGAATCTTCCAACAATTACATCCACCTTGACTCGGCTGTGACTATCTACCTAATCCAATTCATACAATATACTATGAAGAGGAGTGGTGACAGCACACGCCCCGGTGGCGTAGCCAGCCCAAAACTTTGGGAGGAGCCAAAAATTACCGAGGGCTAAAATTTTTTATTTTAGGCTAGCAACAGAATTTTGTTTGGGATACTGCCTCTGGAAGCACAAAATGACTAAATATTCTAACAATTTGGGGAGGGGCATGGTCTTCTGGGCCCCCCTGGCTACGCCTATATGACAGGCCCTTGTTGGACTTGATATGTCTCTGACATCGTTTGCTTCAATTGTTATCATTACGCTGTTTAACACCTCTGTATTTTGTGTACTTAAACCGTATCTACTAATTTGTAATGAACAAGTTTATTTTAAACAGGGAACATGCACAATTAAACAAAATGTGTCTACGTTCCTCGAAGGACAATGTAAAAACTTCCCAGAATTATTCGGCATATCTTTCTGCTGGCACAGGAGTCCAAAGTAAGAAAAGTGTGCAGACTGCAATTTTAACTATAACTTTGTCACTTTATTTTAATTGTTAAATCATAGTTGAAAATATATTTTTTTTCTTCTATTAGGATTTTACTATTTTGTTTAATTACTGATAAACATAAGCGTCGTTTTACCTTGGCTTTGCTGGCCTGTGTCTACATCAAGACAAATACTTTAAAATATTTCAGAGATGAAAATAACTAGTCATTGTTTTCCACTTTTTCTCTGAACTCATGTAACTTGTTGCAATTTGTGATTAGTACTGGCAGACGCAAGGTTTTTGTGGAAGTCGGCGCGTTATTTAAACTCGCAATTTGCTTCGAATTTCAAGAGATAAACTAGGTTTGATGTCAGTCATAAAATTAACCAAACACTTAAGACCATGTTCAGAGACACAGATATCTGTTTTTTCACTGCCAACAAAAATTCATTTCTGGATCCAAAACCAAAGTCCAAGTTTCCCGTCAAAAGCTATAACCTTAACTTCATTCATGAAAACAGAAAAATGCCAGCGTATTATCAACGGTAACAACGTCACCAAATGTTTTTCACCCCGATTCGAAGCTATCATGGATTGGAAAATACACGTGATGTAAGCTCAAACTTTGCTTCTTGTGTTCAAGAACTCAAGACATGAAACAAAGATCTTTTTTGATTCATGTAATAAGGCCACGCCGGATTTAGATGGTGGAGGGCCTGGGGCCCAGGCGTCGTTAGAGACCCCATGGGCGGATTTAAAACGTTTAGGTAGGGGATGATCGATGGTGTCAATAGTATTTCCACATATCATTAATATTTATGACGAAAACTTGTCACTAGAGCCGTATCAGCCGCACTCCATACCCCCCAATTGGGGGGGCACGCTGTCATAGGGGCCCAAAATTCAGTCCCGCCACCACTTAGCCCCCTCAAAAAGCTTCCACACCCTAAATAGATTATGAAACACTAGAAATCAGTGAACTGTGGGAGCCCTTTGAAAAACAAGTACTTATATATTATAGTTGCTTTGGANCCCATTGAAAGTAATGTATTTACACATTACAACTGCTGTTGGGGGCCCCTTTGAAAGCGTAGTGAGCCTTTGTAAAGCAGAGAACCTGCACATTACAGATGTTGTTGGGGGCCTATTTAAAAGTAGGGTAGCCTACTTACACATTGCAGTTGCTCTTGGGGGCCCCTTTGAAGGCGGAGTACTGAATTATGATGTGATTCGGAAAATATTATGAGGGGATAATAACTTTTTTCACCAAAAACCAAAAATATTTACGCCTTGCGGGGGCACGCTGAAAAGAGGGCCCAGGGCAAGTGCTTCGCTTGCCTTCCCCTAAATACAGCAGTGTATATAACCCTGACAATGATCTTATATGGGAATATGAAACCGATTGAACACGTACTCGTACTGCTTCCGATATGCGTACTTTCTTACCTGATGTGCGCATGTAAACACTGTAATATAAAGTTGTCTTTATATTATTGAACACATTGAAGTTGCTGATGAATTTATCACTTAAAGAAAAACAGATTTAACGCGATTTTTCATGATTAAACCTACACACCCAAGTCGACGAAAAAACAGATATAGACGAAAAAACTCAGTGGGAGCCCTGGCCACATGCGCAAAACGCCTACTACCGTAACTTGAAGTAAACATTTGAAGATTTATTGCCGTGTTACTGTTACGCTATAAAGATCAAGAGTACAACAAACCGCTAGCAAGTTTCGCAAGTTGCCTCTGTAGGCAAAGGATCGGACATGAGCGAACTGCGCAGTTGCGCTAAGCGTTTCGGAGGCCTCGCGGTCACGACTTTGCCTTGATCAACGTGTTTTGTGTAGTGAATTTTGTAAAAAATGTACTATGTCTAGCCCAGGTAGTCTTCTCTTATTTTGTACTGCATAGCAGCAAGACGTGTTTGGTGCTTACGACCAATCAAAGTTGCACATTTGCGCATCCTGCTGTTCAGGCAGTCAGATGGAGTTAATTGTGTATTAGAAGAGTCTATTTTGCAATCATTGCTAAGTTGTCCCAAAACAGTAATGCAGTTAGTGGATTATGGATGTTAATTGTAGCGTCCACGTAGGCCTTATTCTATACTTGTTAACGTTTAAAGGCGATATGAGATACAAAGTGTTATTAAACTAAACATGTACCATGCACCAGGAGATTTAACAAGTCCAGATATCAACAAGGTTTATGCATGCGTATTTCGCCCAGCAAAAGCCCAATGCTTAAGCTTTATAAGCACATTTCACTCAGGGATATCTAGAAACTCCCAGATTTCACTTAAGCTCATGGCAAAGTTTATCAATTTGCGCTAAGGAAAGAAAACGTTCATCGCGGCGCACATGCTTTGACCGGCCTCATGTTTGCTGGTTTGGTAATAATGTTTTCATAACTGAACGATAGGCTTGATTCTGATTTCCTACAATTTTTTACATTTGCATTTCATTACGGCATCTCTAAATAATCACGGTCAATTAAATGACGATGATTTACGGATTACGGTCAAATTCCTTTTGTTAAGCTCGTTCAAAAAATTTTAGTTGGAAACTACGAGCCTATTATGGGTATTTGCGGCAAAATAGTCATAAGTAATTTGCACAATCTGCAAACGCTGTTCATGTTGTGAATTAAGTACAAAGATTCAGAATGTCATTCCCCCAGCACAAACATGAAGGCCCCCAATGGAAGACTGCCCAGGCCCGCGTACACGGGGACATTTGTGGGCAGTTACCCCCAAATATTTTTTATGCCTCTTGAATTTTGTTGTGCTCAAAAAAATTGTTTTAAACATATGATAACAACAAATCTTTCCCATAACAACAAAAATCTTTCCCCCATGAAGTGTATCTTGCCCTCCCAAACCTTAAAACCTGGCTACAGGCCTTGTTCTGTCCAAATTGTGTCTGCAATTAGGATATTTTATTTTGAAAGCCATTCAGCCTCGAGATGTAGCATAACGTCAAAAAATTTTTTTAAGGGGGCCCCTCCAAGCATTTTGTGGGGGGCCAGAGTTGGGCTGCTACAGCACTGCTTGTCACGTCACATTTGTTAACTCAACTGTAACGAAACTTTCTGATGCAACATGGTATTTGACAATGATTAGCGGTTTGTGAAACTGTTGCAAAACCAGTCGCTATAGAAGCATATTCTTTTTTAATATTTCAACGTTTTCATCATCTCTAAACGCCAGTCCTCGCTCAACAATAAATTTTACAACAGAAACCAAACGTTGCGGACAGAAGCGATTTCCAATGTTGTTCGCGTTGATTGACCTGACTGGCTAGTTCTGCATCAATTCTTCATTGTGATTAATTACATCTGCAATTAAATGCAATCGTGGCATCTATATGTTCCATTGAATGCTCGTGGCTCCTCAGGCGCTCAAGAGCGTGATTCCAGTCGAAGATTCATACCTTTTCTAATAAGGAAATGCGCACATTTAGTCATATTCGCGCATAAAGTCTACAAGTGAAACATTTAACACAAGTTTGTGAAGGAGAAAAACAAAGCCAGCTTCTGCCCATTACTTTGCCATTGTGGTTCTGGCGACGAATAAGGCTTGTGGTACATTTCCGTTACAAGTTTCTGTCTTTTCTGTGTTGTGAAACATCATGTTTTAAAATGACTTTTCATCACAATGTCAAAAAGAACCTATTTCATATTTCAACCAATCATCCCGCATTTCTTCCGGTATATTGACTGACCAGAGGCCCGGAGACCGATATCGTTCCCTTCAGTAGTGGGGTCAGCGATCTTATCTATCGTGTTTTTCGACGATACATCTTGACGATCTTCTGCTACTGCACTGCTGGTTAAACTAGGTCTATTTTCATCGTTACGTAGATCAAACTCCGTAATAACATGTTTTTCGATTTTCTGTCCTCTTACAGGTTCCTCAAAAATGTCTCCATTGGACTTCACTGCCACTGTAAAATAGTCACTTGAATGTTTCTTGACTTGGCTGCAACTTCTTCCTCTCTCATTGTTGCCTCTTGCTTTTTTACGTCTTTTAGAACCACTTGGATAAGCTCGACACTTGTTAAGATGAAGATCCCCCTTCTGTCCGTGTTTATTTATAAATAAGCTCAATAAGGCTGCCACATTTTCATCGCAAAAAGGGAAGACAACTTACGACTGTCACTTACTTGAATGTATTCTATACTTAACAAGTCAAATAACAATTAGGCCTGTTGATAAGTTTTAGGGGACGATTGCCCACCTGGCAAGCTAAATGTAAAAACTGGTCTCCCACTTAACTTATATTTCGGTTTTAGAATTCTTTTGGTTTTCAGCAGGTTATTCTTATTGTGTGTTTTTCGGATTATTTTCCGGTGATTTAGGGTTTTAGCTTAGCCATCCACATCCGGGTTCACCATTATTTCTCAAGTTATTTCTGAGTGTTGGTTTTTGGACCCCGTTCAGTGGCCAGTGCATCCCTTTTATCAAAGTTTACCACCCTGGCTCAAACCTTTAGTTACGCCACTGATTATTATAGCTATGTAAAATAAGAAATGCGAAAAGGAGGATACCTTGACATTTTTGAATGTCCTCGGAGACTATTTCATTTCTCATGAAAAATGTGGACATGCACTCCAAAAAGAGGACGTACGGTAGTCCTTACCAACGCTACACTTATACGCGACTTGTGCAAATCTGAGTAAGGAAGACGCAAAATCTACCAATAACGAGTAGAGACGTAAGCTAATGCGTTCTACTTGGCTTGGCATTGATTCAGATACCTGAGCGACTTTGAGGAAACCAATAAGTGCAATTGTTGTTTCGTCACAATATCAAATAATATTCATGTAAAATACTGCCGTCTGGACGACCGATAATTTAACAGCGTCTACAAACAAACTTTCTTCGCTAATAGAAATGGCTAAGTGGTACGCACATGTCGTACATATGGCTAAACACATGAACATGGTAAGGGGTCCCTTTACGGTGGGGGCCAGGGCCCGGGTTCCTTGGGCCCTCACCTAAATCCGGCGCTGTGTTAAGGTATCCTCAGAAATATGAAAATCAATGCTCATAATCAAGTCATGGATGAAAACTACGTTTTTTACTACTTTTATCATAGGAACGTGCGTTTTGTATTTCTGGAACATGTTCGAAATGAAAAGACTGGCAAAAATTGGGTTTCTAATTGATATGTAGCAGATCAGCAACAGCTTTTTCCACGTTTGTTCATGAGAATGGGATTTGTCCCATGGGATGAAGCAGTGACCTTGAAATTTGTTTTATGTTCCATTGTGGTTATGTTGACATTTGGATATACCTAACGTAATATGATGCTTTTGCTCTTTCACGCACTTTCAGCGCATGGTATTTTGAGATTTTCTTGCAGCTGTTTAGAAACGTCTTATGTGGACACTGTTAAAATTCCAGAAAAGAATTATATCAGATAAAGGCTGGACATTAGACATGTACATGACATACCATATTTCATATAATTGATTTTCGTAGGAATCCCATGGGTGAGACAATCATGAGTTGCGGTGGGATAAGACAGAAAAAAGTGGTCCCATGGACAAGTCTGCCTATTGCACTTGTTTATTATATGCCCGTTTGAGTTCAGCGTACAGTAACGCTAAAGGCTTAAACTCCTAACTTAAAATTTGTTGGCCGTGATGAACGCGCCGACAAAAAGGTTTCCCCAGGTTTTCGAAATAACCAAACTTGTTTTAAACCAATAAGGAAACCAATTAAACGGAAATCGCTAATGAGAATTTTGTCGTACTATGAGCTACACAGATTCCAATGGTTGTTTTGATTTATGAAAACCTTGTCACAATATTTTCTTAGGAGTGAGAAATACCTTCGCCGAGCACATGTTGTCTGCAGAACTCGTGATCCTAAAACTGGTGGTAAGTCGAGGCTCATGCTGCTGATAGGTTTATTGACATTGTAGGAGAATCTTTATGTTATTAAAACGATCCTCTTATAAAAAACACAGTGCACGTTTCCGTCATCCCTGACTTTGCTGGGCTATTTGAAGGCAGAGATGGTTAAATGTTTGCTAAATATAAATTTCACAATTGTTTTTTTTATTCAGTAAGAAATTGCTTTGACATTTCCGTGAAAATGAATGCAGAAATTTTACAAAAGCTTTCTAAGGCCACTTTCCAATATGAAAATTTTATTTGAATGCTTGTTAGCTGTATGTACACGAGCGTGGGTCGTTCTGAGCTGCAATAAAGATTCCGTAGCCCTTTTTCAGTAATGCAGTTATAATGCTGCTTGACGTTGTCTACTGTCAAAAGAATGTAACTTTCTTATGTGAAGTTCTTGTGGTTCGTAGATTTTCCTAAGAATGGAACCACGTGCCTTGTTTTGCACCAAACTCTGAAAGTGGAAATGGGCAGATGTGAAGAAAGCACGGGAACATGCAAAGGACCAACTCTAACTGAAGAGAGCCACTTTAAGTGTTCTACTAAAAAATTCAATTCAGAATCGGTCAAGCTGTCTACTTCTTCACTTTTTAGGAATGTCAGAGCGGGATCAGAACCTTCGGCAGTTGTCACAGAAGAGTCAACAAATGGAGCTTCTCTGATGTGTCGTAGCTGCTTTTCTAATTTGGTGCTTATGCTGGAATTTATCTGTTTGTGTAAGAGTGTAGAAACATTATTGTAATGGCATTTTGGAAACGATTTCTTTATCTGCAATATTTTGAAGCAACAGTTACCTTTATTGGGACCGAACAGAAGTACTTTCAATGCGGAAAACAGTTGCATTCCCGAATATTCCACTTAAACGTCGTTTCTGAAACACTTGCTTGAAAGCAATAAAATAATGTAGCAATTTTTCACTCGGAATTGAAAACTTTTGAAGCTTTTGAAGCATTATTTCGACTAATCAACAAACTGGTTTGTCTGAAAATCAAATTTTGAGAAGTTATCAGAATGAAATTTCGGTGGTTGTTCGACAGGTAAGTCTTTGGTTTGATGAGATACGACAATGTTTCTGTAACCTACCTTTACAGATAGGAGAAAGTTTGTTAAAATGCACCACTTTTTTGAAATTCTATTTCTATTAGTGTCATTAATGTTGGGACCGAAGTACGGAACTTGGTGTAGCGCGCGCTTCCAAGGGATATCCTACTGGTTGAGGGTCAATCTGGTTGCTGCTGGAGCGTGTATCGGGCTCGCAACCTGTAGCGTAACTGACGGGGGGAGGGGTGCGAACCGCCATTTTTGGCAAACTAAATGTAAAAACAGGGCCCCCACTTAGCTTATCATTTGGTTTTAGTATTATTTTGGTTTTCAGTAGGTCATTGTTTTTTTGCCGTTTTTGGAGTATTTTCCGGCGATTTGGGTTTTTGGTATAAGCATCTATATCTGGATTCACTATCCTTTGACAATGTATTTCGAGTGTTGGCTGATGGGCTCCTTACAGAGGCCAGTTGGCCCCCTTGAGCTAAATTTCTCCCATTGGCTCAAACCTCTAGTTACGCAACTGCTCCCAACCTGTAGCGGACTACTGTGTTCAGTTTGTCATTCTGAAGCAATGCGGTTTCCGAGGTTCTCACCACTTTGTGTGTTAATCGCTTTCTAGAAGCAATCTTACTTGGATTGCTTTCCATGCCTATATTCACATTAAGAGCAAACTCACCAACGAACTTGAACGTGAATCCAGCAGAGCAACGTATGTAAAATGATCATTGTAAGAAAGAATTGAACAACACTCTGAGCGTTCACAGTTGCAACCTGAAATATCGAGCAATCGCCGTAATATGCATTAGAAGCAGAGACGGAGGAAGGGCCCCCCGCACCCCCGACGAGGGGGTGCCTGGTAAAATCTTTGTTAGGGTAACTAAACACAACAGGACTGATTTCATCAAGAACTGATTTCACACATTTCTCCTTTCAACATTCATGTTTATCTAATACGTCAAAGAAATTGATCTTCCCACAACCCACAGCTTCCTGTTGTCTCAGCAATCATTGCGAAATGCATTGTGGGTAGCTTCATTGTCAGCATTTGCCTCGGTAAGCTGACAGTTTTGTAGGTAACATTGCTGAAACCACGTTGATTGTAAGCATTTTAATTATAGTCCAGTAAGAAAGTATTCAGGAAAATAGCCGATGTCCAATCACGTGAAATCGTATTCGTAGCCTGCGCCTGTAATATCCAGTGTATTTTGCATCAGAGTTGTCCAATAAAAACTCAACACTGTTACACCAGTGAGAAATCCAGTTATTTAACCAATAGAACTGTATCTTTCATGATAATGCAGTTATTTTAACCAATGCGCAATCATTCTACAGCAGTGTTGAAAAACCTTTATCACAAGATGACGCCAACTTTATTCACATAGTGAAAATTAACATTGTGTGCTTGTCTACAAAAGTTCCCTGTTGCTTGATGATATTCCATAAAGAGGTAAAACTTTTTACTTATATTCGAGTTAGTAATATAGAAAAACATTTTATTTTTGCGTGGTATTGTTTTTATCGTCGTGTTTGTCCTAATGGAAATTACACAGCTATTATGCTAGTCAAGAAAATCGTAGCCTAACTGTTCGTTAGAGCAATCAAATTTTTTCTCTTCTGGTGTAAATTCAGGAAAACAGCCTAACGTGAAAGATAAAGTGAAGCAGTCCTTTTAAATAATAAAGTTAACGATCACTTTCTGCCCTTGTACAGTCATATTTCATTTGATTAATCATTTCAGTTAAGCTTACGCCCTGGTAATTTCTCTTTGTTTTGGCTGTTTGATTTTAAATGACTACCTCTAAAATTTGATTGACAGTACTGCTTTAAATGTTGAACTCTTTGATCTCGTCGCTGTTTTTGAAAACCACCTTTTTCACTTATGCGTAGCTTTTGCTATTGATGCTGTTTATCGCTAATTCGTACCCGTTTTTGTTTGTCCTTTGAAAATGACCTGTCGTATGATATTAAGTCAAAACGGTAGGATTTTCTTCTAATAAATTCACACCAGAAGAGCACAACATTGGATTGAAGAATGCCTGTTGGCAAAAGCATAATATGTTCGTTAGGTCTTCCGATTTATTACTTTAGATCAGGAGTCTCAAACACGAGGCCCGCGGGCCACATTTGTGCGGCCCGCGACGCTTTTTGGAAATTTTCAATTAATTTAACATTTACGTTGCCAAGTGCCTTGAAAAAGATGCCGCGAAATAATTGAACCAATGTTAAATGATACCCAGGGCGGTTTTCGTCCCGGCCGTAGCACTACAGACCAAATTTCACTCTCCAGCAAATTTTTGAGATGTGTTCATAGGCGGATCCAGGATTTTTTTTAGGAGGGGGCTCAAGGACGAGCTCATACGGATGTGTACTAACTGCATAGCAGTTAAAACCCAACCGGTTAGGTAACTTTTTTGACAAAACGATCAATAACCATACATATTTTGGCTAAATCGCATTCTCACCATTGCCCAGGCTTACTAGGACGTTTCCGGAGCAGAAGTGGCCTTCAAAACAATCCAGAAATTATTCTCTAACTTATTTAACCTTAAAAAAGTAACTTGTTGAACGTCCGAAAACTTTTGTTATTAGCAAAACAAACACAGGTCCACGCCGAAAAAAATGTGTGGGGTAGGCATAGAAGTGACACAAAACTACACGAAGAAACCTGAAATGCCGCCAATAACCTTTGTTGCCATTCTGTGCAAGATCCGTGCCGTATTGTGTTCGAAAATTGCAGATGTTCATGACGTTTGGACTTGAAAATCGGTTTACTTTCGGTAAATTTTCCGATTTTTATTGCATAACACCGGAGACGTAACGAGGGGGGCATGGAGGCACAATTCCCCGGGCGCCAAATCACTGCGGGCGGCGGCCAAAAAGTACTAACAATGACATAAGCACTTTTTTCAAAACAGCACATTTGCTTCCGAAAGACCTTAGGTTCGAACATAGGGGCGGCAAACTTATTTCTTGCCCCAGGTGCCATCTAACCTTGTTACGCCCCTCCTGCACAATGCACATCACGATTGTCTAGCCAAAATGGCGAAATTTGTTACAAAAATGCCTGCCCATCAGTGGCAAACTANCAATCACAAAATATTTACAACAAAATGCTGTTGATTATAGAAGTCATTTGACCATAGAAAATAACTTGAAGATCGGAAAAAANGTATATTATTTCGAAAACAAGCATAACTTTCCCTCTCCCCGAAAAAAACGCTTGGGGTACGCGTAGAGACAAACATACCAAAAAACTCGAAAGCAATGCTGGCAGTTTGTCCTGGAGGTTGTTTATTGCATCACAAGGGCATTGAAAATGATTAGACAATATTTTTTCTACGTCACAGCAGGTAAGTGAAGTTTGCAGTGAGCCAACGACCAAATTCTCATCCATTCAATATTTTGTACGAAACGCGACTATATCGCGGTAACACAATTTTAGAAATACTGTACAGTAAGTTGAAAAAAATTATTAGAGACAGCAGAATATTGGCCGATAAA
>JGI24159J19872_10004207_pt1 | contig 18276 bp, 15 predicted proteins | sample Ectturendosymbi4_FD_19872 | JGI IMG/M metagenome (IMG submission 19872) | reverse complement strand
AGATAATCTCTGATGCTTTTTACAGGTTTTGGAATACATGGCAAGAGTTGATCGAGTGCTGTCGGCTCCAGGGGGGAGTCTGTTGCTGGCTGGGCGCACAGGGGTCGGTAGGCGCACAGCGGTGTCCGTTTGTGCCCACATGCACCGAATGACCCTGTACACGCCCAAGGTGTCACGCACTTACGGTCTGAAACAATTCCGGCAAGATCTGAAAACGATCATGCAGCAAGCCGGCATTGAAGACGAGCAGGTGAGGTGGTCACAGTTGGATGCGGTTTCTAGGACACAGTTGGATGCGGCTGCTAGGGCTTGCGCGCTAAACTATATTTCTAAACGTTGCACAGCTGCCTATTGCGTCTTGTTGCTACGGATGAGCTGCAAGTTGATATGAAGTAGCTTTTGTGATCGGGTATCAGTAAAGTTAGATTCTTGCTTTTAATTTTATCCTGCTTTTTCTCGGGTGATCTTGCCAGTAGTGGCGAGGGAACAGTCTTCAAATTTCTGATGGTGTCACTGTAGCCAACCGTAGAAAACAAAAGTTAACGTTTTGAAGTATGCTTGGTAGCTAAAATAAAACAGAATATCGTCAAACTTGTATTTCAGGTCGTTCTCTTGCTCGAAGATTTCCAGCTCGTCCATTCATCTTTTCTCGAATTGGTCAATAGTCTGTTATCAGCAGGGGAAATCCCCGGTTTGTACACCACGGAGGAATTGGAACCGCTCTTGACTCCACTGCGCGATCAAGCGTCGGAGGCTGGCCATCGTGGGCCTCTCTACAGTTATTTTGCAAAGAGTTGAGTATAAAAGACGCTTTCACGTCGTGTTGCAAATCCTGTGAGCGAGTCACGTAGGCTGGAAATTTACTGCCCATCAGTTTTCGTATTCTGTATTTTTCGGTATAATGTGTTAAAAAACCTAGTCGTTGTGCGTTAGATAGTCGGATTATGTGAATTATTTGTGTGAGAGGAAATATCATTCACTGTCAAAGATCTTTCGATTATACATCGTAACCTGTGATTTTTGCAGCGGTGCTGCCATCCCCAAAATAAGAAGTCCGGCTTCCGTTGCGTCTGGACAAGTGCTTTTTTCTATTAACAGAGGTTATGAAGAACTTGCACGTTGCGTTGATCATGGATTGCACGCACGAGAACTTCACCATCAACTGCGAGAGTAACCCTGCCCTGTACAAGCTTTGCCAAGTGCAGTGGATGGATCACTGGAATAGGCACAGTATGAAGCAGGTAAATCGCACAAAAACTCTGTGAAGCCCTTTGTTCTATTCTAGAATAAGTTTGGTTTGTACTTGATGCAGATTAATTNACTACGTTTTGTTGACTAGCTCATGGAGGGCTTTGGGAATTGTTTGTTAATGGACAGCATTACTTTAANCCGCTGCGCTCCATGCCATGAGCCTGTTTCTTCCAACCAACAACATCATACTTGGGGACATTCGGGGTCANTGTCCCCAACTTTTTTGTGGCCCCCAAGTTTTGTTGTGCCCAGAAAGATGTTATACAGTTTGTTTTAAACATATAATAAAAACAAAATCTTGCCCCTCTAAAAATGTATTTTCTCCCCAAACCGTAAAACCTTGCTGCGGGCTTGTGCCTGTAAACACCGTTTATCAACTTGTTACACTGCGCATCGTTCTCTGGCCTGGTCTTTTTTTGACTCGCGACCCGCGTTAGATTCTAAGATTGGGAACATATGGATGGATTGTCCGTGTAAACAAATGCAAATGAGGTGTAAGCAAAAAATTTAATCTTATTAGTACAAAAATGGGACAAGTGCAGCGTGCTGGATTAAATAGCTTAACGTGACCCGCTGGCCAAGGCCACAGTGCCTTCCTTGGTCGCTACGCTGTGGTGATGCGTGTGTCCACCCATCACTGTTGCACAAGCGTTTTAGAGGCAACCCTGTGCGCTGTGATTCTTTTTCACGCTTTGCATTTTATCGCAGGTGCCCGAAATGTTGCTGAGTCAGCAGCTTCCAGCGGACAACGCCAGCAGCGCCAAGCAGCTCTGTTACAACTTCGCCAAAATCCACCACCTGTGCGGTCAGCGCAGACCCCACGACTCCGCACCCCGCCGCTACGTGACCTTTCTGAGAACTTACCAGAGCGTTTTCCAAACTAAAAGGGACGACCTGATGCGAAAGCAGAGCCATCTTCAGGTGCGTGAATCGCTAACGATGGTTTGACAAGGGTATCGACTCTAACTTTGCTTTACCCTCATTCGGGTACTTTCCAACACAGGCCTGACTTTGAAGTTCTTCCCATTAGGCATTTTTTAATTTTCGTGTACCCCGCAGTAATGCACGTCTTAGCTGCTTGCCGGAAGACAATGTTTTATAAGCTTTGCTTTTATCTCGAACCATCGATGCTCTCGTGAGCCGCCAAGCGGCAACATATGTGTCCCGAAAAAATGTCTTTTTTAGAACCAGGGATTTCCGTGATTTGCAACTTTATCCCTTATATTTGCGATTCAAACGATCTGTTGCTTCTTAGATTGCTCGGTGAAGTTCTTACTATCTGAAGCTTGTTCATCAATAGTTTTTTATATTTAACCCACTTGCTTCTTTCTTCACCAACTCAGGCGGGTTTGTCGAAACTGAACGAAGCGACTTCCCTCGTTGACAACTTGAAACAACGAGCTGCGGAGCAAGGTGCGCTGCTTGTTCAGAAACAATCTGAGGCAGACAACGCTTTGAAGGAGATCACTCAAGCCATGCAGGTCGGTCGGCACGTGCTTTGTCAGTTTCCAGTTATATTTTGCATTTTTCCGTGTTTTGTCTTTTGTTTTGCTTTGTCACTGCGTAAATTTGTAGGACGCCAGTACTCAGAAGAATGAAATGGAAACACTGAAGCAGAAAGCTGCTGAGGAACGGGTCAATATCGACAAGAGGAAAAAAGCGATCGACATCGAACTTTCGGAAGTTAGTCCCACTCGCTTTGCTACATATTTCTTGATCGGATGTTTATAGTTACGAATAGTACGAGAGTGTGCTGTGATGGTTTTTGGTTCAAGTTTTTTACCGAAGAAGCGAATTCCCGCCGTTGTACAGGTTTACGGTCAGATTTACGAGTTTGGGAATTTGGCATCTGAAGCTCTTCATCAAACTACCCGCTGTTGTCTTCAGGAAACTCTAAATCTTGCAACAAAAATGAGAAAAGCACGTTTTGAATCCGCGTTTTGTTAAAATATATAAGCAGCTGGAAGGATAATGAAGTAACCTGCTGAGTTCCAGAATTATGCTGGTTTCAACACCGCGTTACATGTTTTATAAAAAGCGTCCTGACCACGTTGTCATACGAATCTAAGTTAGAGGCGCGTTTATAAAGTTTAACTGAAGGATCACACCCTTTACTTGATTTTTTAAAAACGTTTTCGTAGGTTAAGTAAAGATTTTGTTCTTCAATACAACGTTACTGGGTTGCCCTGTACGTGTGGTACGTGCAGATTAAAAACGCTTTGAAATTTTTCCCATTCTGATCTCACTTTCGTTTGACTCAGGTCCAGCCCCTGATCACTGCTGCGCAAAAGGCTGTCGGCAACATCAACCCCCAAACCCTGTCCGAAATCCGAGCTTTGCGGAGTCCGCCGGAAGTGATACGAGACATACTGGAGGGCGTGCTCCGTCTCATGGGAATATTCGACACAACCTGGGTTAGCATGAAAAGGTGCGTCGACAAAAGTTTGCTTAAACGCTGTGAACCTAACAGTGATATGTCCTGGACTTGCTGGGATTTATTCTCCGCTTCTACGGAGCTCCACACTGGTGCAGTGCGCCCACGTCTGTCGCATGTCGGCTTGCATTTTATGAAAGCTTGTAATTTGATCGGATTCACGCAAATTTTTGTAAGTTCTGATTTGTTGAGCTGTAATCAAATCAGTCAACTTTTTACATGTCGGCATTCGATTGAAAATAATTTGTAAGAGCCTATGACCAGGACCAAATGTGTCACGAGACGATTGCACGAGTATCCAGAGGCCATTATAAAATTTTTCGCACAAGAATGTTCGAAAAACATCGGGTCGGTCCGATCCGGGAAATGATGGTTCAATGCAAATGTGTTTTGATATTTACTTTTTGGAAATCGGTGACTTTTTTGCTTTTTACCAAAAATCAATTTTACTTACAATCATTTTCGCGAATCGTCGCAGTTCTTCAATGGGACAATGACCCCCCCTAACGACACTAAGACAGACAGAGCACTGAGACAGCATTTCTGAAAATTTTGGAATCCGTAGGTGACAAACCTGCCCATGCCTGTGAGTTAGATTTGAGTTGTAATAAAGTTCACTGCTGAGCTGTTGTGAGTCGTCCACAGGCCATCGCTCTTTGGTAACCGGCAATCTTACTTTTCAGGTCTTGTTAATCAACGAACTCACTCTGTAGCCGTGTGGCTACGAAATAGAATGCAACAAACCTGCATTGCTTTTTCGCGATGTGTCGATAGTCGTGCGACAAAAAGCTTTCCTTATCGCAGCTTCCTCGCCAAGCGCGGCGTCAAGGAAGACATCATCAGTTTCGACGCTCGCCGCATCAATCCCGAGATCCGCACCTCGGTCGAGGAGCTGCTCGAGAACAACGCGCGCTCGTTCGAAAAGAAGAACGCGCAGCGTGCGAGCGCCGCCGCTTTGCCATTGGCCGAGTGGGTGAAAGCGAACGTTAAGTACTCGCAAGTGCTGGAGAAGATCGAGCCGTTGGAGAAAGAGCAAAGCAAGCTTCAGAGGTGAGCGGAGGTTTGGAGGCGTCGGGGTCGGTCGGTGTGTGAGTTGCGCATGAGGTTTGTTGCACGTTTTTTTTGCTGCAGCGTCTGGGGTTGAACGATGGCAGGTTGCTGCAACGTGCATTGGCGCTGACCTGAAACCACGTTTTTCTGCCCCCTGAGCATCACTAATGACTGAAATACCTGACAAGCATTGTGCTGTGGTTAACTCTTACAGTAGTTGTTTCCGTGATAGTACTGCGCATCACTCTGGCGTTTAAATGGCCGTAAAACATGTGCCATCTTTAATCTCACAGAAAAGANAATTCCTGTGTTGGAAGAGCAGGTAGAACTACTGGTTCCGATTACGCCCACAAACGTTTCATTCCGATGCTGCAGCAGTTTTCCAGTCACCGCTCGTTTAACTTGCGTCGTCAGAAACTTGGAGAAAGCGGAGTCGCGCGTAGAGAAGCTGAGCAAGGCGCTCGACGAAGTCGACGACCGCGTCGCCGAGCTGCGCAACAAGTTCCAGGTCCGCACCACGGAGGCTGCTCAGCTGCAGACCGAGGTTGACAAAGCGAACGAAACCATCAACGCCGCTGAGAGTCTGGTGGGAAAGTTGGGTGACGAACACCAGAGATGGAGCGAACAAGTCAGTTGTTGGGTTTTTGAAGAGTTTTTCCGCGCTTTTTTGTGTTGCTGTCTTTATGTTACAACAATGTAATATCATAAAATTGCTTTGTAAATTTGCTGAACGGCCTCCTCGGTCGTCGCTTCGTAGCAATTTACATGTTCGTTGCCCAAAGGATGAACTTTCACTTTGTCAACAGCTTATCATGTTGAGTTTTTCTTGTTGTTTGATGACTGTCATGCTGCGACATTTCAACGATTAAAGCGAGCAGCTTACGACTCTTTCTCGCTGACTATATTTTCAGGTAAAAGTCTTGGCCCACGAGCTCGAAAGTCTGCCTGCCTGCGCCCAGCTGGCCGCCGCTTTTATCACTTACCTCCCCGCTGCGCCGGAAGACGTGAGGAAGGAAATGCTGCACGAATGGATGGAAATGACGCAGATGAAAAGTGAGAGATATGTTGCTCTTCCTTTTGTGAGACCAGGTTTGCAGCATTGGCTTCGTGAAGTAATTGCTGCTGTTTCATGCGAGGTCACGTGATCATTACTACAATGGCTAAGACAGTGGTCCTTTAAGTTTTAACGCCTCAATATTCCTAAGTCAAATTTTCATCAATCTGGATGCCGCTTTTCAACAGTTTAATAACAAAAAAATTGTAAGAAAAAGAACAGAACTGGTAAAGATATATTTACTGAACTAGTACTGCTAGAAAGTATCAGCGCGTGTATTTCCTGACATGAACGTGTATTTCCGCGTTGCTTGCTGCGACCCGCGCTTTTATTGATTTGGTAAGAATTCAACAATGGAACGAGTAGCAGTTACTCGCAATTTGCCCCGTGTGTGTTGGTGGGCGATGGTGCTTGGATCAACGAATTTCGGCAATCTTGGTAAAGAACGATTTTTTCTCCGTGAAAAATGCGGGCGCGGTTGAATCATGACGTAATGATTCAGTCATCGGTCATTTTAATAGCCACAGTGATGGAAAAGTAAAAGATTGATGTTTCTAAACTTATCAACACGCCCTTGTTCGAACTTTCAGCACTCGTCTTGAAAGTACAAAATGGAAGTTTTGTGTTAGATTTCACGCTATTTTAAACGAAAACGTGCTTGCAAAATTGGATATCCGCATTTTTATTGCCATTGGGAAGGACAACCTGTTATTTGAATTCATCGAAATTGTTTCTTCAGGTTTCGATCTCCGCCGCTTCCTCAGTAGCGAGAGGGAGCAGCTCCAGTGGAAAGCGGAAGGTTTGCCGTCGGACGACCTTTCAATGGAAAACGCCCTCATCATTTTGCAGGTATGCTCCCGGAGCTTTGAACCTTGTTTCGCAGGTCGGATTAACTTTTCACGAACTGGTTTTCACAGGAAACGATCAGTTAGTGCGATGTCATTGCGTTTCTCAATGTTGCTTAGAACTGGAAAATACCATGATAAACTCGCTTTTATTTTGTGCTTAGCTGCAAAGTCGCGTTGCGTGAACTTGTGAGATTCACCGTATCGGTGCATTTGGTCGTATATGAAATACTTTGCGTTGTGGATTTGTTTGACATGCAGCGGCAGCAACTCGTGCACTGCCGTCCCTGAAACTTCTGATATTTTTCTCTATTTTTGCTTGCGGGAACTTCAAAGCTGGGGGAGATGAAGGTAAGTGACGTCGCTGAAGTCATTCGCTGTCGTGCTTTGTTCGACGCATGTGTGCTGTTCAGACCTTCCTTGCTTGCATGTCACTTTAGTTTTGATTAAAATCATCTGTTTCTGTAATGCCACCTTCCTCTTTTCGAATGACAACGGTTTCTACATATGAAAGAAATTCTTTGCTAGCAGGGGGGGGTCGCAGTTGTCAGCAACATCAATAGCATAAAAAACCAACGCAATGGTAGGAAACTTTATGTCCGTGTAGTTTTGTTCAAAGTGTAAAAAAATGTCGGTTTTCAAATTGGCAGTACCACCACAAAATCAGCGGCCGCTTCGAAGGAAGACCAGTGGAAATTAACAACTTTGGCATTGTCGCGCACCGCGGAAGCTGCAGTGACGTGACACACTTCTTTTCCGAAACAGCATGTGATATATTACCATGTGATAAAGATTTTCGTCGCCACAAATCATGTAATAGAGAAAACGGTTGTGGAAATGCCTCCTGAAGACTGAATTATCTTTTATTCTGGCAAGACCGGCGTTGTAGCGCTCTCTCCCGAGAGCACTGCGGCGAATCTGCTGCTGTGGCCAGATCACCCAAACTTTCGTTTCAGAGCCGGACACTGCGCCTCTGAGCGATCGCTGCCGTGAAAAGGTGTCAGCCATCGTGTCAGATTCACTTCTGGTTTCGCTGAAAAGGAAAATACCTTTCATGCACCACAAATAAAGCTTCGCTTTCAGTTTCGACGTCATTTTATAGTCAGCTTTGTTGCAAGAAACGTGGAAAAGCTCGAAAAACAATCACTTTAAAATTTTGGTTTTTGCCCGAGATTACCGCCCACAGTATGATTTGCTTAATATAGTGTGTGGTACATGGGCATCACACCGTTTAGGATTGCCCAAGCAACATTTATGCATAATCTTATCCGACGCATATTTTACTTGTAGATGATCAGTAATACCCAAAGGTATTGGTTTGCTGCTATTTTATTATTTGGGCTGTTACATGCAAAGTGTGGATGGTTAATCTTTCGCTGTCTTAGAAAAAAATCACAATTGTCGATCTACTTTCTGCCACCATTAATAGGAAAAGGCAGGCGCGAGGAACGGCCAGTTGCTAACATAAAAAATAAACGTGCGAGATGATGTCTTTGTTCATATCAGAAAGACATAAGTAATTATTGTAACTGCGATGCCACAATTCGGTGATGTCAAGCTGCGTTGCTTCGTCCTTGCTATAGTCACGCCACACGCAATTGCGATGTTCTCCTCATTCTGATCTGCATCAACAAGGCAATTGCTAACAAGAACTAACGCTGTTGGCAAACAATCACGGTATTTCATTTCAAAACCCTTCATATTTCTTCATCGTTGCGTAATCCCATCGTGCGTTAGCTTCAACGAAACGGACTTGACACAACTCTTGTGCAAAGAACGCAATAACGCAGCATTGTCTCGACTCCTCTGCAAGTTCCCTTCCGATCTGGTCAACTTGTTGATAGCACAAACTGAGTTTGTTTTTTGTCGTAAACTCTGCATGTGTTGGTTAATGCTTGCGTTGCTAAACCCGTGCCAAGTGGTTCTTCTTGCTGTAAGCCTTGTTGTCATTTTTAGAGTTCACTCAAGCCTTTCCTTGTCGACCCATCTTCCAGGGCAACTGAATGGCTTAAGCAGCATTTGAAAGAGTCCAGGCTGGAAGTTGTTAATCAACAGGTATCATGGATTAGAATTATTTGATATCTGCACAGATGAACGGAATAAGATTGTCTCTGAAATCTGCTGTATATCCTGGGTTTTAATCAGTTACACATTTAAAAAACGCTCTATATTTTTTCCAACTCACAGGATCCCAATTTTGCGACGGCGCTGGAACTAGCCGTTCGATTCGGGAAGACCTTGGTGGTCCAGGAGATGGATCACATCGAACCGATTTTGTACCCGCTTCTGCGCGGAGACCTTGTTAGTCTTGGTACGTATATTTCAATGATTGTTTTTGAAAGTAAATTTAGCTTCTCACGATTGTCACTCTGTGCAAAAAGTACCTCATTGGCGACTTTTTCTGTTTGTCGCTGGCCGGTCTTACGACTTCATACTTGCATTCAGCCCGTGGCTGCTCAAGCTACCATTTACGAAAACTTTAGCGGCAGTCTTTCTCTTTGTACTGCCTCTGTCCAAGCTCTGCATTCAATCTTCATGAAACGCGGGTAAATGAGGAAGCTTCTTGCGATAGCCATGAAGTGCACTTTTTAATACGAACATGGTTCAGTCGTCTACTGCTTAGGAGTAGTCTTTCTTTGGGAATCCGTTCAATCAGATGATGACCCGCCAAGCTTGCTTTTAAAGTCAAAACTATAGCATTCGTTGCGAGTGGTTGGGATTGGATCATTCTCCCAAAAATTATCCGGAACCTTTCTGGTATGGTTTAGAAATATTAAAATTATTAGACCATCGTTAGACCGAAGTCACACAACAACTATAGATGAGATTTTGTGTTAAAACACTAGAGCCATGATCCACATTGCTCGATTGCTACTGTAGCAGAAAGTAGAACCCCACTTTGCATGGAAAAAGGAAAAAGGGCAAATCTTTTCTTGGACGGGGCCTTGAACGCAAATAGAGATGCTGGAAATGCGTTCTGTGAATCTTCAAGGACCCCGGTACGTCGTTCAACTTGGGGAGAAAACGGTCGACTACAACGAAGACTTCCGACTGTTCATGACCACCAGAAACCCCCACCCGACCATTCCCCCCGACACTGCCAGCATCATTTCGGAAGTCGACTTCACAACTACAAGAGCTGGACTGAAGGGTCAGGTGAGCAGTGAGATTGTCTCATGTGACGCGTTTATCACGCAATTTTATCGACCATGCGAGTTCTCACAGCAAGCCGCTCGTTTTTCGCTTTGACCAATAATGTGTTGTCAGCTCTTGGCGCTCACGATTCAACACGAAAAGCCCGAACTGGAACAGCGAAAGACGCAGCTGCTCCGAGAGGAAGAGGAGCTGAAGATAAAGCTTTCCAAGCTCGAGGAAAGTTTGCTGGAGGTACGAGACGCTATTCGTTGATAGTGAAGCAATTCTAGAACCATGACGTCGAGAAGATAAAAGCGGCGTTGCACGATTGGCATGCTATTCGTGCAACGCCATACCTGGAAATCTAACAGCTTACAAAACAGCACATCCTCATCACGCATGCGCAGGGCTAGAAAGTGTGCGAGTCCTTGCTACCCATAGTTAACATGCACGTGACAACTGCTGTTCAATGATACATGGCAACTCTGTTAAAAAAATACAAGTCTTTCGGTTTCTTGTCAACTTGAAAAAGATGTTAGATGTTTCATTGTGCTTCCGTTTTAACAATTTTGCTTGTACTTTATCTTTCAGCAACTCGCAAAAGCCGAGGGGAACATTCTGGAAAACAAGCAGCTGATCGAAAGTTTGAACGAAACAAAGGCGAGCAGTCTGACCATCACTCAGTCCCTCAGCGAGTCGCAACTCATGGAGCGCTCTCTAGACCAGGTCTTGCAAAATGTTTGCTTGAAAAATCGTTGTTGTCGAGCTCTGTGTAGTCAGCATTTGCGTTGAACCGTGCACTCCACTGCAGTACTGCGCCATTAAGTTCGCGTTCGCCTTCACATATCCAACTGTTGTAATGAGAATTTTGTACCAGTTTCTTCAAACGATTGTCTATGCCAACTCTTTGTTGACGCAATACTTTTCTAGGTACAGCGATAGTTGATGTATAACGTCGCGTTGACATTGGTTTAAAGCGTGATTGAAATTCAGCGACGGATCTTGTTTTGATTTTTGTGGAAGATAGTCTTGACAGTCGACCGATAGGTTGTAACGTCTGCCGTATGACTGATGCAGACAGACCAGGAAAGAACAATTTACTGTAAAGAAACGGAATTTTAGGGAGGGACACAGTCCTTTGGGGAGCATGTCCGAAATTGCCCATCCCTCCAGATCCGCCGCTATTTATAACACTTTCAACTTCGAGCTCATTTCAAGCCTCTCGCCTGACCTCCGACACTCATTTGCGGTCAGAGAAAAATTGTTTACTTGGAGTGCTTCAAATGGCAAACAGATAACCTATCTGTCGAAGCTAAATCGTCCTTCTCTCCACGCTTGCGATGATTCGTGTGAAACGCTTTATGTCATTTGTTCTTTCAACTTTGCTGATATGACTGATCCAAGCTTTCGTGCAGGGCGTGAGGTGTTGTTTTATCCCATATGTGTTTGTTTCGTCACAGGAGCGAGACGATTACTTACCTCTGGCCGAGGGTGGCAGCACCATTTATTTCGTCATCAGCGACCTGGCCAAGATCAACAACATGTACAGATTCAGTTTGGCCTCGTTTCTGCGGCTGTTCCAGAAATCCCTGCAAATCAAAACCGTAAATACTTAACGTTCTGTGCGCTCAAGTGCATTGTTCCGGAGAGTGGGTTTCATTTGCGTTTTCATGACTTTTTATAAGTGTTTCGACTTTCAAATCGATGCTTTGCGATGAAAAGTTGTTCACAAAAATAATTCATTCGAGCAACGCCGGAACAGATCGCGGCTTTGTTTTCGTGATCAGTTTCTCGACGCGCGTTAACATCTGCTCCATCTTGCTTTCCTGCCCAGGACTTCGGAACTACCGAAGAGCGCATCCGCTCCCTGAGCAACCACATGCTCTGGCTCGTGTACGAACAAGTAGCGCAGTCGCTTTTCAAGGCTGACCGGCTGATGTTCGCCTTACACTTGGCGAGAGGTACCAGGCCCGATCTTTTTAAAGACAAGGTAGGTGCATAAAATCGACAACTGTGATTGGCCTCTCAAGANCATGTCTCATTTGGAAAATAAGAACGAGGCGAATTCAATTCTGTGTAAAGATGTGATAAGCTAGAAAAGCAAAAGTACTGCTGCGACTGTTCGTTTTCTGGTCCCGAGCAAAACACGAAGATATCATATTCAAAGAATAACAATGTTTGTTCTGCGGCTGTCTCAAGGTATTTAAGAAAAACGACTTTCTATTACAATCGTGTAATCTAAAAATGTCGGCCCCAAGATTACAATTTTTTAGTAAAATGACAACGACACGTCAACTCCCTTCAATTCTAATCATATCCTCCTTGAAAAATTACATTGACCCCATTCTTTTTCGTTATCACACTACTGGGATAAAATGCGGTATTGCGAGAATTAAATATCCAGTTGGTTTTGTTGGTGGAAGTGAGAAGCGCTTTCCGTGTCGCTGCTTCAGGTTTTAGTGACGGTTTTGTGGCTATAGGGGTTGCAAATAACAAACGGTTTTAGCTGCAAATGAGAACCTTTTTGACATCTTACGATTTTGAATTTGCTTGCGTCATTGATATCATGTCATTGAACTGTTATTAAAATGTGAGCATTTCAGGCCATGGAGAAAAGTTCTTAACCTCTAGTTTGTTGTCATACATTTGTGAAATTATAGACTTTTTATTAAACAGGAAAGATACTGTACCCCATTACTTTTTTTGATCAAACTTCTATTTCGCTGTTGTGATGTCAATTTGTTTTAAATTGATTCACGACCGAGTTTTAACCTAAATACATCAAAACTGTCTGTTTCAGGAATGGGAGCACTTTCTTGGTTTGGTGGTCGGTGATGCGGTGTTAGACAAAGGTGAGGGAAAAAAGCATTCCAGGGAGAACCTTCCAATGTGGATCGATGCAGAAAGGTGCTCTGCTGTTTTGCTTGTACGAGTTTTCGGTTTGCTCATTTCCTTAAGTCTATAAATCAAAGTAGTGCATCTTTCAGAGTAAAATCCTCTCCCGTTCAATATATTTAAGTTTTCTTTAAAGTGACATCAGATTGACCATGACTTTGATAATAATTATCTTCGTTTTCTCTGCAAGTTCTCAATCATATCTCAATACGCAGAGCAGGTTAAAAAGTTAATTGCTTTTATGTCATTCTTAACAATGCTGCACTTCTGTGTATTTCAGGCAGAGAGATGTGGCGTCATTACGGCTGACGTTTCCAACCCTCTACCAGGCGTTGAAACTTGATGACGGTGGAATATGGGTGACGTTCGCGCGCAGCTCTACGTGCGAACAAGACTTTCCTCAGAACGTAGCTTCAAAAATTTCTCACTTCCAGCAGGTGCGCTGGTGTTTCTTTAGATTTTGCGATTCCATTCTTACGTCGCACATTTTACAGCAGGTCATCATGAACTACAGTACTGTCTGCTTCCAGTGCCGCAATATCTCACTTGTTAATGATAGAAAAATAAAACAACGATAAACCAAACGTCCTTGGCTGTCTGAAGCTGGATCGTGTGTTGTTACTCTATGAGCTGCAAATTTGTGGCGAAAAATTTCCTTTTTGTACGAGCGTACATGTGCCAGCAGCGTTGTCTCCATGCTCGCTTGTCTGAAGATCATGGTCGTGCAAGCAATCCGCCCAGATCGACTCGAGAGCGCCATGGCTTTGTTTGCTGCCCGAGTGCTCGGACTGCGCGAAATCTCCCCCCCTGCTCTCAGTCTCCGTCGCCTGTACGAGTCTGGTGTGACGCTGTCTTCGGAACCGATCCTGATTGTTCTTTCACCTGGTGAGTTATGCGAAGGCATCTGCGTTTAAATAAACCGTCGATAAAGTTTTCCCACCAGCGCTTTTGATGAAACAAAAACAGTTTATACAAAAAATATGAAAGAGCTGGAACATATATTTTTACGGTGCAATAGATAGCTTTTGAAAGCAGGAAAGTCTCATCAAATCTTCCGGAAGTTCAATTTATGTTTTCTCTGCTGATGCTGCTGTGGTATGACCTGATGATGCAACTACTCAACTTCATTCACTGCACTTGATTGCAGGAGCTGATCCTTCTCACGAGCTTCAGGATCTTGCCACCAGCGTTGTTGGCGATGACAGCTACTATCAGGTAAGCTGCTACTCTCGAGAACTCGACCGCACGAGGTAGGTTGTAACGAGAGGATTCTGCAGTGGAATCCCACTGTAGTTGCAGCAGTTTCATTCGGCGCAGCTGCTGTAACTAGTTGCAAATAGCTGCAAGTGCTTCGTATTTACCTAACGCTTCCGGCTGGTATGAAGCTGGTTCCCATTCATTAGCTCCGCTAGTTTCCTCATCTTATATTTGTAAGTGCTTTTGCAGGTTGCTATGGGACAGGGTCAAGCAGACGTTGCCATGCAACTTGTTCGAGAATGTTCGCGCGACGGAAAGTGGCTTTGCTTGAAAAACCTGCACCTGGTCACGACTTGGCTGCCCGTACTTGAAAAGGTACTTCACCAGTATTTCGCTCACTTTACGGACCGAAGTGACCCCAAATTTACGTTGATCGAGAGTGTTTGCAGTCTCTTTGTTATCTCCGCTTGCACTGACNATGTATCATGTTTGCGTTGAATGAGTTTTTCCTTGGTCTCTTCTATCTTCCCTGCATATCTCGACATCCGTACTTGCTCGTAAATTGTACCTCTCGCAAAACGAACAGAAAGTTTGTGTCAGGCAAACTTGCTATTAAGTTCGCTGGAAGTCTGACCGTTGCACACAGTACCAGCATGTTAACACCCCCCTGACGTAGCAGCGAAATATCCCAGAACGCGTTGTCTTTTTTTTTCGACAGGAACTCAATTCTCTTTCGCCGCACGAGAGTTTCCGGCTCTGGTTGACTTCTGAAGTGCACCTCAAGTTTCCGACAATACTTCTGCAGTCGAGCTTGAAAATCACATATGAAGTAAGGTTGTCATGCAAGTTGCAAGGCTGGTCTTTTTCAATGTCAGCAGAAAGGTTTGCGTTGAAATGTGGTTTTCACAGAAAGAGAGCTATGCCGCCGAAGATGTAAAACAAAGTAACTCGCCCTGTTTGCGATAATTCGAATATCCCAAGAACGTCTTTGTACAACCAATAATATTGATTAGCGCTGAAGTTCTTGATGCTCACTGAGCTCTTGTTTTGAATAAAACCTCTGGTGTTTTGTTACTGAAAGGCACCCCCTGGTATAAAGAGGAACCTTTTCCGGACCTACGACAACTGGACTCCGGAATTCGTGTCTCATGGAACTAAAAACTCGAAGTCGTCCGTTTCAAGATCGCAGGTTCGCCGTTTTTCAAGAGTAATGTGGGACGTTGACCGCACGTCTATTGTTTGTGACTCTGCCTTGTCAATAAAAAGTTGATGTCAATTTTCAACAATCGGTTGAAACGATTGTCTGTTTCTTTGTTTCTCACAACCTCATCATTTTTCAGTTTCGAAGGAATTTCCTCTCACCGGTCTCTGTAACCAGCAGCGTGACAGTTTTTATCAGTAATTACCTTCGAAACTGGATTAGTTACCTGATCATTGTGTTCGATTTCAGTCACTATTCGCCCTCGCCTGGTTCCACGCGGTGCTTCAGGAGCGTCGCACCTTCATCCCTCAAGGCTGGACCAAGTTCTACGAGTTTTCTCTTGGCGACCTGAGGGCAGCAGCCGACATTTTAGATCGTCTGTGCTCAGGTACATCATCCACAGCTTCCCGACCCTTAGGCTTTCCATTATGACGTCAAAATGACAAGTTGTGCGTCGTTGCACCGCAATGCAATGTTGTAGTTCTTTTTTTGTTCAGAGCGCGAACAAATCAGACTGCAATGATGTGAAACCGTGTACTCGTGTGGTGCTGTATTTTGCAAACCATTGGACATGTTTTGTGCGACAGGTCAAAACGTGCAGTGGAGTTTCATGCATGGTTTGATGGAGAACGCGATCTACGGCGGAAGGGTGGACAACACGTTCGACATGCGCGTCTTGTCAGCGTACCTGCGACAATACTTCGACTCTGGCCTTTTGTCCGATTCGCGCAGTCGCGGCAAGCGACTGACGTCCAACGTCACTTTACCGAACTCTACCAACATAAAGGTACCAGGGTGTGGACAAACGGATAATCCCTCCCGAAAATTTGAAAAACATGCTTATTGTTATGCGCAACAACAAGTTACAATCGTTTCGCCTCCCCCCCCGAAAATATCAGCTGGTGGCGGCCCTGAAAGGTACTGCCTCTGTTTTTTGAAACGAGCAATTGGTTTACTCGACGAGTTGAAAACTCGCTTGAGTAAAACCCTTGACCGGGGTTGGCGGAGCGATTCCTACTCGTAAAATCAAATTTTTACTACAACATTTTTCGCTGCGTAACTTCTCTGTGTGGTTGCCTGTCATAACCTACCAGTCGTCGACAATGGTTTTACTTTCGACTTGAGCACTCCGCTTCAAAATTGGGTTTGCAACAGCTGGAAAGTTTTCATGCTTTATGTAGTTTTAATGCACCTTGCCATTTCCCCTTTGCAGGACTACCAGGCGCTGATAGAGCAGCTCCCGGAAGACGACAAGCCGTCGTACTTCAACCTGCCTGCCAACATCGAGCGGTCAGCCCAGCGCGTCAACTCCCAACGCGTCATTTCTCAGTTGAAAGCACTGATGCGCTCTGTCGAGGCCGGAGCAAAGTTTGACAGGTCTGTCAATTCCTCCAAAGCGATGTTGCCATTTACTGCTATAGCGTCGTTGCTGACGATGAGTCACTGCGCAGGCAACCAAGCGCAGATCACGAACACATGTGTACACACGAACCGGGTTTTTTTTCCTCGGTCATTTTTTGCTCAGACATTTCGGTCATTTGTTTAACAGTTGTAGTAAAACTCGCCGTAACAGTGTTCATTAGCCTATATTTTCAGACATTCTTCCCGAAATGACTAAATTTTTTTCCGTCATTCAAAAACATTTCGGCCTATGACCGAGAAAAACAGCATACAAACAGTGCATAACCGCACACACACGCACACGCAATCAGTTTTGCTTTAAAGTGATGCAGAGGTTGCCTGTGCCTCAGCCTCACACACTCTGCCCCCCCATGAAGGTGTTCCGGTCCCAGGACGACCGGACTACACGGTGGGTTGCATCTCTCTTGTCCGAACGAACTTGAGATGGCAACTTTCTATACACCATGCGTCAGTCAAGAAGGCTTCCGTAGCAGTTCGCAAGGTCTTGGCAAGACTCGACCTAGAGTCGAATTCCAGACCTACCAGTAACGAACCGGACGCGCCAACCGCAATAATATGTTTCGTTTCTTTTTGAAATGCGTCATCAACATCGTGTTTGTTCCGGTAGACTTCGGCGTTGCTGCGTCACTTCACTTTTCATCCCAGCGTTTATGATTTTGCCTCCGCGGTGAAATTTTTTTTACGTAAGCGACTGTGCTTTGTTCTTTCTCATTAAAACACTTCCTAGTGCGCATTAGAGTTGGATCCGACTGTCAAATGTTTCGGATGAATATCCTATTTTTTTTGAAGTTTGTTGCGAAACAACCCAATGATATAGTTCTTCGGTCATAATCAGCTGCAGCTGTTGTAGGTGCTTGGAGAACAAAGCTATGCGTGAATAATGTATAACCTATTCAAAAATTTTAGTGCGACATTCATTGTGTAAAATGCCAATTTTTACACTACGATTCTTTTCTGTTTGGAGAACTGAGCACGTAACTGCCAAGGTCTGGCACTAACAATAACTTGACAGTTTTTTCTTCAGTAATATAGAAAGTGTCCCATTTCGCCGTTGCCAGTGAATGACCATATAACTATGCCAATAATGCGTTGCGCATTCGCTAATCGTACCCCGGGTAATCTCCTTGGGAAGTTAGCATTGTGTTGCACGTGTACAGTGAAGTGTGAGCTGGTAAAGGCCATAGACAACATGGCAAATCGTGAGTCCTCTTCTGCAACTGCGATTTCGCCGTTCTTCTTCACGTTATTCGCAGCCGCCTTTTCAAAGCTTCCCAAATATTACCTGCCACACATGGTCTTGTGCAGAGAGGTGTGGCAGTCGGAACTGGCCCCCATCCTTCAGCTCTGGAAGCGTCTGAACCAGGGCAGCAGCAACGTAATCCACGCCAAGGTCGAGATGCCCGCTGTCTCCGGAGAATCACCGGTCCTGCAGTTCGTCCAGCTCGAACGTTATAACGCCGTTCGTCTTGTACAGCACGTCCACCAGACTCTGTCTGCCGTTAGCAAAGTGATGCGAGGTAAGTTATAAAACAGCCGGGCTTCTTTACTGCTAAGCATTCGTAACCATGTTGTCTGTTCCTTCTTAATAAACGTTTATAAGCCTTGTTTGAAATGTATGTGATTCCGTATTGTATTGTTGTATTGAGTAACGTCTTCAATCCCACACGCAAGTCGCTTGAATTTAAGCATGCATCGCAGCAACATGGAAAACGCAAATACATGAAGACGAGGATACATACATGGCGGTAGTAGAGAGTATACGCTTGATGGCGCAAATACATTTACTTTGATG
>JGI24159J19872_10004205_pt1 | contig 18280 bp, 9 predicted proteins | sample Ectturendosymbi4_FD_19872 | JGI IMG/M metagenome (IMG submission 19872) | reverse complement strand
AAGCAATAATAGAGTGATCATGGCATGTGAACTCTATTGTTGCTTGCTGCCACAGTGCGAAGCTTTGCGCATATGCCGCTCGGGATTTCCGATCGCAACAAGAGACATCACTCAAGATTATTGCTGCAAACTGATAGACCGCACGCCACATTTCGTGCAAGAAGTCATCAAAACCCAGGGTGGCCACACAAAATATCATCTGTCAACGAATTCTTTCAAATCTGTGTAAGCTTGTTACGTTTTTACCTGTGTTAAGTAACGTTTTTACCTGTGTTAAGTAACTTATCAATCATCAAATACAAAAATTATGTGAAAGGATAGGGTGAAACAAACTTTATGACGGTTTGCACAAAGAATTTTAGTAAAATGCGAATTGTCCTTAAACTTTTGTCCCAGGCTGTATGAAATTTGGCCTAAAAAGTCCAACCTGGCAACCCTGACTCACAGTGTTAATATGTGTTTAGTGCTTATTACAGTACCAAAATATAGCATTAATGTAAACTACAGCATTAGTCCAGTAGTGTTACTGTTTCTCATTTTTATTACACTAGCAGTTATAGTGTATAATTCAGTGCTTTTCATGTTTTTACGGTTTGCAACTGCCAGTTATTTGATTCTCTGAGATACGTGTTCGTAAAAGTAATGTTTGTCACTTGGTTTTCAAACAATAACCGGAGTGCTGTTCTTTTTGCTACTCATGTTATTATCTCGTAGCGTGTGCCACCAGGTTTCAAATCAAGCAGATAAATTAGATATTCTGTAAAAATCATCAGAAGATCTAATTTATCTGCTTAATAACTGGAGTGTTGTGCATGTTTTATCTGGTTTGATAAAGAATTTTTCGAGTGTTAACACTAAAGTATTGTGCACTTAGTAATGAAGCAAATGCTTAGTAATTATTTTTAAGTATTAGTACACAATTATTCAACTACCACAACACCATGGGCGTAGCCAGGGGGGCACTTGGGCCATGGTCCCCAAAATATATCATTTGCATAATTTTCCTCTATTTTCCCAATTATTCAAAAAGGTCGAACTGCGGTTGAGTGAACATGTTAACGTCATCGAAACACTAGAAGTAATATTATATTTGTGTGATATGCACAATAACGAAGTTTTGCCCCCATGAAGTTTTCTAGCAAACTAAGCCCTGATCATTACATTACTTCCACCACAGTAACGCCAAACGGAAGACGTCGACATTGGTAATGTTTGCCATTATGTCTCAAACGCGTTGTGCACACAGTCTTCTAGATGCAGAGTTATTTGCTAATGTGCCGATATCAGATCAAGCGTGCTGAGCAACTTGCATTTAGCCAGTTCGTACAAATGATGACTGATTTGGGCAAAAGGATGTGTATCCAATTCTGCAAAACGCTTTATGGTTTGTGATCGAGCGATCAACAGGAGCGGCGGATATTGCTCAGATTGTCTGTGGCGGATTCAGGCACGGATCCGGCCAGTAAGGTTGAGGGGGGGGGGCGATTTCAGTAATATTTGGAAGTCAAGTCTCATTGAAGACTATCACCAGACCCTGCGATTGGCTGTGAATAGATGGAGGATTGCTGCTATAGTTTTTCAAAAGAATGCGTCTGTCTGTGTTCATAGGCTGTATTGAATGAGACCTCATCTTTTTCTGAAAGTCTTTGGCGAATATCTTGTGAGTTCAAACCATCAATGAATGTGTTGCGGATAAGTCCTTCACGCTGCTTTTCGGAATTCATCGCTTGGAACAGACAATCCTTCGAAATAGTGTTCAAGCTCAGAGGAATTGTTGAGAGACCGTGTGCTGTTGGTTGCTTTAGAATTGCAAGTAAATGTCTGTCACTTTTTTCCCGTATACAAGCTTTAGTAGAACTACGGCTTCGTCGCACCTCTCGCAGTTTTCATGGTGAGAATAAATCGCAGTAGAAAAATATTTGAAGTAGTCCTTTGTGGTCACCTCGACACCAGGGTTAGTCGCGACTTGGCTTGTGTTTATGGTTCGCATGAATATTTCAAGTAGCTAGACAGTGCATGCACGCTGCAGCCACCTTTGCATCATCAGGCTGTTTCAATGTTTGAGTTGTTACAACAACGATTTTCTCCCAGAACAACACAGACTTTCATAATGTTTACTAAACATTTAGGTAGGCCCTAAGCATAGTAACGCATCAAGCTGAGAAAAAACAAAAAAAATGATGTGCACTACAAACTCGACATAACATAATTGGACGAGCTGCGCATGTTAGACCGACGAAACACGTTCTGCAGAAAAAGAAAATAGAAACTGATAGGGGTGCAAAGGGTGTGACTACGCTAGTCAGCATTCCAGTAAAGCACACTAACAATGCAACTTCTAATCATCATCTCATTATTAACAGATGACACCACAATATGACAAAGTTATTAATGTCGGTAAGAAAGCACGTATCAATCCATTCCATTCTGCATCGACCACAACAAGCATGACCATAGACATTTTTTGGCTCAATAAAATTTTTGATTTACTTCTGGATAGACCTTAGCTTTTATTCCGTATCTGGTTCCTGGCAGAACTTAAAATTTTGACTCTAGCTCCAGCGTAAAATACAAACTCCTGCAGTTGTTTGCACATACCCATCCAGTATTCTCCTTGCAAACTTCCAAATCCGTTCTCGTAATCCCAAAACGTCTTGAGGTGAAAGTCAATGTCTCCATTTATTCGCCTTTGAAGCAACTGCATACAAAAATGACCAATCGTTTTGATCCCTGAGTAAAATTTTACTGTATCGTCAATACATAACACTTCAAGCAAAGTGAGAGTCTAGAGGTGGCCGGTACCACATTTTCAGACTCTGACTCCAGGGCTGTTTCAAAAATTTTGAAATCGGATCCAGGTCTCGAAACACTTTTTCTAATTTGAGAATCCAACTCCTGTTCATACTCCGGATACCACTGATGCAATTGAAATTCAGACGCAATGTCTTTACTTAACAAATGACATGTATAAAGAACACGCAGACTCCTGCTACTGCCGAAAATAAGAACTGACTCCGTCTCTGAAAAAACGGCCAACTCTGCTAGAGTCTGAAATAACAAGTCTCTTTACAACATTCGGACTTTGTCGGGTTCTGCAGCGAATTGCCAATAGTTTACCAAACTGTTCCTTATTAATAACGATTATTAACGTTTACAATATGGCGTTATTACCAAACATCACTAACCTACTACACTTTCCAAGCGACTGGTCTGCAAGGGAAAGTTCCTGTTGCAATTTAAAATATGCTACAATCTTTTGACGTTACAAGTGTGAGTTTCATGGCAATCTTAAAAGCATAGGCATTGACACTGAAGAGTGGAGGCTGTTGAATGGAGGGCGATTAGAGGTTGTTTACGGGTAGTGCAAAACTGCGTGATATTGAGTGTGCAACTGTGTGGGGAGAAATTAGTCAGAAATTACAGGATAAACCACTCTCACGTTATAATACGAATGCAGCATCACGATCGAAGCAAGTCTATCTTCTTTCACTCGGTTTCTACACAGGTTTTGATCGAAAAGAAGCACATATGCTGAACCAAACCATTCACGTAAAATAGATGACCAACATTATAATTGACTGGTTCTACAAGCTGCATAATCACGGTCTTTACGACAACACACTACATGAAGTCAACAGCAGCACAGATCAGTAGGTCCACACCTCCACGTTCGTAAGTTCAGCACTTTCGAATGTGCTTTTTCACAAGATCTCGCCGAATTAATCAAAGCAGCATTTTCAGCATTTTTTCACAAGCATATCAGCCAACTGTAGCAGTGCTTTCTGGACACTGAAATACTGTACATTTCTCCTATAGACAGATAATTATCTACAAGGGAATTTTCGACATACAAGCCCAGATATATTGGGCAAGAAAATCAGACAACACTGTGCAACAGCACCCTCAGCACGCACAAGACCGCCTATTCTTATGTTTTCCTAGTAAGAGCCAAAGTTTATTCAATAAAAATTATATCTGCATCATCAATATCATATTTACACTGAAAATAGCCGCCACCTAAAACCATGGCGAGCGCAGTGACTTAAACAGTCATTTCTTCAAAAGTGCTAACATCAGCCAATACTTTTCACCCTCTTTACATTTGCATGAAGAGGATTCACGAAGGTGACCATCGTTACCTTCCAACTGCTGGTGCAGCGGTATAAGAGACCTTTGTGTGTTGAATGTGCACTTCCTCTATGAATGTCTGTGCAGTTATTAAGCATGTCACTCCGGAACCTTAGCGGTGCTTACTGAAGCTCTTCTCCAAGTGACCAGTGGCAAATTAACCAAAAATTACATGGCCATTGCCGCATTTAAGCAATGACTTGTCCAAATCATAAAATGCTTTGCAAGTGTTCGTTTTAAAAACATGCCAGCATGAGACATGTCAGCTCATGAACCCTTGTTTTTCCACTCTATTTCCTCTGTCATAATAGCAGCATCCACCATGAGCTGCAAACTTGGCATATTGGGTGATCTAATTTCAGCACGCACAGGATCTTGAAATCCAATTCTGCACCAACCGCTTCAAAGCTTAATATTTTCCAAAGTTGAACAAATACTTTTGAAAACATGCTGTCCAAGCAACAAACGGCTTAGGTTGCGTTTATAAGGTAGCAGCAGTTTCACCGTAAAACAAGCTTGTGAGCATGTTGATACCTTTTACCATTCAATTGGTTTCGGTGAAAGGGGCACATCACTTGGTTTGGACTGCTTAAGAAGCGCTGTGACTCAGTATCATGAATCTGGTTAACTGAACCCTTCCCACAAACTCAAAGAAGCTTGCCTCTCGTCTCAGTAAACTAGTTGTTGCGAATGCATTTCATTACATGGACATAACAGTATTGTCGTGTTTCAGCCAACATTTGCTTTGAATGTAAATTCACATTCGAAAGCACTTTTGATTAGCAGGCAACGAAAAACCTAAATAAAGTCAAAAAATTTGTATCTTAAAGTTTATGAAATGTCCACAAAGTAAACTTCAGGAAGATACCATCAACGATTCCTAAATTAATAGGTCATAAGAAGTCAAACGTTATTTTTAGGTCAACATTTTCTTGTAACACAGCTTTTTTTCACTTTATCAATATCTTATTAAAGCTACAACAACAGACATTAAAATGCTTTCGTAGTTGCAAATCTGACATAACAATGGATTCATTGTCACTTTTGATGAAATAATATTTTTCTTACAACTGAACAATTGAATATGAAGTAGTCTAGGCGTAGAAAAGCAAGAAACGTCAGCGTGGTCTTGAAAGTACTTTGTTTGGTAAAAGCTAACATGTCATTTCATTATAACTCAGCCCAAATTTTTCAAATTTGGAACCACATGGTTTAAGCTTTCGTTTCTTTTCACATGTTTACATCAACAAATTTTTAGGAAAACTGACACCAATTTTGCGAAAATTTATTTTTTTGTTCTTTTTGGTTGTTTTAACTGAAATTATGGAAGTTTATCCAACCTCTAAACTTTATTGGCAATCTAGTAAGATCTACCCTTCATTCCAACACTTTAATTGAATGAGATGCTTTGAACTCAAAAAGAAACCTGAAGTCTTTAGTAAGCTAGGCAACATCAACTTTAAACTGTTTGAAGGACTGTTGAAGTGCTGAAGTTCCATAAGAAACGCACAAAAGACAACCCATATGCAAGTAATCAAAGGCAGTTTCTATCGTATTACAGGTACTTATGATGTCATGAACGACCCAATCACAATCTGTCAAGTAACAGATAGTATATGAATGTGACTTGTGATGTCATAGACCAGCCAAAATAAATTTGTTTAGAGAAAACAGTTAACTTTCTATTTGTGATGTTTTCCTAGAACTGCATAAATGTTAGTCTTGAGAATGATATATTAGGAAACATAGGCATGTCTTCTATCTAATCCAGAAAAAATTGAAAACAATTTTTTTGGCATCCATCCCAAATTGCGCAAGCGATGCAGGAGGGTAAAAACGCAAATAGCATGAAAAGTATTGGTTTTAGGTAAATTTAAATTACATATTTAGAAAGACCAACCTATGAAACATGTGGACAGACATCAATTTCATTAGGATTGGATTAGCAGATCTAGAGTTATACTCGTTTTTGTGTTGCTAATTAATGCGAACGCTATCTAGAGGTAAAATACAAAAACAGTAATAAATCAAAACCGATCCATCAATTTTCGTAACATTGGTGTCAATTTTCTTGTAATTTCAGTGACAAAACATTCACAAAAAAAATTGAAAAGGAGAATGTGTGGTTCCACCCACAGTCATAGTTATAATGAAATGACCCTAACTCCACTAGGCATAGTGTTTTAACCTTATGACGTTCTCAGGTTTGACTCCACTGCAATTAGTGGTTGTCCATTGGATTTAATAGACATAACTTTCCCGCCACGGTGATTGCTAACTGCCTCAACCATAGGCACCGAGTTGGGGAGTGCGGAACTCGTGTTCAAGTAACTGTGTATTTTCATTTTTTCCTGATTCCACTTTAATCTTTTTGAGAAGTTTTCTAAAAGTTTATAAAAAATTATGAGTGATCAAATAATAATTAATTTGTAACAGTTACGTAATTTGATATTATGGAACTCTCACGCCCATAGAAACTTTAATCTCGGCGTCTATGGCATCAACAGCTGGAAAATTTTATCAAAATTCAAAATTGTAATCTCTAATACCTCACAAGTAAAATTTCACAAGGAAATCCGGACTACCGTACAAACACTTCAACCAGCAAGCTGTGTTAGGCAAAGTTTCCGGGCTGACCCACAGCTTTGCCAACCTCAAATCCAATATGGAAAGTCTGGAAGGTATGATGTTAACTTCCTCCCATATCACAGCACATTTCCGTTCCCAACTAGAAAAACTATCCAAGACGGGATCCGAAAATTTTACATCATCATCACTGCTGACCGTGGATGTAAAACAAGGTGCGAACACCCGGAAGGTGAAGTATCTCTTGCAACACGAAATGCTACATTATCTGGTGTGGAGGCCAGAAGATGGCGCCACATGTAAATAAATGGTCACCGCTAGATGGTGCCCATGAATAACAAGTCGCTGTGATAGTCACCACCAGGGAATTATCATAATTCTCTTATCCGTATATAATGATAGTGCAACCTAGTAGCAGTAGAGTGAACTCAGCGAGGGAGCTCTATTGCTGCTGGTTGCTTTCCTGTTAGTTAATGCCCCGAATTGCCATCTTTCGCTTGTGCTTGCCTCAGTAGTTCAATGCGATGCAGTCAACTGTAACACTGGTGAGGTGCGTCAATGATAGCGCCTTAAAAAGAACATTTTTGTCTGAAAAACTGAAAACAACGATCACAGCAAAATATGTTTCTGTTTGCAAAAGACTTCTTTCCAAAACATCAACCGAATATTCAAACTATTGGATCTATGCCAACTGATGGCGCTCTTGGTATGCTGGGAAATAAATTTGGATTTTCTGCACTGATGAACCAGGACATTCCACAGTTGCAAGGTACTCAGTTTCCTTCACTGACATGCTTTGACATCCAATCCTTGCCTCCAAGATTGAAAAAGTCCAAAGACCATAAATCGCATCAGAGTCCTGCCCTAAATGACTTTGTGAAAATCTTGGAAGTAAACATACAGTTTTACTTTTATACACCGAAGTCTGCTGGCTCTCACTTGGGGCAGTTTTAAATTGCTGAACAATATCAAACACGGACAAGGATGACACCAATTAATATGAGCATATACTCTACAAAATAAGCACTTGCATGAAAAATGTACAAAATATATCAAATCGAAAAACTTTGAAAAACTTTGCGTATGTATTTCAGTTTACTGACTCTTTTTGTTCCTGTTACTTGCTTATGACTTCTTCAAAGTGTAGAACAATGTGTCTGCCATGCATTTAAGGAAGACTCATTTAATTGCCAAAAGACTGCTAAATCCTCACTCGCATAGGTACGTTTTCCTTAATGGAATGGGCACAAGTACCGCAGTTTCAGTCTTGAGCTTTATTCACACAGAGCAGTGGCAAGACGCAGCAGAAATTGACTCTTTGTTTTATTAAAGAATTGTTCCCACGTCCTGCGACGGAAATCCTCTGTAGCGCATCGCCACTTCTGTGATTTCGGAGACTGCGGTCTCAAAGGGTTTGCGCCTAGGATGGAGCAGTGAAAGTGTGATGGAGGAGATTGTAGTCGAGTTTACTGAGCCGGTTTCATGTCAGATGGACTGCATCTAGCAGCAAATTTATTATACTAAAGCACACTTTTTCAGTATATTTTGTCCATTCAGGTGAATATCACATTTATGACTACTTCTCTAGCCTACTGCAGGCCACAAAGCTGTACCATACCATTCTACAAAAGCAACGCAGTACTGTAGGCATTACAAGCTTGGATATAGCATTTCGTTTAAATGATTTCATTTGTAAGATTTACTACTTTAAGAAGTTTTTGGAAACCTGGACGCATTTAGCTTTTCGTAGCAATGCAATTTGTTTCATTTTTTGCCTTGAATCGTTGAACTCAGACTACTCACACGAGTAAATATGCCACTCAAGTATGCTACCATTTAATTGAATTTTTGTAATTTCAACTCTTTAAGCAGATCACAGTGACCTTTCTCCGGAAGGACTTTAATACGTTTCCATAGCTCGAAGAAGCGAAACCTTTTAAAGGCTGCAGAAACCGATATATCGTCAGAGGCTATTTCAGCCATAACTTGCCAAGCGATAGAGCTAGAGAGGTGTTCAATCCACCCACAGATTCGGCGAAGTCATCTAGTTAAGATTTAAACAATTTTTTTGATTTATGTTTGGAGTTTTCTGTGAATAACGTCCTGTCAAAACGTTTGGAGGCTACTTCTTTAATATAAAGTAGAGGCAGTATGAGGTCAAAAAAATTTTTTGAGGGTTCAAGAGAAAAAGACTGTGAATCCCTGCTGCAAAGCAATGTGCATTATTTTGTGAAATCTTGAAGCCAATGGTCAAAACTACAGAAAATAAAAAATAAACTGCTTATCATTCTTTGGAGGAATAGCCTTACAAGTGATATGGTAAGAAGAATGTGGTATTAGTAACAGACAAGGGATCTAATGTTGATAAAGCTTAAAAATGTTGACTTGGATGTTCTTGCCATATTTTGAAAACTATTTTATTCTATGCATTCAAACTCAAGCCTGAAAGCCACGAAAGAACAAACAATTAGGAAACCAAGTTTCCAAATGAAGAAATGTTTGACATTTAATGTGTGCAGAAGTTATCGAAAACGAAGTGGTCTGGCATCAAAGTTGTTGACTTCTGCCCTACACCTGTGTACAACAAGATGGAATACACAAGGTTTCTCCTGAAATTCAGTCATTGTTTGGAAAGAAAAACACAGCAAGACATAATGGAAAACAATGATGTTATGCTGGTGGAAAATGCAATCCAGTTTTTTTCTGCCATTAAGGCGATCAGTAGATCCAGGCAAGACGAAAAATACGCCACAATTCATGGTGCAATGCTTAAGAAAAAAAGTTGTTGGATGATTGTAAAAATGATTTTTATGATGTTTTATCTATCCGAATTGTGAAGAGAAAAGTGACAGATTTGAGGTCGAACGAATGGATGCATATTGAGTCTTGTTCCCATAAGTTACTAGTGTGTAAATACTTCCCCCTTCGTGTGTTGAGCATGTTAACAATTCAGTGAGGTTGTTATACAGAGAGGATTTTACTACGTAAGAATCTATAGCTAATGCAGATCACTGCTCTTGTGCTGAAGAATCTCCTCCTAGCAGCGGTGTGCGAGGCGGGGGAGCGGCGGCTGCTCCCCCCGGCTTGAAAAATTCGGGGCAAGCTCTGTTTTCAGGGCAAGATCAAGTTGCTCAAAAATCTTGGAATATGAAAAATATTTCAATACAGTAAAAAATTTCAGCGCAAATTCTGTTTGTCAGGGCAAGCGCAGGCTGTTTGAAATTCTGAATGATAAAAAATATATATTCAATACAGTGAATTCAGTGCACACTCTCTTTTTCAGGGCAAGCAAACACAAAAAATGATGCAAAATTGTTTCAAAGAGAGCATGTTAGTTGCCTCGCGTGGCTTGGCAATTCTCCAGACCCCAATCGAATAGAAAACTTGTGGGCAATCATAAAAAAAGGTTGCAAAAGTATTATTATAGTGGACACATTAGTGTTTTAATGTCTTGTGCATTCTTACTGCGTAATTCCCAGCAATATTCCATTCGTGATTCAACGCAATGTACTTGTTTGTAAACAGTACGACCGTCGACAAGATAACCACCTGCAAACCAAACTGCATGTTCTGTTTTAAAAGTGCTAAAAATTTGAAGGATGAGGCTGTTTCAAATTATTTATTTTTGAAGTGCTTTTTAGGTGTTTTTGAAAGAGAATGCCTTGGGCACTTTCGGATCATAAAAAGACTTATTCTGAAAATTGATTTGTTCTTTGCAGGGGCATTGCGAGTACAGAAGATGTATTTTAAGTGCATTCGAGTTGTTAGGAGGAAAATTTTTTACTACATTTGATTTTGTCCAAGGTAGAGTTTGGCTTGTTTTGACCGTTTTCACTTGAGTGTTTGGCTTTACTTTGCAAATTTGTTGGCCGTTTTTGGAGGTTTGGATTTTTTTGATAAACAAATCTGGCAAGCCTGATTGCTAGTTGCTACAAACTTGTTGACAACCAAACTTTATTCATGTCATGTTAAAGAGTCTGAGTCAGACACTTTGAAAAGGCCGGAGTTGGTGTCGGAAATTTTGGAAAGGTCAGAGTCAAACATTTTACCTCCGATTCTGCAACCCTGCATGCAACATCGTTTTACACTGACAAATATACTTACGTTCCACCCGCCAATGCACTTGACTGAAACGCCGATCGTCAAAATATATATACCATCGACTGATGTGTCAGAGCAGTCCCTAATAAGATCTGAACAAGAAGGTGCACTGCATTTAGCTTCAAAATAATTAAATTTTCAAAATCACTATATTGAGATTTGTCTTAGTGGCACTGAGCAGTTATGTTAACTTACATTACACATGCAACGCAAACTGAACACAAAGTTTCAACACTGCAAATTGGCACAAGCTCGACATTATCTGCTAACTCTACACAAATTTTCAGAAAACATATGCTTGTTATCACCATCTATGGACTTCATCATTTTATCCGCGAGTTTACACCATACAAAAGGGGCGCAGTGCTGATACAGCATTTTGTCGTCAGTCTGGAGTCGACTGCACAATGACAGGTGTGAAAAGTGCAACACGAGAATAGTTGGCAAGTGCATTATAGCGTTCAGTCAATGGAGCTGTTTGTATCCATATCACAAAGTGCACTTCCAAAGCTGAAAGACATTACATTACATTACATTTTTTTCCTTCAGTATGTAAGCCAAATAAAAAAACAAATAAATAAATACACAAACTCCAATTGCAAAAGAGCAGGTTGTCATTGTGATCAATTTTAGGCCTGGACAACTGACTGCCAGACAGATGTGTTATAGGAAAGTTCATGCGATCACAACACCCTTCCTCATAACGCCACCTAGGCTTCAAAGTTCCTGGCTGTAGTGATCCGGCAAAAGTGTTGGAACATTCGCAAGGTTGATTGGAAGTGCTTTTACCTTTTCAAAGATGAAACCGTTAAGAGATTGCCACCTCTGGACACAACAAACATCGATAAGGCATACCAAGAACCTTGTGAGAGCCTATAAATTGCGACTAAATGATACATCCAACGTGGCTGTCGCAAGAACTATGTGCCATGCTGGTACATGGAGTGCGAGACCCTTCATCACTATTTCATCTGAGCCCAGTGGGACCTGACTCCGACAGACTTGCTTTGTCCCTACTTTTTCAGTACGAACAGAAGAAGGAGAGAGTAAAGAAGCTGTCAATTCTGTCGACTGCTCGCACTCCAGCCGCAAAGCGTGTAGCCATCAATAAGCTTACAAACAGGCCTGGATGCTTTTTCCGCCTGTGCCCCATCTCAGCAAACTCCATCATCTCGCTACGTGTGAGGAACGGGCACACAAGACTGTGATGGTCCACCAGACTCGTCAAAAAGGAGCTGTCCGACCTATGGAAGGTCCTGATACCTGAGGGAAAAAGTATCTCTGGCCCCTTCATGTCAGAGGAGCTTGCTGCCACCCCAGACGCCAGAAGCTAGGAACTTTCTTGGTATCTATTCTATCTTCCTGGAATTTTTACTCCACACCGGATGGCACCCAAATCTTGGTTTTGCGATTTCCTCACTTCCTGCTTGCGCCATTCCAAAGATCTTGGAAAAGCAAGTTGTGACCGCAAAGCAGGAAAAGCTTTTGGGTGAGACAAAGAGTTTTCACCTTATATCTTTTCTGTGTGTCCCTTCAAGATCCTCGAGAAAGTCATCTATGATTGTGTCGAACCAATCGTCGACTCATTGCTCCTGTAGGATTAGGCGGTTTTTCAACACTGGTGGTCGATCGTATATTAGGTGACCTTGCTGACACAAGACATCAAGGATAGCTTTTCAGCTATGACCATAGCTGTGTTTGTCGACCTCAGACCAGCTTACGACACTGTATGCATCGCAGCCTCACCAGCAAGCTGCTGTGATTGCCACCAGACAGACACATGGTCCTTATGAGCATGGAGATGGTTGGCAATTGCAGCTTCATCTTTACCACCGGAAATGACAAATGGAGCAATGTTATGACGCTTCAGGAACAGCGTTCCACAGGGATCCGCCCTGGCACCCCTTCTCTACAACATCTACATCTCTGACGTTCCAACTACTGTCTCCAGAAAATATGCATATGCTGACGATCTAGCAATCATGCATGCCGACGTAGACTGGCAGGCAGTGGAAAGGGTGCTGAGGAAGGAAATGACAACCTTAGATGAATAGGGCCTACCTACCAGGTCGCTCACGTATCACCAACACCTCGAGTTACTTTGCAAAAAGTTGACACCGGTCCTGTTCCCACGGCTTGTCTCTAGCGCAGGTACTTGTGAAAAGAGTAGATTCCTGACACTAAAGACAAACTCAGCAATTTACTGTCAACAATCATTTGTACAACTATTATTTTTTTCATGAGCTGTTTGAAGCCGAGGTTGCGAGATGTTCACCAAACTCAGATTTTGGTGACGCTCAAAAATTTTATGAATCCTTGTTCCAATGTCTTGTATGCAGTAAAAATGTATAGCATGAATGCAAAAGCATAATAGTTATCACCATATCATTTCAAGAACCTTAATCCAAACAACCAATGACGTTTCTAACCATTTGTCATAAGGCAAAGAAAGACCATGCCATTCGCTTAGAAAATGTGTACACAACGAAAACAAACATACGAATAACACAATCATTCCTGAAAAAAGTAAGGAAGAATAATCCTTACCAGCACAGTTGATGCCATCTCCTTGTTGAGCATACAAACAAGAACATGAAAAACTACCAATCGTGTTACTGCACTGCCCGTATGTAGCATGACAGTTATGACTGCCAACAGCACACTCATCAATATCTGTGAAGAAATGAATACTTTCATCCAGCATACCACAGATGAATTAGATTTAACCAGGCATAACAAAGAAAAAACGTACCACTGCACGCTATCCCATTCCCTGTGTAGCCTGCATTGCAAGTGCATTCGAAGGAGCCTGGAAGATTACTGCAAGTTGCCAACGAGGGATGACAGTTGTCACTACCATCAAGGCATTCGTCGGCATCTATTCGAACAAAACTCATCCGACTGTTATTCGCAACTAACATAAGCACTATTACTTCAAACCGTTATATTGTTTAGAGCATTCAACACTACAGTCAGTCAATCGCTGGAAACAAAAGAAAATATTAGAGCTCGACCAATGTAACGGCATGCTGATGTATATCGGCCGATATGACTGTGTTGTCGATGTATGGTATCGGTAAAATTCCGCCGACATAGATCGGCAATGTTTGGTCGTAAGTGTTATTCTGGTTTGGTCGTTGTCGAGTGCGGACGTGTATCTGAGCTCTCTGTTACAGCCTGTTGTGCAAGCACTCTGGATATACAAGTCAGTTCGACACAGACAGAAACCTGATTTGGGAAAGAACACACGGCTTCTTGTGTAAAACAAAAGTAATCTACTGCCAGAATAGAATGGTCCTAAAAACTAAAGTTTATTTGCAAAGAAAGAAATGGCCGAGTCTTCAACTATCAAACTGCGCAACAAAGCAACTACTGAGCTTCAGGCAGTCAACTAACCGACGCTGCGAGACCTTCATCAACTCTTGTTATCAGTGTGCAATCGTCTCGATGCTATCGAAGGCAACCTTGTTTTCAGAGTAATTGATGTAGAAAAAAGCCTTGACGTAGCACACTCGAAAATTGAAAACATAGAAAGTACTGTATCAAAGTTGCAGACACGCATTCAAACAATCAGCGGAGTTACAGTATAATGAGCAACGGACATTAGACCAACTTCGTTCGAAAGAATACAACGTTCTTTTACATGGAATCCTCAGAACAATAAAATTGAAACTACAGACCAGCTCGAGCCCACCGTGCGTACTTTCACAATGCAAAAGTTGCGTTTCTCTCCGAAATACCGTTTTGCAACATTCATCGCCTTCCAAGAAGAACTTTAGCAATTCAAACTACTGCTGACGTTTCTTCAGTACGTTCAAGTCCCATTGTGATAAAACTTGCTCGAATCACAGATAAGATGACGCTGTTAAAACTTGCACAAGATGCTCGACAGCATAATGCCAATATAACACGTCATTTACCTCTATCGATGCAGAAGCAAAGACCTACGTTAAATACTTAACCTAAATAAGACCTAAATAATTAATCAATGTGCTCGTCGATACATTCCTACAAAAAAAATAATCTCACACAATGCACCTACTCAATTAAGCAAACCCTGGTTGTCCTCAAACTTGAAACGTTTAATCCACAAAAAAAAAACATTTATTTTCCAAATGGTGCAAAGCACTCAACCCAGTCTATAAACATTCCTACAATAAGCTTCGAAATACGATTCAACGTACCATCAAAGAAAGGAAACAACAATATAAGCAGCTCATTATGGATGAACTTCAGTATGTATCCAGCTCACAACCCGATTTTTGGAAGACTGTTAAAGATCTTCTTGGCACTGCATCACCGTCCAACGCTCCTTTAAAAACTGGCAACGAGGTGTGCTACGACAATGTCTCTAAAATCAATTTGTTTAATAAGCATTTTGCTTCAATAATCAGTGTTCTGGATGAAGTTCTTTCCACACCGTTTACACCCTTCAACTATATCACTAATCTGCGTATACCGCCACTTACAATTGAACCGTTTGCTGTCTATCGTGTTTTAACAGGTCTGAATACAAGAAAATCCAAGGTTTTGATGATTTAAATAACCAATTGCTGAAGTCATGTTTCATGTCACTTGCTACACCGTTTAGTCTCCTTTTTAACTTTATTCTTGCAACTAACCGTTATCCAAGTTCATGGAAAATTGAATCAGTCATACCTTTGCACAAATCCGGTCCGATATATGACATGTCTAAACTATAGACCCATTGCTGCACTTCCATCAGTTTCTAAAGTTTTCGAAAAAAAAACACATAATCAATTGTACACATACTTAGAACCTAACGATCATCTTTTCAGTCGAAATTCTGGTTTCCGCAAGCACCACACTACTACTTCTAATCTGCTTTAAGTGTCTCACAGACTACTTCATGCCAAAGATAACGATTATTCATCATGCGTTGTGTTCCTGGAAATTTCTAAAACATTTGATGAAGTTGTTCATTCCGGCCTCCTTTTTAAGCTGCAACAGTTAGGTGTAAGAGGATCGTTATTTAACTTAATGGAATCTTACCTACTAGACAGATCTCAGTTTGTACAAATTTCAAATGCCTAGTCTGATATATTGCATACGAATTGTGGAGTTCCACAAGTTTCCGTTCGTGGTCCCTTGCTTTTTCTGGTGTATATAAATGACATTTCAAAAAACAAAATCTTACAATCTACATAGCGTTTTGTCAAGTGATTTAAAAACTTTGCAATCTTGGGTTGACCTTTGGAGCATCAGTTTCAGTGCATCCAAAACCAAAGTCCTTGCCATATCTTCCCATGTATCGCATCATCCACCTCTCCAGTGAGCTAACCATATTTTGTCTGAGGAAGACTCTCATAAACACCTTGGTCTTGTTTTCCACCGTTCCTTGTTCTGGCATACACATGTAGTATCGTTGTATCACAAGGCTATCACACCACTGAACGTTCTTAGAAAACTTAGATCATCCGTGCCAAAGTACGTACTCCTAATTTTATATCGTTCCTATATTCTACCCCTACTCGATTGCGGCGATGTCATTTACGACTATATCTCTACTGCAGACAGTGGTCGCCTGGAAAACGTACAAGCAACGGCTGCTAAACTTATCCTAGGTTGTATGCAAACCACTTTGCACTTGGAAATCCTGAATAAACTCTCGATGTCACCTCTGCACCTTCGTCGAAACTGCCACATTTTATTTGCTTTCCACAAAATTCTTGTGGGGCCATGCCCTACGTTTTTAGCCACTCTAACCCCTAAACTCTTTCATGACCTGAGTAATCAATCTCTGCGTCATATTATGAACGTTCAATCACTGTCATGTCAAACTGCATTGTTCCATAGTTCATTTTTCTTAAAAGCTTCAAGACTGTGGAATTCTCTACCTACATCTGTTCAATCGCTGGGACCAAATTTGTTTCGGTCCAAAGTAACTGCTTCAATCTGTTGAAAGTCGCATCAGGTACTGCATCTCTGTGGCGTGAATCCACGAGCCACGTCCTGGTTGTGTATGCTTCGTTTAAGTCGCAGTCCGTTGAAACCAGACTACAAACACTATCGTTTATGTTCATGTGCCCTTTCCCAGACAGAGACTCACATTTTGCTAGAATGTGACCTAACCAGAGCTCCACGTCAGGTTATATCAAATTCTATTAGAAATATTCTTTTGAAAGAACAGGTGTTCACATTACCTCAACTAAATAGACTCAGTCAAGCTGCATGGAAGCGTATGCTCTTATTTGGCCACGCTAAACTAAAACCCCTTACATCTCGCAATTAGACGACGCAGTTTGCGACTTTCTTTCAACAGCTTTGACGTACTTGTAACGACTAGTGTTTCTTGTGCTGGGGGCTCAACGTTCTTTGTGAATGCTTTATTATTATTCTTTTCTCTTTTGGGGCTTTTTTATTACTGTTTTATTAATGTATCTTTTTTCACCTCTATATGTTGACTTTTTACTATCACGTTGTCGCAACTGGTCCTGGCAGATGGCACTCCAGGTTCTAGCCTGCCGTCGTTTGCCANTAAATAAAATAAATAAATAAATAAATGTTGCACTGTTGCTCTGCATGGAGTGTTCGGAAACCCAAGTTGCTACTTGGTCTCATACCCTGACTGTTTAACGCAAATGCTCTGTCCTGTTCCTAGCGCACAGAGCGTGATGCATAATAATCAGACCCCAGTGCAGTCGCCCAACAAAACGCTCTATGACGTAACATTCGCTTGTAGGTTTTGGCACAGTAAGCAGAAACTGTGTGCGAAAAAACTAGATAACGCACTGTTGTGTTGGTTGGCTGTTTTATCAAATTCTCCCTAGCCTTGTGTTCAGCGTGCAGTAAAGAAGTACATACATCACAGCGAGCAATGACCCAGGTTTGCGCAGAATTCGATGTTGCACCTTTCTTCATCGCACTGAACTACTGGTTTTAATGTGCCACGCATTGTTTTGTACTTACTCATGACCATAGGCACAGGTGTCCACACAGGGAGAACGCCTATACTTATTGAACAATACATGTTTGTGCATTTGTTGATATAGAGTTTTAGGCTACTGTGAGTCCTAAAAATTGCTCTGGACTGCAGTGGGCACGACGGATGAAACAAACTTATTAGAATCCATTTGATCTTTAGTCGAACACACTTGGTTGAAGCGGTCACGTGACAAGCACAATACCAAATGACTAATGAGACATGGGTTTCGGTTTAGCCTACTGTTCACACATGCAAACAAGAAGCTGCGGACAGGTTGCCAGCACTGAAACCATGACATTACTGGTCTATCAGATTGAAACAAATGCAGAGGTCACAGTCAACGGAGAATTCATGCTGTCCAAACTTGTCATGTGACCAGTTCAGCCAATCATGTTTGGCTGGTGGCAAAATAGCTCCAGGAGTGTACAGGGTCTTTCACAATTGTTGAAACAAAGCGGCAGCTTCTAAAACCTTTATCGATGACCTTATTCATTTTTCTCTTTCCAGATTGTCATAGGG
>JGI24159J19872_10004204_pt1 | contig 18282 bp, 5 predicted proteins | sample Ectturendosymbi4_FD_19872 | JGI IMG/M metagenome (IMG submission 19872) | reverse complement strand
TCACAGAGGTCGAGCACGTTCTTCATGATGATGTTTGTCGTATTTTTGCTTCGGACAGACCCAGCTTCCAAGAAAGCGAATCCTGCTTGCATGACTGTGCAAAAACAAAAACTTCGTTTCTTTTTCATAAAGCATTGAATGGAAATTAAGTTTTATTTTTCTGGCCTAATGCTTTTATGCGTTACCGCAACATTTTATCGTTAAAAAAGACGAAAAGAATAATGCCATAAAATTTCAACTGTTGTTTAAACAAAATTCATGTATAGATCATGGCAACAACAAAATATCTATATATCTATATATCTATACAGCATGCTGCGCAATAAAAAAACGTGCTACCCACTATTACTGCTCTGGGTCCTTCTCTAAAGCGCTGCAGCCCTAATTATAGAGGTTTTAATGTTAAAATAGAACATCGTAAAAGATTATACACTTAGGTCTAACAACAGAACCATGAAAGACATACTGTACATTTCGTGGTAGAAATTAAAGAGTTTTGAAAAACTTACATAAAACGAAGATCCCACATGTTATCAAGAAGAACTGATCAGCGTTGCTTTTCAATGCCTCAAATTCTTCCTTCATTGTCATATTGGCCATCTTAAATCTCTAACAGGCTATAAGCTGCTTGGTTGATATTTTTTCACCTAAAACAAATCAAAAGTTTAGGAAAGGTTGAAGCGACTAACCCATCAAAAATGCAAACGTTTTTTTACTACACGCAGAACAAATCTTATTTCTTGTGATTGCAAGCTTGTGGCCAACTCTGGATCTGTATATTTGCAGCTCATTGTTGTCCGTAAACACATTTGTTTGTTGATAGACATAGACCCCATTGTCGGTTCCACAAAAATGTTTGAAATCACATTTAATGAAATTTGGTCTATTTTACATTTTCGTGCACTTAAAACATACTACTTTTTTAAATATTTTGTGAAACTTTGTGAAATTTTACGTGTTATTTAGCTGCCAACACATTTTAATGACTGAACAATAAAGATCGCTAGAAAATTGCGAGGTGTTACTCTTCGAACCACTTGCTCAAAACGTGAAATCGCATTTCAGATTGTATAAATTATTGAGTTTATTGCACAAACGCCAACAAATATATTTACAAAGATTGTTGCCATATGGTATCTTAAAGCCTGATTTCTAAAAAAACTTAATGCATTCAACATGGTTATATCATGAGGCACTCCAGCTGGTTCACAAAAGATTGTTTTAATGTACAAGGCAATTTTTCTAAAAAGAAACACTGCCAGTTTTTACCAAATCATTTCTTTTTTGTTTGATTTTTCACAACCTATATACGCCGTTGTTCATTCCACGTGCAATTAACTTTCTGTTGTTGCAGCAAAGGATGTTAAACAGATGTTTAAGGAAAGTGATCATTTCCTAATTTTGATACAAATATTAAGTTAGTTAGGTCTGTAGTGCGTAGGATCGCATTAAAATTGCAAAAGTAATGAATTATAACGATCCGTACGTTTTCAGTAATATTGATCTGTTGATAAACTTAAAATGCATTTGGCTACAACAAACATTTTTCAACTTTTTAACCCCAAAATAACCAGTTCGATGCGAGCATATTTGCTATCTCTCTGACACAAAATATCAAAAACTTTCGTTCAATTTGTCTTGTCTAGCAGCATCAGCGCTTAGCAGAAATCTCGTTCAATCTTTCAGGAATTTATGATTGCTTTGTGCAAACAGTTTCTAAGAAAATTTGCTATCTAACCAGGAAGGTAGTGGGGCGGGAACGTGTCCCCACACTTTTTCCATGCTTTCGTTTATAAGATAATGAAGGTGAGTAAATACTGATTTAAAAATGAGTTTGAAGTTATGTTGAAAATGGCTACTTTTTGGGTGCGTTCCCACACTTCTTTTTTTGACACTACCAGTGTTTTTTCAACGGTCTCTCAAATTTTTCCAACAAAAATGCAATATCCTAGAACCTCGCTTTGCAACCATCGCCAAAATACACTAAACGACCTTTGCTCTACGACCATCTCGGTATTTAGATAATTTAGATAAAGTAGTTGCGGTCTCTCAAAATCTCTTAGCGGTCATCAAAGTCAAACCTTAAAAAATCCTGGGCACTACGCCTCTGTATCTAACTTGTGTATTATAACAATATTTCGAGCGACTTAAACCTACGGCTGTCTTGTCACTGATGGTGCTGACACCACAGCGGATGAAAATTAAAAAAAGCGATTAACTGTTTCTAATAATAAAACGCATTTTTTCACCTGTTTACAAAATACAGAAAAATAATTAATTTGCATCAAAACGTATTCCGTGTTTAGACATTTCTCTAAACTCAGCTTACAATTTAATGCTGAAGAAAGGAATCAAATTTGCCAAGCAAAAGTTTTATATCAGTTCCGTTACACATTTTGGATTTGGGTTATGCAACAAGAAGTGCTGGTACTTTTGCTCGGAAATCTGGTAATCTTTACAACAGGGTCTTGCTTGTGAGCCTTTGCGACGGATGTTCCTATCAAGTAAACACAGATTGCTGCCGAAGATATTTTCAACAGAATCCAGCAGGTTGACAAAAGTTGAACGTGACTTTTGACATTTTGGAAAACGGTCTGTCCTTCCAATAAAAACCACGAACATGTCGCAAAGAGCTAAGAAAAGATCTGGGGATTTCGGGCAATAAGAAGGTACAGTGAAAAGAATCAGTCCTTTACTTCTCATGTGATCTGATTTTTCACCGGTCCAAAACTTTAATATTCATTTTGCTGCAATTTGATTGGCCAACAAGTTTTGATGAAACAAAACCTGAAAAATGTAGGGAAGCTACGAAACTTGCATCTTCCTTACAAAAAAATGTTCAACAAAATTGGATGTTCTCTTTAGTAAAATCAGCCTATAAAGAATTACTGAAAAACAACTAAGACTCTCGTAGCAACTGTTCAGCGCGAAGCGGCTTTTACCTTAAGCTCCTTTCAGAGCAAACTAAGGCGTCTCTTTCTATAACTCTTCCTCAAGTCACTTCCAAGATGATCGCGAGCTTTCGGTCACGTATCACCCGACCCGCCGCTAATGCGCGATACAAGGCATGGCTTATTTGGCGGAGCAGTTAATTACCAAAAGAGCAGCTGAACTTTTTCTTGCGCCAATGTAGGATAGCCCTGGGCTAAGATGTTGAGCTAAGCAAATTCCGGAAAAAGTTTCAAGTGGCTTCTCAAAGGAGGTTTTACTGCGTTATTAAGAAACGCATCTTTTCCGCTGGTGATTAGACCAAAGTAATCCAAAGCGAATTGTGTCTGAATGGAGATGACGAAACAATCAGTTGTTTCACGTAACAATCTAATGCGAATCTTAATGTGAAAGCGCTTGACGAAGCAATCCTCATTGGTGAGAAAACCGCATGTAGGTATCCGTGCAAGATGAAAAGTAGAAATAACAACAAATAAATTAAAATATTAAGGAACATTCTGGCCAAGAATAGTCCTAGCGCAATGCTTCTTTAAAGCAATTTAGTTGGGTTACCATATCTGAAGAGGCAAAATTCCTGACAGTCTCAATGGCTACTTTTCGCCACAACAAAGAAGCGATATAAGGCATTTTTCAGTATGTTCTTACAACTACCAACCAATGCAATACAACATTATTACCACAGAAGAAAAATATCATGGAACATTTACACAATAGATTACAAGCGATAAAATACAAAAGGCACTTTTTTACTCCAAATTCTCGTACATATTTTTCATAAGATCTAATGATTAGATCCTCGGAAACTGTCAAAATTCCGGACATTGGAGCATTTCTAAGATTTATTTCCGGACATAAATTTTAACACCGAAATTCCTAACATGCCCGGGAAATCCCGTACGTATGGCAACCCTAAATTTGGTCAATCTAAGTCACATCTATGCAGCTGGATATTTTAACACATCCGAAAACTGGCTTTTGTCTAACTTTATATACAGGAAAAAACACACAAAAGACGATGGGTAGCACTTTAATTATGATCGCTCGTACTGCTTAAAAGAAAATAATAAAATCCTTCGTCAAAGAAATCTCATAAGTTAAAGCATAAATGCACCTCTCCAGACCATATTTTTCACTTAATATGGTGGTTTCCTGGTAGTGGTTGTTCGTTAAAATGCTTGTGTACGAGCATTTTAAGTGGGGTTGAGCCGTTGGAGGGTTCAAGATGTTGCGTTGGAGTTTCGCTACGGATTGAATGCTGAATCATAGATAACCCCAAACGCTACGAACCGAGAGGTCAACCTCGTCGTTGTAAGAGCACTGGTCTTGTCTCTTGACTAAGCCGTGGCATGTAGAGGTCTGGTGACGCCCAGGGCGACTGCTTGATTATATGCTCCCCTACCAAATTCTAGTATTGAACAGTGGCGTATGGTGTTCATTGGTACTACATATACGCTATTTGTGACGTCACAATCTGACGTCATGTTCAAGTTTCCAAACCTACGTTTTGGCGAAGTTTGTTGACACAACATGCATATTATTCTTCACGCACTCTCCTAACTCGTTGCTGTACAGTGTACTATGTGTCACTGCATTGAACACACATTATCAACGCTCGAAGTCAGGAGACCGGAGCAAAGACAGCACTCAGCGCTAGGACAGAGCAGTTCACAACTGCAGAAATATCCGGCAACGCGTTAAAACAGGAGAGTAGAACACACGCAGTGCTACGTCAGCTCAGTTCACACCTGCAAATGTACATGCGCATTAAAACAGTGCAGTAAAACACACTCAACGCTACGACAGGGCAGTTCGCAACTGCAAAAACAAGCTGCGCGAATGTCTTGTCGAATAGCAGTCGAGCAGAGAAGGTATGCAGCTGAAATGGTTGACACTCAGGATTGTCAGCTTGAAACTTGCTAAGCTACACAAGAATTGAGAATTGAGAATGCGCATGAAGTAAGCAAGAAAACTTTGTTTTTTTATTTTGTGGTTGTTATATGCGCAATTACTGGAGGCAGAACAGACAGGGAAGTCGGAGCAGCAGCAGCGGCAGGGGGTCAGTAAAAGAGTTGAGGCAATGGAAACTTATAAAAAAATAAATTCGTTACCAATTATGTTTGTTTCTGCTCATCAACAATGTTGACCTAAATAATAATAACAGATCTTCTGGAAAACCACCTTGTGTGAGTGCGAGAATAATTTTATGAGTGCGAGAATAATTGCAATACATTTGTTTTTAGTTGATCTTGAGCAACCATGATATTGTCTATAACACTGTTATGAAAAGCCATCTCCACCCCGTTGTCCACCTTTGGAAAGGGCAGGTGGAGAATGACCCCGCCATGACCCCGTTCTCCGGCGTCCCTGAGAACAGACACGGGCTTGTGTGAGCCGTTATGATCAATCCGCCTGACCTGCCAATGACGAAGCTCAGAATGGTAGACATACTGCAAGCACAGGTGTACGGCTCTATGTGCCTACACCCAAGGTTGCCACATCAAAAAAACAGGAAACAGGTGATGCATCAAATAGTCAGCTAAATCAAGCAAGTCGAAACAGCACAGTCTTGAAATTTGGCTCAGAAAATCAATTAGGCGTCCATAATTATCTTTCAATCCTTCTCTGTTAATTTCCATTGATCGCACGATCTGGAAAAAGTCACGTCACTATCAGTTTGATTGGGTGTGCACCGCACACATAGAGTACAGGTACCTGGTATTGAAGAATGTNAGAATATTGGCATTTGAATAAACAAAAACTAGTGTTGACAAAAAAACAAGTTTCGAAAAATTAAGTCCATGCAGAATGTGTCAACAGACTTACAATAGAGAAAATANTCTAATTACAGCATTTTAATTTTTGTAATTTCACTCTTTGGATGCCCCCCTGTCTTGGTGGATGCTCGGGGTCGTCGCCCCGTTCACCCCCCCCTCTGCACGCCACTGCGACTAAGAGACCTGATATTTTAAGTTCCCAAGCCGAAGAAAAGCTGTTGTAAGGCTCTCACCACATTGAGATCCTTTACAGATTTGTAGATGCAGTAGCACAAAAGTTTATTTACAAGAGGCTTCGCTCGAGTGTAGCAGATCGACATCAGCGTCGTAACAGAAAGCACGCGGTCCACCGCATCAGTTCGAAAAGAACAACTGCGTGAAACGAGGCCGCAGAACGCACTGCGCACGCAGCTCACAGCGAATCAGGAATGTGTCAGACTTTTTCATTGAACGGAGCTCCCTGTTTGGCGAAACACCAGCTTAACAAGAAACGCGCAACTTGCCCAGACAAACACAAAATCGTAAAGCGATTACAACATCCATTTTACTTGGCAACACTCTGTAAAACATGTCTATTTATGTTTCGTAGGATGGCAACTTTTTTTTAAACGCTACCACTGATGAATAGTTGTTTCATTCATTCATTTTCAGAACGGCTTGTCATTGAGGAGGGTCGCGGGGAACGTAGCCCGAGAAGGACTCGAAATACCTTACAGTTTTCAGCAACCTCTGATCGTTGCGCTGGCTCCACACCAAAACGGGACTAAATAAAGTCGGAGATGCAATCACACCACCTGGCCCTTGTGGATAAAGTAAGCAGTTTTTGTCTATACGCTTCGTATAGATTATGACGAGGATTGGTGACAGCTCATAACCTTGTTAGAGTTCAACATCCACAGTGAACGGCTGTGATTATGTGCATTGGAAGGGAGGCAGGGGGTGGCCTGGCCCCCTGGATTTTTAAATTTGATATTTTCCTAATGACGTTTTCGCAGAAAAATGTTTTTCTCTTAGTTTCGAGTTGGTAAAATAAACTTTTACCACTTCTGACTCCCCTGGAAAAATTCCTTTGGCCAAACCCTGGAAAAAATCTTTCTGGCGCCCGTGGTTGTGATTTGACACACACCGCTAACACGGACACAACACACGGCTAACACGGACACAAACTTCTGAGCGGGAATACAATGACTTGGCGACCAGTACCAGGTGGCCGTCAACACAGTACTCCCACAACACTATCGATAGCTTTTCACGAGGAACCCGGTGACTCGGTCATATGCTTTCTCGAGGTCGACAAAACATGTGTACATGTCGCTGGCATACTTCCAAGATTCTCGAAAATTTGCTGGAGAGTGAAATGTTGATCTGACGAAAACCACACTGGGAATCATCCAGATTTGGCAATTACTTCGGGGTATCTTTTTCAAGGTACTCGTTATACACTTCTGCAAGGATCTATACAGAGATATGCCCCAGTAGTTGGTACATTCACTCCTGTCTTCGCTTTTGTGTGTGAGTTTGATCACACAGTTTGCCAATCTTTCGGTACCTTCCAGGGCACCAGGCCACCGGACACACGCAAGTTAGTCCAAGAACTCTTTGATTCAAGGCTTTGAATATTTCATTGCAGCCTGCAAGCTTTCGGTATTTTGACAACTAGGACGACTTCGGCTGTAGTGATGGTATTTTTATTCCCCAAATGTACCTACCATGGGTTCAGGGGTGCGAGGGTGACTGAAGTCAAAAGATCTTTGCAGTACTCTCGCCATTTGCCAAGGAATGCTCTCTTCATTGCTGCTGGGTAAAATGCAGTGATCCCTTCGAGAACATTTTACAGCGATTGAGCAATTGTTTGTTTTAGTGAGCATGGATCTTGTGAGGCTGAGTTAGCCGAGTTCTGAATCACCCGAGTTCAGAATTACAAATGTTGGGAGTTATTAGAATAACGTAGAGCTACGATGCTTTCATCGACAAAAAAGGACAATTGACGGTTGTCATTTACTTTACTACACTATCTACGCTTAAAACGTCAAATGAAAACTGTTGATGGTTTGTAGCATTGCAATAAGACCTCTAGTGTCGACGATGTTTCAGTCGAAATGCACAACAAAATTCTCATTTACTTATCCCATTGATCCCATGAATGTTTTGCAGTTTCTTTAAGTTTTCTAAATATTGTAGAATCACTTTAATCTGCTTGCATGAAATATGTTTCAATTGTACTTGTACACCAGCTTTAATAAACTAAAAAATGACTCAACTAGAAAGTTTCTCTTGCATTTGGGGCATTGTGGCTATATCAAGCAAAAATACCCCCACATTAGCGTAACAGCCATAAGGCTGAACGTAAAGCGCAATCTTCAACCATAGGCGTAGCCTGGTGGGCTAAGGGGGTCATGCCCCCCAAACTTCTAGCATATCTTGTTATTTTGTGGTTTGAGAGGCAGTGTTCCAAACAATATACTATTGCTCGCTTAAAATCAACGTATTGGGCCCCCAAAAATTTTTGGGCTGGCTACGCCACTGTCTTTAACAATTCGCCGAAGCATTCAATGGTATTGCATTTGTTCACGAACGCACATAAGTATAGGTATTGGTCAAGCGGTTTAGTTTCACCAGTAGCAAGGTTTATCCCAGGCAGATACTCCTCACACGATTCAATGATTCCCTATTCGGTTGTTTGCAACAAAAATATCTATTCAAAACATTTACGTGCAGCAAATAAAGTGGTCCATTAAGCCATCTCAGAGCATCACTAGTTTCCTCCACGAATTCTGGCTACAATGCTCTTGAGTTTGGGGTGTATACCAGTCAAACACAGGGGGCGGTCTAGTAACTTCAACCTCAACGTGCAGACTCTTCCTTCTAGAAGAATCCATTCGTCAAAATAGTTGTAAGAAACTAAATGAAAAAGAAAAAACGGTACTTTCTTTTGAATCTGCTTCGCCACGCAACTTTATAAGACAGGAAATTAGCTTGGCCAGACGTTGGAAATACGAGCAAAGTATAGTTGAACGAGCAATTAGCAGTTTATAAATCAAACAGATGTCGGAAACGTCTTCGAACCGAGATCGAATTCGGCGCAAGTCAGATAATATAAACAATATCTGACCCAACTTTGACACAGGCGCGTAGCCAGGGGCGAAATGGGGAAATTGCATCTCCAAATTTCAAAAAGTTGCATCAAAAATTGTCATGTTGATCAAGCCTTTGATATATAAGGCAAAGAATACTTCAGAGCAAATTAACGAAACTGCTTAAGAAATCTATCCTACTTCAGCTTTTAGTCCAACCTGATCAAAGCAGTTTAATTCACCAAGTGCCCATGATAAATCAAACATTGTGTGTAATGTAAGTGTTAGGGAATTCACACCATTGGTGATGAAAAATTTAAACTTGTTGCTAACCGTTTGTAATCAACAACGGCAAGAAAAACAAGGCGTAACGCTTTCGGCAGCTGCTTCTGGTGCACCAGCTTGCTGTATCCCACGTAATGGTGATGTAAGCTTCATTTCAATGCTATAGCAAAAATTTTTCTGTGGTAACACTAGCGTGCTAAAAGTATGACTATGGTGAACAAGCGAATTCTGTGTCTCCATCTCAATGCGGCGTAGCTTTGTTTACTGTACAGTACTGTATATTATTAACTATACCAGTTTCATCTCCTTGGTGTGGAAGACCTTTGTGTGCTCAAAACTGGTGAAATAGTGTTTGAGGTTTACAGTGGTCTAACTTCGTTTGAATATTTTATTTATTTTATTTGTTATGACAGAAAAGATTCTTACATCATAAGGCACGAATCGGATGACGCATTCTGAAATCGTAACTCACGATTAAGGCGTTGATACATTCCGAGTAGCTCTTTTTGTTTCTATGCAGGTATTTCATTTGCGCATTTTACCTTTGATGTTCAGTTGATTCTTTTATGCGTTACATTTTTCTTGAAGTATTTTTACTCTTTTCAAGCTGCCTGGTAGTAATTCAGTTAGTTTTCGATTTGAAGTACATTTTGTAAGAAATGAACGACGCTAGACCAGGCCCGTAACCAGGGGGCGCAGGGCGGCGAAGCCCCCTTTGAAAAATTTTCGCCCCCCCTTGGAAAATGTGTTGGGCATAGTATAAAAATTTTGGACACAGTTCAAAAAATTTGGGCCCCTCTCAGGAAACTCTTCGCCCCTCCTGGTGACCCAAGCTGGTTACGGGCCTGCGCTAGACTGACTTTCTGAATGCAGCTGAAGACTCTTGTAGTTGTTTATGAAAAAAACCAAGCGTAAGAGGAGAGGTCTTAATCAAATTTGTTTTACAAATTCTGACGTTGGTTTAAACTTGCAACGCTGCTTTAAAACGAGTGTTCAAAATTTTTCTGTGTGCTGCGCAGATAAAAGCAACCTAAAATAATCTCAAAGTAATGTTAATAATAGAAATAGCAAGATGCTGTGCCGATTTTTTCTCTTGTTTTAATAAAACAATCAAAAGTTTGCTGAAACCTAACAAGCTTCTCCAATTTTCTTTGCTAGCACAACGCCCTTTCCCAGTGGCCTAGCCAGCCCAAAATTTTTGGCGGTGGCCAAATGCTTTAAAACAGCATCTTGTTTGGGACACCCCACACCGCCTCACAGAGCATAAAACGACAAGGTATGCTAGAAATTTTGGGGAGGCATGACCCCCTTGGCCCGCCGATCGACTACGCCTATGCCCTTGCCTGCAGGCGAATAATTTTTTCATATCCGGTAACACTTGCCTGGTTGTGAACGGAAGCTAATATTCGTTTACGTGTTAACACTACACCACCAAGTAAATTTCTTAACAATGGGTTCGTAACGTTAAGGTCGATTGTGGTGCTTGTTCTCAATGAGTTCACTTTTTACCAATGATTGTGATGATTTGGGATTCATTTGGAAAAAATACGTTGAAGTTATTGGGGGGGGTTTGTGAAGTTTAGTTCTTGAAATGCAAGATCAAGACTCATTATGCTAGTGGGTACGTCAAGTTGGAGTGTTCGAAACATTCTGCAGCAAACGTGTTACGTTGCTGTTCAAGCCCAATTAAAGACTTCTGCAGAGCTTTGCTAAAAGATTTCGCATGCAACAAACCTTTCAACATTATGTTTAAGTTTTTCTGTATGGATACGTCGTTCAAGCCTTAAGCTTAAGCGAGGTGAGAACAGATTTGCCGTGAAATAGTGTACACAATATATCTGAAGATTTTTAGATCTCGGTAAGGACTAATTTTTCATAAAGCTGTTCAGACTAGGATTAGCAAACAAACGGAGGAAGTGATCTACATTTATCAAATTTGTACTTTTCTTGAAAATGCAGACGTGCGATGAATTCGGAGAAACATGATCCACCGTGGAGAAATGTACGCTGTTGACGTCATACTTGAAACCGACATGCTTTCTAAAACCGCACATGTTTCCAATAATAGGCACACATCAGATATCAATACCGAAACGTAGTCTTTAGTTCATGCAAACTGGATAAAACAGAGATACAAAACAAGTTTGCTACTATCGGTTTTTTAAAACTGTAGATCACAGTTTACGTTCTTGTGACGTAACAGTGAAGATAACCAAATTTCGTTTCACTTTCCCTTGCACATGACTTTTGTATTTTTCTTTGTTGCAATGCATCAGTTTTTTGTAACGCTTCCAGTCTTCCATATAAACAAAACCAAGCTTTGATGGGTTTGCAAAAGCTTGACCACAATGTTTGTCAGAGCACGAAGAGTCACACATTTTCGTTCCCAAGTTTAGACCTTGTTCTCTTCCACCTCAGCGATTTCATTTTCTCCATACGGTTGAAGCGATGATGTTTTCTTTCTGTTTGCCAGATCTTCGACTTCGAAATATACATCCTGTTGGTCGGCACCCTGATGTCTTTCTTCCTCTGCCCAAAACATAATTTAAAACCATTAACCCCTTTTAGCAACGATAGAGTAAACGGCTACTTGAATAAACTGATCTCTATCTATGAATCTACAATACTTTTTGCGCTAAGTTGTTTCAGGCAACCAGTCCGGTGTCAAGCAAAATTTCTGACCTCGTCAGCGATTTTGTGTGACAAACCAAGCGAAATTTCTGGCCTATTCTTGCATGTCAGTTATTTTGCTTCTCAAAGCAAAGGAATAAACTTTGGCGATGAAGTTTTTGATGTTTGTTTGGAAATAAAAACTTTTGGTAAGACGTCAGATAGTACACAATAAGCCACCGTTTGTGAATGTCTAACCACTGAAAAATGTTTGAGTAAGTCTTAGGCGTCAGTTAGTTTTTTTTTTTTACCCTTGCCCTGAAGTCTTATCCTACACCCAAACCCAAATCATCAGTTCTCAGCAGTCAGCATACTTGTTGTCTCAGTGAACAGCCTCCGCTTACGAAATGCATGACCTGGAATATCACTCTGTGCATGCGCAGATGGCGTGAAGTCAGCGTTTTCGCAAGTCAGAAAATCCGCTTGACACCGGAAAATAAGCAATCCAAATGTATAAAGATTCAAAACAGGTGCTTGTGATCAGTGATTTGACCGAGTCATATTTGTTGAGTCACGAGTCGAGTGATCTAATTTGTTTTCGAGTCGAGACACAAGAACTGTCGAGTCACTTTGGGTCACTAGATTGCAAGCTCGAGTCAGTGTTGAGTCAAATAAAATTAAACTTTTTCCTATGTTTTTTTAGCTGCAAAGTGGTGCCAAATGTTGTTTCAGCACTCAGCACTTTTGTTACCAGGCTACTTAGATCTAAGCATTTGGTGAAAGAAGCTTTTCCTAGCTTCAATTTCACTTTTTTCTTTCACTCTCAGTCAATACCACAGTCTAACCTAACCCTATTGCAACAAATATACCTCCTTGTCCTTTACTAACTCCAACAAAGACCCAAAGTAAAGGCATGAAGTCGACTGCCACGATCACGATATGTAGCCAAATACTGCACTAAAACACGATACTGTAATATATCCAATACTGGAATGTACCCAATATCTTTTGATAAAAAATAATGTGGTTTCGTTTTAACATCACTGTTGGAAACCCTCTACATAAAGCAGGCGAATAAATAAGAGAAATGGACATTATCATTGGATTACCTATGTTCACTCAACCATACCTATAGCATAGGATTATTGCCCGAATTTTTTCAAACTTGCCCGACATTTTTTGGAGGTCACACAAAACACGCAAAAAGGTGTTGATGCTTTTTTGAGAAAAAAGTCAAATTTAGACGTATTTCGACAGTCAGTTTCATTCAGACCGAATGTGTCAAAACGTCTGTGCCCGAATTTTTAGAGATTTTGCCCGGATTTTCGACAAATTTAAATTTTTGGGGTGCTCATACACCCCCGCCTCCTACACCACTGACCTATAGAAACAGTGTAGAGATCTACTATGTGCAAACAGAATTGCCATCATTGTTGATAATTTTGTTGGTTAATTTGAATTAACCGAATCAGTGTGTACATAAAACATTTTGCCAATTTTACAGAAAGGTCGCACTACGGTTGAGTGAACATGGTATGGTGACGCAGGGGCTCAACCAGCTCTTCATTTCAGGGGGTTTGCAATTTTCATGAAATTTCAATCACTTTTCAGTTTTAATCAAGATGCAGACCGAACGATCAGGACAGAGTAAAAATTAGTACCCCAATGCAAACACCTGGTTCCGTACTCAACTAGTCAGTCATGGCTTTAGTGTGGCAGATGTATGGGCTACTAGTAAACCTGCCTAACTTTTTGTTTTGTTTTAGCAAATTCATCAAATCCATTATCTAGATTTTTTAAGCTTCAGTTGAATATATTTGCTGTGAGATAATTTCTGCAGACGATACCGCGAGTGGTGAGACTGGTATGAATGTTAAGATATATTTAATAACTGATATTATCAGCTGTAATCGTAGATACGAGACTTCGTCTGCCAACCAAAACACTCTTGAAAGGAATGCAGGCAGGAATGCAATTTGAAATTTATTACGAATGGTTGGGCCAGGCTCGCCACCAGATGTGGGTGGACCTCGCCACTTTGGCCAGGACTACCTAAACAACACCTAATAACTTCGAGGCCCTTGTGAAATTTGAACTTCCCTTGCAACGTTAGAGCTTAGCTGTGAAACCCAGCAACGGTTACAGGCACTGAACATTTTAAATGCAAAAATTCTGAAATAGTAGCCTACAGTAACCCTAGCCAAACGTACAGGCTGTGCGGTACAGCTAGCACCGTGTGAACATAGTATGCTGTTTCTGTTGCCAGGCACAGTCTACTGACTGCAAACTTTTCTCCACTGGTGTGATAACAATGCAGTATTTATTGTTGAGAGTGTATGTAAACTCTCTTCCTCAGAAGATAGGCAGGAAATAAAACCAAAGCGTATATACACACTGCATTTCTGAAAATTTTCAGAGTGGTGCACGAAAAATGATAAAAAAATGCCTTACAAATAACAACATTTTAAACTATCTCCCAAGTTTTGACAATTCCAACGTATCTGTGTTAAATACGAATCATTTACGAAATTTTCGATCAGATGGCTTGTCTCAAGATAAATCTTGTAAGTATAAAATTAATTAGAAGGATAGAGAACAATGCAAATAAGACTTTACTTAAAAATGATTAGAATGCAAACTTTCATCTTTATTCTTTGAAAGTTTCTGCAAATGTAAAAACTACAATGCAATGTTTTAAAATTTCCGGGGGGGAATGCCCCAATTGCCCCCTTGGTTGCGCGCCTGTGATGACGTCATCGAAACGCAAACAATAATACATTATAAAGCAGTATTATATATTATATTTGTGTGATATGCACAATAACAATGCATATCACACAAAGTTTGCCCCCAAGTTTTCTAGCAAACTCGGTCCCTGATCCAATGTATTCTGCGCTGCTGGCCCCTCAGTAAAAGGAAGGTCTCAGCTCTTCCACAGTTTCGGATGGAACTCCCTATCCTGAAAAATTGGCATAACATCACTGGCAGACACAGTTCCAACAGAAAGTTTGCGCCAATATTAATCATGCGTAAGATCCTAGTTGCACTCTGCAATTGTCTTTGCTTTTTCTTTGTGCTTTCTGTAGTTTTCCTATGTTTGTTGTATTTTTTGAAAGCTCGACGTTACACGACAAAATTGCTCCAGTCAGCTACCGCCTGCCGTAAGACTTTCGTTGAATAAATAAATAAATAAAAATGCATAGTGATCACATACCCTCTTCAGTATGTCAGTTATCGTTGAGACAGTACAGTATGCTGCAGTAATTGATTTACACCACGGAACCTCCAAAAATATAACTTTAAAGATTAACAAAAGATCATCCAAATATTTGTGTACAAGGTTTTCTTCAGTAGCAAATTTCACCGTTATGCTCACGTAGACATTTTGTTTAAAACAACATGCTTATCTCAACAACAGAACATTGGCTGATCAAACATTGAAAAGTGTCAAACATTGAAAAGCGCAATTGATAAAACCATTGAGATAATCACTGCAACTTACCAGAAGATCTCTGTTGGCAGTCTTCAACAAATACGTTGTCTTCATAACTTCCTACTGGATAGGCTGGTTCGCCATGTCTGATTTTATCCATTCCAGCAATTTCTACTTCCTCACTGACTCGGAGCAGCCCGATCAACTTCATAGTTCCGAATAAAATGGTGCAAGTGCAGCCGGTCCAAGCAATGATAGTTACTGCTCCAAGCAGATTCCATCCAAAGTTCTGTGCGTGAAAACTTGCAGCTGATGTAACTAGCAATTGAACTGGTGGATAACACATTGGTACTAATTATAAGCTACTGTAAATAACCTTCAGCAAACGTTTGTAAGCCGCGTCACATTGAATTGCATGGAATTGTTTTTCATTGGCTTCTAATAGTATCAGACAAAACTACTGTACATAATTATGTAAATATTCGAAATCGCATTACTGGAAATCCTTGCACTTTCGAATTTTTTTGCCATGTTTTGCATCTACTATGTTGACCATACCTCACACTGAAAGATTTGATTTACTACTGACATACCCACAGTCGCGACAAACTTGCCAGTGCAGGTTCTACGCATTTTATCTTGTTTTTACAGCACAATATTGCAGTAAGACATTTTAGAATTTATCACTTTGCTGCGCTTATAGAAGCTGCTGCATCTGAAAGAAATACCACACTCTGAAAAAAAGACTGAACGTCCAACTTCACAACCAAGTTTGTTGATCGGTTTCATCTTCTCTACCAACATACTCGGAAAGCTTCAGGATGACCTCCGTAGATGATGCCTCTGACCTGAGGGGAGAGCCCTTTAACAGCAAGAATTGGTCCCAAAATAATTCCTGTAAGGCCTCCCCCGAGGTGAACTGCAAAGAACAACTATTTGTGATGGACATAATACTGTATTCACAGCAGAAAATGAAACGATTGCAATTGCCTCCTTTTCACTTGTTGATTAATGTTCCACAGATTATTTTCCAACCACTCACTCCAAAACTTATCATTCGTTTGCCTTTTAAATACATTTTTCAGATTTATAATGGTTAGCAAAAGCTGTTTCATTTAAAATAAAAATATTTTCATTGCTTCTCCTATACAATCACTTTGGAACACCTCGATCAGAGAAATTCGTCTCGAGTGTTAAAACTTACTAGGTATATCCGCCCAGTCTATATTGCTACTGAGCCACACGAAAAGGAATGAATTTAATATAAAGTGACAACGTTTGCACGTTAAAAATTTGGAAAAAAATGGAAACTTATTTGACAAACGATATTCCTTGGATATTCCGCGCATCTCTTTATCTACAGTAAGCGTCACGGCTATAACACTTCAGAGCTAAGCAATGGGTGAAAACTCTATCCCATGAACATGCCTTGTGTACCTGTCGCAGGCATTTAAATTTAAAAAATAATTGCAGAATAATTTCAAGGATTTTTACATTGAATTCCATAAAACCAACAGGAGACTCCTCGAAAACTGAAACCATTTTATGCGTATTCAACTTGTCTTTTCTGGAAATTTGTTCTTACCTGTTTGTCAACTGTCGCCGACTGAATACTTCTGATTAGATACAAGCACACTGGAAACGACAACGACTAACAATATTGCCAAAGCCAAAAGGAAAACACACCAAGAGCAATTCATGGGTGTTTAGAAAGAAAACATGCAAAGAACAGTGACGACTGTAGCCAAGGTCAAGACTACAAAACTTATGTTTTCGGATTAAAATTAAGTCTATTTTACGGCAATCGAGTATCGACAACATGACATTTCTAAGCTGCAAATATAAACTTGCGCACCGTGAAAATATCAGATAGGTTTTCTCTATTTCTTCGAAATTTAACAAAGTATGGTCTCACTTGTATCAACTATTCAAACCAAGGCCAAGACTTGTAATTTTTTCTGGTCAATTTTAGAAGGTTAAGATTAAAAGAACACTTGTCCAAAAATTAAGACCGAGCTTTCTTAAAGCTTCGTTTAGGCACGAGTGTTAACGCATTGCAACATCCCCAGTTGTTCACTTTTTACCACTTTGAAAGTCTTCGCACAGCGTACGTTGTTTGAAAGATTGTGTTGATTAAAAAAGTGAAAATTATTTTATTTGAAGCAAACTTTGTATGAGCTGTTTTCGTTATTTTTGACGCCGTAGGTTGAGGCAACTTGTTACTATGATAAAATGTGTGACGTGGCACGAAGGATTTTATTGGTAACCACAAAAAATTATCTTTGCATTTGTTGTGGTTAAAAATAACCCCAACATGTTAACATTGACCTTTCCTAGTTATGATGTAACAGGTTGGTCTTAGNTTTTCGGGCCTTAGGGCATTACAAACCATTCAGGGAACCGCATGCCATGCCTTAATGATACATTGTGCAGTGTATAGTGTATGGAGCTGGATGACTAAGACCTGCTTTGAGAGGGGAAAAGACTTGCCAAAGGAGGTGGATACCTCTGAAAGACAGGGCAGATAGTCTGCCGGAAGCTAGGAAGGTGATGATTAGTCAATCCACAGTGAGTAAGTTAGTACAGGCGACGTTTGACTACACTGGTTGAACTTCAATGGAAGGAAACAAGCCTGGTAATGCTGGGCCAAAGCTAAGTAAACTGTATATAGTTGATAGTAGGTAGTGAATAAATGGAACGACTAGGTAATGTAATTAGGGTGTGAATAAGAACCGTCTAAAGTGTGTAGTGTTCACCAAAAATAGTTAATGGTTTTGATGCATTCGGGCAACACCTATGGCCAACAATGAGGCATTTGCATATTGGCCTGGCGCAGTTTAAAATAATATGAGTAAGCGCGGTGATGTCTACCACTGACAAGGGAGAGCCTTGTTTTGCCTTTGTGCAAATCAATGGAACCTGCGTTACGTAGTCAAGCCAAGTTGATGTGACAGTAAGCCGTCACGGAAAAAGCATCATAACTAGTCTGTCCAGTAGACAAGGCAGCACAAATTTCGAAGTACACGAAAGATTAACAAAGGTGTTTCTCGAACTGCTGTGATGTCCTCTGAAGGACTGTGCTTAGGGGTGCAGGGCTGCAGGACTTTGTAAGAATAGGGCGCACTTTAGGTGCAACTCTACAAGTTACAATAGGGCT
>JGI24159J19872_10004202_pt1 | contig 18284 bp, 16 predicted proteins | sample Ectturendosymbi4_FD_19872 | JGI IMG/M metagenome (IMG submission 19872) | reverse complement strand
ACACTCTGATTTTTCCCCATCATGCATGAAAATCCTAATCCGACAGTTTATGTTAAAAAACTAAATTTTTCGTGTGGCCCAGCTAGATGTCTGCAGTTGGTTATATGGCCCACCGACAAAAAATGTTCCACACCCCTGATTTAGATCAATGGTAACCTTCTACAAATATCCTAAGGTGTTTTCACGCGATTTAAATTACATAAACATGGTGTAGATAGATTCTTACTTAGATGACATCTCCGCTGACGGCCTGAACGATTGTGCAGTGCCTGGTGAGCCGAGCCCTGGCAGCACTGACGTATGGTAACCGTCTTGAAGGACGTGCCTTTTGTGAAACAAAACAAAACAAATCAAGAGAATCTATCGAAAGGAATCCTTTCACAGCCGAGAATCAAACACTACGATTCTAGTACAGAATGTATTTAGCCTTATCATCAGCACACATCCTCAGTTCTTTTCAAATATGTATAATCAAACAAATCAAAATTATTTCAAAAGTCTATGCTTAGATTAAATGTACGTGCATTCTTGTCCAATATCTAACAAAAGTAATCCTTTCACAGCAATAAATCAGACACTGTGATATTATTTTCGGAATTGACAAAAATGTTCGAAAAGTGTTGGGGCTTACACAATAAAACTTTACCTGGTCCATGGATCACTTCTCCAATCTTCATCAGGAATCTCGTACACAATAACTGCTCCAGGTTTACCTTGTTGGCTCCAAGTGCTGGTCAGAACATCGACCTTACCGTCCATGTTTACGTCCACTACCTGTGTTTTTCAAGAGTACGTCCTCGAAACCACTATAAGATATCTCATATCTTGAAAACTGCAAGTAGCTGCAGACCCAACACATTTATTTTTAAAACATTTTTAACTTAACAATGGCTGGTCTCGTGTAAGGCAAAATCATGAGCTGCAAACAGGCAACTTGAAGTCCTTGATTGACCGTTCTTCGCACATGCACTGCCATTACCTTAGGTTTGACAAAGAGAAACTTCACACATCATTAACGTTAGGCCATTTGGAAAAACGTGATCACACATTCTTCACTCAAAATTATTTTGGAAAACAAAGTATCAACGTCACTAAAGGATTCATAACGAATACAAGCGAGGCTACATGGAAGAAGAGAGACTGAGCCCTGCAGTAATTGTTTTTTCGTGTAATATTACAGTATATAAGGCAAGCCATTTTCTGTGCTAAAAGCAGTATCTCTTCTTATGCCCCGAACAAGGTGCGTTTGTACAGAAAGAACTGCTGGAGAGTTTTATCGCATTAGTTTGATGTACCAAAACGAGTTTGAGCTGTCGATGCTAGTCGCACTTTGACCAAGGTGAATTCGGAATTATTTCCTGTTTTTCGTGGATAAACACCCTGACGTAGAGTGACTGAGTCTTTTTCCATGTGAATAGTCTTCACATAATTATTTACGNGCAGCCCCACAACTGACTTGATGCGTTAGGAAGTATACGTAGGCCTGGAAGTTGTTTTTGTCTAGAAACATNNGAATCTGAAAACGAATGTATACATTTCTCAGGAAAGAATATGAAACTTACCTCAACATCAAAGTACCACCCGTACGTGTCAACAACCAATGTTTNAACAGTCGANATATCTNTCCAATTGTTGCCTTCGCTCCACACAACAGTGAGCATATTACTACAAATTAAAAACGTTTAAAATTTGTAATATTTTAATGAATTGAAATTGACACAGGGTCTTATTGCAGCAAGCTATATCCGTAAATATAGTGTTCCTGAATGTAGCGCGTATCCACATACATTGGTTCAGTATGCTCCAAGTCAATAAAAAGCTCTTGAAAAACCGCGAACATCCTGTGGACACATGCATTCCAGGCATCCTAAACGCGCCTACACTGTATGCACATCCATGGGTGTCGGAAAGGGGGGGCAGGGAGGGCCAAGGTCCCTTTTGGATATTGAAATTTTAAGCATAAAAAGTTGTTTTCTTTATTTCGAGTGGGATAATAACAAATTTCACCACTTTTGGCCCCCTGGAAAAATTTTGGAAAAATCCCCTAGTGGCCCCCCTGGAAAAATCCCTTCGACGCCCATGTGCACAACAGGGGCGGATCCAGCCAGTAAGGGTAGAGGGGGCGATTTCAGTAACAGTTGGTAATCAAGCCCATAACAGCTTCGCTACTGTTAGAGAGGTGAAGTGTGCTTCGCAACACTGCTGTGACAAAGCAGTGGACGACAGAATGGCCTTATAACGCGAATGTAGTTTTCCGACTTGTACAAAATTATGGCGAATAATGTTGCTTCCGTAGGTTTCGGGGTGGGCTATCGCTCCCCTCGGATCCGCCTTGATGCACAGCAAATTTCAGTTTTCGTTTTGAAAGTTTGTTGTGAAGAAGAGTTACAAAGAAAAAAAGAAAGGTCAGAAATCTCTTTCACGTTCCAAACCGGTGTCGTCATGACCATTTAAGTTAGAGGTTTTCATCTGACCATAAACATTTCAGTAACGTTATGAGTATCTGCATCTTAATACTTTCGTTTAGTGAGCAAAGGTATTGGAAAGAAGCCTAAGTCAAAATCCTAGTTCACCGGTGCGCACCTGTAAAATCCCGAACTGATAATTACTGTTGACATTCCGCCGTCGGGATGGGGAATTTCAACCACACGAAAATAAACATCTTCCTTGTGTTCGCTCAAAACACGAACTTCCCAGTTCGGTTTTAACTGCGAGGTCTTCGGATTTTCGAACCATACAAGTTGTGAAGCATTTGCAGCAGCTTCAGAAAAAATGCATTTCTGTTTGCAACGGCAAGAACGGCAGACAAAATCGCTAGTGTTAACCAAGCAAAAGTTATAGGTCTTCACCATGCAATCTGTTAGCTCATGTCAAATACTGAATTTGATATCGTATGCCATATTTATTTTGACTTCAGTTTTTTCTGCAATGCTTGTCTATTTCTTTTCACAACACAACGTACGTCCTCCTCCGTTCGCTCTTTCAGACAATGCATCAAGGTAACCGTCGCCGTTCATATCGACCCATTCAACACGGTGGTAATACCACAATAAACCATCTCCGCTTGTTGATATTTCCACCGGATCTGAAAATATACTTGCAGTCTTATTCTTTAATTTGCGTCATTAAAACATACGTTTTTTCTTTTGCCAACAACAAGATGCATTTACCTGAATCTTACGGCCTTGTATATAAGCTGAACATAAAATATTCTTTGCTAAAATATGTGACGGCGCATCGCGTCACGTGCCTAGAGCGCAGTCAGGAAGTGCTTCAAAAAGGCAGTTACGCACAAACCACAGTGGAGTGAACATGGTCGAGCTGGGAATCTACTTTTGCTTGTCCAATGCACTGGTGGATATGGCGTTCGTGCCGTTGCGCATTCGAATCTCCCATGAAAAGCCCCAAATAAAAGGGATTTTTAGAACTTTAACGTTGATTCTATGATAAGCTGAAAATTTAATGATGTTGCAAATGGCAAATATTTTGATTTTTCAGCATTTCCGTCTTATAGAAAATTACGATAACTTTAATGCTCATTTGATGCAAGTGTTTCACAGGAGACGCAAATCTGTCACTGCTAAATGGATTTGAAAAGGTATAAAGCAGTGAGTATCGTAAATTGTAGCTTTTCAAAATAGAACTGACAAGATTTCAAAGGTCAAACATAAAACGTGAAAGAATAAAAGAGAATAAAACCATAACGACAGAGCTATCATGTATTGACTGTATAAGATAAGTTGAATGATTTTCCCCATATATTCTCAATGCATGATTGGAAAAGGATATGGACATCTAATTTTATGCACTATCGGGTACAGTTGAAGTAATATTAGCACTATTCGACTGCTGGCATTTCAACGAAACTAACAAATGACTTCTTTGACTCTAATTTATTCACCTGCTTTGCATAAAATTTATTCGTGATTTGTCCAAATTTGGGCAAACAAAATATTATGGATTCGGCAACGACGTATACTACGGTAGCAGAGTTTGAACATTCAAATATTTCTTTGAAATGTTCGATAGGTTAAAGGTTGAAAAATGCAGAGCTTTGCTTTGAAGATGAGCATTCAAACTTACTTGCTTTTCCATATGTGATATCAGTCATACTCATAAGTGCAATTTCACCATCATCTTTACCAGGCATAAAAAATCCTGAAGATACAGACCACACAAATGGAAGAGCAAACATATGATCTGAATAAAGAACAAAGAAATGTGAAAATAATGTCAGATTGATTTGAAGCTGAGGTATTTTGATATACTTTGAGGACAAAGATTGCAGCAGCTAATCTTTCACATTTTCGCGTAGGTTACCTGGCACAAGAGCAACCTCGTTCGGCCACGACAACTCATCTGTGATTGTTGTTCCAACCATTTGGGTTGAGTCCAGGTACTTTTTGGAAACTCCTTCAATTCTGACCACAGGATCAGTTTGGCGTCTTAAAAATGGAAGGCGTTTAGCTTGCACTTTCAGCATGTTTAAAAAATGCAACAAAATGGTCATTGTTATACGTTTGCAATTTTGCGAAGGTTTCTATTTTGTTGTTCGTCCTAATTAGCTATAAATTCAGTATTGATTAATTTTTGAGAACCTTTTCTGTACATAATATGTGTTATGAAGTAAGTACATATCAGGTAAGTAAGAAAATGTCTGATGTACAGAGCGAAAAAGAAACGGTAGCCGCGAAAAAACTTTGTAATTTTAACAACCAAAATTTTTCAAAACATTGTGCGATGGACTTAAAGCTGAAGGATTTAGTGCTTTTTTGACTACCATTGTATTCAGAAGCGGAAAAGCTGCTCAGTAACAATAAATTTTCTGTGGACTCTAAATATTGTTGCTGTACTTGGCCCTTACTACAGTTTCAAATAATGATATTAACTTTGGCAAAAAGTTCTACTCGGCTGTAAATGTGAATTTACAGGTGCAATCATGTTATTTTACCATAAAGAAACTTATCATTTCTTACCAACTGCAGTAATATTTCACAACAGATTATTCTTTCCTTTTTTGACCTTGTTTTGGCAATTCAGAAACGATTTGAAATGTCATGAAAACTTTTCTTTAGCTGGATTTATTTCGGTAAGGCAAACTTCGTATTTTTTAATCAAAAATCGTACTTTCATCTGTACAGTTCAAATGAAATACTGTTTTCACATGAGGTTATATACTCGCAATGAAAATGAAGTAAAACACATTTAATCTCTGATTACAAGTTTTTGGCTACCTACTTTTAACTAGGAGACATCAAGATACATATAGGGATATCGTCATATTTATCTTTATCAAAACATAATATAGGCTAAACCGTAATTGACTGAGATTACAGAAACCTACAACGCTTAAATGTGCTGTTGTGTCAAAGTCTCCCAGCCGGTCATTTATTGAGAGCTATTTCATTCTAAATTTGAGAAATTCTTTCAATTGTTCAAAGCATATTAATACAACGCGTAAGCGTTTCAATCTCTCTAATGACAATTTTGCGATTATCTTTTCCTGTTTCTCATGAAAGGCAAGACTGTTCTTATGACACTCTAGCATTTCAATTTTATTGAACAGTAATTCAGTAAAATACTTACGGAGCAGCGGAGAAAGAAGTGATTGCTAAATCGTAGACAGGATTATCAGGATCTGGACCTAACAGTCGATTTTCCAAGACAAAGCAGAACGCTGGAAAGTAATCTGTTTGCAAAATATACAGTTGCTTCGGAGTAGGATCCACCGCTGCTCCATACACCAAGGGTAGAGTTAAGCAAAACAATAACAAGATTTCCATAACTGCCCCACTTTGAGTCATCTGTAATAGTTCAACCATATTAGCTAAAGAGAAAAGGGTGAGTTTGGCAAGGAACAAAGTCTGTTGTAAATGGTTTCAAAATCAGCGGTGCAAAAGCGTTTTTGCAACGTATCTTCATTGTAATGTCTACTGTACACAACAATTACTAGGAAGAAAGAAGGCCGGTATGTCCTTAGGAAAACAGACTAATTGTTTTCAAAACAACTAGTAATTACGCACAAATACAAACAAAACTGCCATGAAATCCTATGCTTGTGACAAACGAAAACGCACACAGAAAGATCGGTCATCCTTTCACAAAACTGTAGTTGATTCTATAAAACTACTTTCATGTTTATCCATGAGCTAAAGTCTTGGTTTCTTTTCGCCTGTTCGAAAAAAACTAGAAAACTACTGCTATGGCTTTTGCCTCTCCGAAAGCATTTGTGATGTCAACTATTCTGGTGCAGTGCTTGTAGTTCCAGCTGGTGCTGAACGGTGTCTTACGATCTATTTCTCACGCAAGCTTTCGCAATAGAAACCCTTGGGAAAAAAGGCAGATGTGAAACCAAGCAATGTGCGATAATTATGTTACGTTAATTCTGAGCTTTGCTCTTTCCAAACAGGGCACCAACTCTTTTCTTTGCACTTTCACAGGATATGTAGGTTATCTAAATTGGGAAAGTGTTTTTACGTTGTACGAAGCCCCGGAAAAGCCTACATATCTAATGAAATATACGTTCTGAAATTATGAGCGCAAGGTATTATTTCCATTTTCTTTTGCCGCTTTTGACATTCTCTTGAACCGCACGCCTTGAATTTGGATAAAGTCTCTGCGAATTTGTAATTTGGTTTGCAACACACCTAAACCAAAAGCTATCGAATTAATGCAAAATTCCATGGCAAAAGTTGTTCGCAGATAGGTTTCAAAAATACTATTACATGTCGAGCACCTGCTGTCAAAAATAACTCATTAACTTTAAAAAGACATCTGTAGTTTCATTCTACTCGAACTTAAAAAATAACAGTGGCCAATCCCGGAAGAGTAATTAAAAGCGTTTGGCCGTCCACCCCTAAACGAGCGCCCCCTGAAGTAGCTCCCATTTTTTAGGCGCAGCATCTAAAAATGTTATTTTTCTGCTCTTCACTTACTTTTTTGTATTATGAAGCCATGTTTTCTTATTACCTCTCCAAACAGCAGGTTTAGACCCTTCTCTGTGATATGGAGAAGGATTCTATCTTCTTTGGTAAATTAAAAGTAAGGGCGTGGTGCAATCAACTCAGAAAATAATGATATACAATATATACTCCATGTGAAGCGATTGACTTCATTTTTAAGCTTATCAGATCACTCAAAGAACATTAATCAAGTTAAAGTCCCATTCGGCAATAGTTCAGTGATAAAGTGTCCGCCTCCCAAGTGGAAGGTTGGGTGTCCGATCCACGGCCACTGAGGAAATTGCAGTTGCGCCTCTTGGGCAAGAGCGTTCCCCTCAATCGCTCCGGCAGGGCCTGTCGCTAACTGCCGTCGCCAAAAATCAAATTTAAAAAATGCAATATGCAGCTAATTGTATGGCAAAATGTGTTCATCCAAGCACTTTATTTAAAATTAAAAACAAAACCTTTTCTGTACTTGTCTTACATGGACTTTACTAATATGAAGTAGGTGCCCTGAAGTCAGGTATATCTAGAAGCTTCTAGATATCCCTGCCTGCAGTACACTCGATTTCAACAATGTACAATTAATAAATCAATGAAATGCTTTTTTTGCCCGAACTTTCTCAAGTGAGTCAGTTCGTTATCAACTCTCACAAACTAAAACACAAAATCCTCGAGACACTTGATTTATTTTATGCATATGTAATGAGGTTTCTATGACATAATAAACTTTCATTTATGCACTAAATAACAAAGAAGTATCATTTCATTAATATTGTTAAAAAATACAAAGCTTCTTTGCCCAATTTTTTTCAAGTTTTTGCACAAATGTTTGACAATTCAAATATTTTGGGTGGCGTTTGCACTCAGTGCAGCCCCAGCTCCTACATCACTGCGCACAAACAATTTTTCACATTCACAGTAAAGTTGTAAGAAAGTTGTCTCGGTGAGCGCAGTCATAGGTGTAGGAGGTGGGGGTGCAGGGGATCTGTAGCCCTTTCCAAATATCTTGCTTTCTGGCAAAAATCATTGCATAGATGTTAAATTTTTTTGTGTCGAAAATGTAAATTTTCTCAAAACATTTTGTATGATCGATTCCGTTATATTATTGAAGGGATGAATATTGCATTAGTTGTGTGTTTTCTTACTTAGGGTAGTTTGTGAAATTTTGTGAAAGCTTTTTTAATATCTACTGTACCTTTTGGTTATAAACACACTTTTTGGTCAAAACGCTGTGATCTCCCCACAGTTTTGTTTCGGACCCTATGCCTACATGAAGTAAACTTTTCCTACAAGTATCTGATAAACAAGCTGAAAGCAACTGCAAAATTTCACTTTTTCCAATCAAATGATAATAGTGATGAAAAAACATCACTCATTCATTCATTCATTTTCATACGAGGGTCACGGGGCACCATCCGTAGAGGAACTCGAAATCCCTCATGGTTTTCAGCAACTTCTGATATTTCTGACTTGATGTATTGTTTAGCAAAGTTTTTCCTCCTGCACTTTTTCCTCATCGGTCTGCAGTTCAGAATAATGTCGTAGCATTTCTTGTTTTCAAAAAACGCTCCACAGACCGATGGCATAGCATTACCTGTTTCGACAAATGCTGCAACACGACAAGCAATCGTCGATATGCCATGCAGAGTTTTACCCGCATGTGCGATTCCAAAAGCCCGACCAACATAACTCAAAAAATCTTCGATCAAAGATCAACAATGAGATCTGATTAATTAAAAAGTTCGGGCAAGATGATGCAAAATAAAAACATCAAAAGCACCGACAAGGTGAACTCAGTTGGACAAAAGTGACGTTTAATCAGTTTAGCTCCAACCTGAAACAGAAACTTCGATTCTGACCCCCCAGGTATGCCCTGACAAAACAGATTTTATGACGTCTCGAGAAATATCGCTTGCATAAATTTGAAAACAGTACTTCAAAAGCGAAGAAATTTGCATAAACTTACAAAGTCGCGAAACAATGTTTCCCGAAAAATTTGAAAAAATTATGAAATATTGCTTGGATCAGCATATGGGTACCAGTAGTGATTGGGGGCTGCTTCACCTGATTCATCCGCTTTTCCTGATCCTCTGGTACAGGGATGTAGTGCCAACAAAAAAGATGTGGGAACGCACCCAAAAAATAGACAATTCAGAACAGCTTCAAACTCACTTTAAAGCAAAACGTGAAAAAAGTGTGGGAACGACGTTCCCACGCGTTCCCGCCCAACCGCACCCCTGGTAAATGTCCGTCGAAAACCTCTTCTACTAGCTTAAATACGCAATCTTTGAATGAAGCAGGCTTGTAAAGAAGTCTTAGTACTGAAATATTAGTAATCCTTTTAGAACTGCCGCCAGGAAGTCTTCACTAGGGGGGCTTTACGTTCATGTGGGGGGAATTACGTTTGTGCCGGGAGGCTTGATATTGAAAATTGATAAAATCTCCAATGTTTTATAGTGTTTCATATTTCGATTTGGGTGGCTTGGTACTTTGTTTGGGAGGGATAAGCCCACCATAGCCCCCCATGGCGACGGGATTGAATCCTTTTTGCATGCAAAAGCTGAAATGGCCATGCTTCTTTCACACGTCATCTATTAACGTATGTAACAGACAAGCACAATTAAAGAGAAACAAATGTTTCCTGATTTCGGAAGCAATAAATGACATTGCCACAAGCGAAACTACGCAGTGAAAATAGCGATTTCGTTTCAAGTATGTTGTTGCAAAAACTACAAGATACATACTATCAAAAGACTTCTTAAATGAAACTCAGCCCATGTAAGATGTGAATAATTATGCTATACTGAATTGCTGAGTCATCGAGAACTGAAAACCCTGCACGTAAAACTGAGTAGTGAAAAAAATAGTAGTAAGACAGATGTTCAATCAACAAACACCGCTTTACTGGGAAGCTGATTTCTATCTAAAAAAGTTAAGGGATGGTTTTTCCTATTCCCTCTAAACACGAAATACAAAGAGATTTTTCTTAGCGCTACACCCCAAGGGTGGATATTAGAATTTAGGGACCCGGGACAAAGTCTCAGAAGAAGGGGCCCCAAAACAAGTTATTGAGGTCCCCCTTTGTTGCATTTACACATAACTCGTGCATTAATTTGAAAAAACACATGACTTGCTTCAGACCTTATTAAATATGACTCTAGAGCAGTTCGTAAGCGTTTCAACAATGCACTGCAAAAACTAAGTCCGAAACACTCAAAAGAGGCCTCACGGCATCTCTGAGAAAGACGGCCCGAGACAACCCTCTCGTTCGCTTCCCTTAATATTCACCCCTGACTACACCAATCTTTTTGTATTGGACTAAACACTAGAAATCGTTTTGCACCAACAACATTTGCCCTTCATCTTGCAAACGTGGCAGCCATGCTGAATAGCAAGCTCCTTGTTGGACGAAATTGGAAAATGAAGCTAAACATACTTCCAATTATCCTGCTCTGGGTGCAGATATCAATCAAACGCAGATGTCAATCATAAATTGCACTGCGAGTAGGTAACGTTTTCTGCAAACCGCTGCCTTCAACTAAGTTTCATGTGGTGGATTGCCAACACACAAACGTTAAAAGTGTGTTTGTGCTCTGAAAGAAAGAAGTTACTGCCTTCTTAGAATCATCTACCTTACTTTGATTGAAACAGCACATTTCCGCTTCAAACATTTTCTCTTTTTTTCATTAAATTTGAATACGTTATTTTTTTATCTAGTAAGCCTGCTAGAGTAAACAATCTACCACACACCCTGAATCCAATGCATCCAGAAGTGGTGTACTGTTCCAAAGTACGCGGTCATCAAGTTTACCAAGTTTCTTTTTTCTGCAGATTTACTTGGAAAACCGTATGAAAAAAGTCGTCTTTAATTCACCGCCGAGATGAATACAATTGTTATTGGCAAACGTAGATATTATCAAAGTTTTCTTTAGATTTTAGGCAGATAGGTACTCCATTTTCTCCTTAAAATCTTCTTTTTTGAAAAACATCAGGGTAGTGTCCGTAGCATGCGTTTACAACCTTTTTGCCCGCTTGATATTTCTTGCGTTCTACAGAAAACTGCAGACTTAAAACATTGTTTCTACGCAAAACAAGGAACAACACTTTCAGAAGTAGAAAAAGTATTTCTTTTGTCCAAATTATCACAACTTGCTTACACAAATGGGTTATGGCCTCCTCTGCGGCCTGTGAGTGTGGCGCTGAAGAACAGACCGTCGACCATGTTCTCCTCCAATGTTCAATCCATCGACTTCCCTATGGAATGCATGGCCTGACGGTTCTGGACGATGAGACAATCGAATGGCGACTGCTCAACATTTGCCCCGAGATCTAGTGCGGCCAAGCAGTGGACAGTAGCAACTCGCTCAAAAGAAGAACCACAACCTTACTAAAATGTTCTCGATTTTAACTCCATAGAAGACAATTGAAGATGATCTGGTGCTCTTTCACAATAACCTTTTGGTGATTGTTCTGACAGTATCAAACTGAAGCACTCCCACAGCGAGAAAAGTTTCTTTGCATTGCGCTAAATTACAGAAAAACGCTTGAAGTCCATGCTTGCTTTTCTGACACCCAACGGTCGCAACGGCGAAGATTCCGACAGTAATGATTCTTTTCGACGCAACATGACGCTGGGAATGTCGCCGACTGAAAAATATGACGACGTGATTGCACAAACAAATCGCAAAAATTATACAACAGCAAGAGTATTAAAAATATAGAGCAGTAGAAAGTCAGTAAAATGATGAGCAATAAAATGGTCATCAAAACTGTAGAACATCAAAACGCAGAAAGAAAAACTTCTCACTTCACTGATATTTCCTGAAAATTGTAGAACTCCGCGCAAAACCTGGAATTTGGTAAAAGTAACCCCATCCCAAATCCACTAAAAATTTTAATTTTTGATCAAGAAGCCTGTCGTGGTTGATTTCAGTTTGTGATTGAATCGCCACTAATGAAAATATTTTAACTTGTTTTCTCAAACTCATCCGAAAGCTAAGCACTGTTTCCATTGTGTTTTAATGAAAAATACAACACAGGGAAACATTAAAACTTCAATCAAACCATTACTTACATTTCTCTATCAAAGAAAATATTTTTATTTTATTATTTGGAGTATTCTTTGCAAAACAATCTGACATAGAAACATGTGCAGGCCACATTGTAAAAACAGCAAATGGGGTCAAAGAACTCTTTTGGTTTCCTTAAAACTGAGTGAAATTTTGGTTGTTTAATAACGCTTATAAACCAAACACAATTTCACTCCATGTTGGAAACTTGTCGTCTTACTTTCGGCATAAGCAAAAACAAAACAGTTCAGTAACCTTTCAATTTTTTCTCTAGGAATTTTGCTTCTTCAAGCTCGTACGAAAAGTCGTCCAACATCTCCGCATACTCGTTGCAGCTCAGTTTGGCCCTTTCAGTCACAATGTCCTGTCTGATGTCGAGCAGTCTGCGAGCTATTGTGTGGTCTTCGAGATGCATGAGCATCTGACAAGCAGGTGCAGTGAGAAAAGTTATCGTTGGTAGCACTTCCCGCCAGTTAAGACTAACGAGAATCTTTCTAGAGAAATTGTTAATTTTTTGTAAAAAGTATGAGTTTGTTCTTTCGTTACGAAGTCTTGAATTTGAGCGAGATGCTAGGATAACGGGAAAAACTATTACAACTCAACAGTTTTTAAACTATTTAAAAATGTCAACAATCTCTTTTTCGTACGAAGTATTCATATGTGATATATTAAACATCGAATACTAACATTCATCTTCAATACTTCACAAAATCAGCTAAGCGCGTTCTTGGGCGTCAATCACTCTAAACAAGGTTGGCATAAATTTAGATCGTATAGCAGCACTTACCAGATCTCTCCTTATATTTGCTAATGCTTCAGTGATGCTTTCGCATGGTGAACATCTTCGTCTTAGCGACAAATTGCTTGTTTCTGAAGATCTGCTTGGCAGAGAGCATTTTGAGGCCGTCTCATCACCTGCGCCAAGCTGTTCTTTACTGCTTATTCTGACACAAATTGGTTGAATCGAATTTTTCAAAGGTTGAACTTCTTGTGAATCAATTGACACTCCCTCTGAGACGGGATCATTGCTAGCAGATGATAAGATCTCCGTTTCTTGTTCAATTTGATTCTCAAGCGAAATTTCAAAACCAGTGGAAGATTGTTCTTTGTTATGACCATTGCTCGGTATTCTGCCAATTTAAATAAATTTATCTCGAAAAGGTTGGAAATTTTTTTTCACAACGAAACCCAAAAGCGTTAAACGCTTTATTTACCTTCAGAACTGTTTTTTATAAAACATCTCAAATAAATTGAGCCACTGCGTTGCTAATGACGAGTGCGTTGACAGCAAGACAACAACTTTTAGCAAAGACTGTGATTGCAATTATACAAAAAAACGGTTTAAAATTTACTAGTGAACCACACGATACGGACCACACGATACGGACAAGGTAATCATAATTCACCACACTTAGGTTTCAGGAAGTTCTCACATGGATTATAATAGTAGTAATTTGTTGGCATTAAGGGGATAATATCTTTACGTTTCCAAAAAACGTCCTTCAGGACATCGAATAAACCATAACGGTTATCATGTTAAGTTTTTCAAAGTTATGTTTTTTTAACCAGAAACAAAATGTAAACTTTCTGAATGATCGGCATCAAACCAATGATTGTGTTCATTTTCCAACTTATTTTTGATGGCCATTTTCTGTGTAGGTGGACCCAGAAATATGAAGCTTTATCTTAACCACCTGTACCTCATGAGCAATAGAAATGACGAAAAAGTCGTGCTGAGAAAAAAACACTCTCCCTCAAAAGGGATCCTTTCACAGCCAAGATTCAAGCCCTATCATCCTACAAAACTCAAAGTATATATTTCGCCTAGGATGCAGACATTTCTAGCTCTTATCCAAAAAGAATCAGAAACCAGCTGAAAAGAAGTATTTACAAGGAATCCAGCTACGCCTGGGAAAAGAATTGACGAGATCCAAATTATGTTCCCCAGCAATGTGTTTCTTACTAGGATTTAATAAAAAGCACACATTAGTCAATGGTATTTCGCGTAGTATCACATTTGTATGCTGCGTTTATTCGCAGACAAACTACACATTAGCAGCAATTCAAAGACGAGAATATTGAAGTTGTTATGTTGGCAGTTGACTGCTTCTCAAGTAGTCAATTGATCAAATTTTGCTTTCTATCTTTCCAGGTGATTCAGCAGCAAAAGTGTATTGTCAAATTTTTCAAAAGATATCGAACCACAAAAATTGCTAATCACACAGTTTTGTCACGAACTGTTTTGCATAAAAAGCTAGGCGAGCGTATTTGCCCATTAAATTTACGTGAATCACTCCGGTACCAGTACAACAAACGTGTTCTTACTTGTAAAACCCTTCTTGTTTCCGCTGCTCGATCAAATTTTTCCAGTCCAGTATAGACAATCGTTTCGTATCTAACTCAAGTTTTGACGAGAGCGACTTGACAATGTTCAGTTCATCTGTGCAAGAATGTTTAGTATTGCAAATATCTTGATCCATTTTGCAACAGATGTTTGGTCAGCACGGAGAAGCTACTTTGTTTGCTGCTGCGTTGTGGTAGTTACCTGCGTATTACTTTGCGTTCATCTGGATATTCAAGGATTAAAACTGAACACAAAACAGCAGTTTTAATTTTCGCGTTTCAGAGACTTCTCTGTTTTATGCCTTTTGGCTCATACTCAATCGATTAGCAAAATATAGGAGGCAGAATCAAAATTCTAGTATACGGGAATGTCAAGTTTGTATCAAGGCATTTTATTGAATGTGGTCTCAGCCTACATTCAACAAATTTTTTGTAGCCTCACTCGAGCTCCAACAATTACGTGAAACCAAAATCAGGAATAAAATGAAATAAGTTTTGTACACTTGTTTTTGAATAAAATAAATTTATTGTTTATTCATATTAGACTTTCCAATGCCCTAACTTGATTTTTCGAAATCTTTTCATTCACTGGTTCAGCATTTGTCAGCACTAAGAATAACAATTACTCCAGGGTAACGTACAAGTTTTAGGAGATCCGCGCATGAAGGTGAGATAAAAAGTGGTTCGTATTTACAACATCGCATGCTGTAGAGTAATCAGAGTAGAGCGTTGCAAGGCCTTATAAACTTTCTAACTTTTCAGAAAAGTAAAGAAAGACAAAAACCAGTTGTTAATTTGTAAATTTGATTTTGGATGGCAAAAATTGGCGGAAAGACGAAGGCTAGTAATTGATTCTTGCCGGGACGTTTGAGGTGAACGCTCGTGACAAAGGAGAGCGACGGCGAAAAACAAATACCTGTACTGGGAAAAACACATGAAATCAAAAATTTTGTGTGTGAAGTCGAATGATCCAAATGTGCTTACTGCAAGAAAGCTTACGATTGTGCTTTTTTTAAATATTTGTGTTTGCCATTTTGTAACTCTTTATTTTGCGATACAGCAAAAATAGTTTGCCTGATACCCAGCAGAACCACCTATTTCTGCACTTCATCAACTGGTTCAAAGCCCTGGTACCTTTTCCTCATACAGTTGATCACATCTTCAAGCTACAACCCGCAGCAACGTTCCTGGCAAAAACATTTTCAAGCAATTTTCCATAACTTTTTCAGATCATATCGATTCATTAATCGCGTTACTTGTCGCATGAAAACACTACAACCTGCAGAACTGCTTAAGTTCCGCCTCGCAGCAAACATCAATCTCCCTCTTGAAACGCTTCCCGTATGAATATCCTGTGGTTGCTGTGGGCTGCTTTTGTGACTAAGGGTGCTAGTGCGGAAATGACGTCTTTCTGCAAATTGGTAGGTATTACTCAAGAAGCGTTTTGATATTAGGGTTAGTTCACTGCAGTGAAGGCCATGGTGTTCTTTGAAAAAACATGTTATAGTTCTCCAATGCATGAGAAACTTTGAATTTCCACGCCTCTTAAATGTGCACTACCACTAAACCTAGCAACAGAGTTAATGAGCTCACCAAGTTGCAACCTACGGTATACACTGACGTTGCCTTCCGTGGATTCTGATGTTGCTCACGTAAGATTTCGATTGTAGCTTTAACATAGAGTAAGGAATTGCTTTTCCCGGCATCTTGGGGTGCCCCTTTTCAGGGATCTTAAATTTTTACCTTTCAAAAGATGGTAGAACGTTTCTCTTCGACAGTTTACACAGTATTTCTGTGAAAACCACGGTAACAATCAGATGGAGTCATCTAATCTGTTAACGAGCAACAGAACAATAGAGGAAAAAACTCGCCATCACCATGAACTGAATGCATGACGTTGCCCTCTATAAGCAACCGTTCTATGACGCTGAGCACTGGATCTATATATCACTGCAAGGAAGATAATTTTTCGCTGCCAAGTGTTTCACACCTTTACTTCCGTTTGAAGGTATTTTATTGAACATACAATTTTTTTCAAACCGTGTTGCCAGAGATGCGGAAAGAACATTTCGCCAATTTTCTTCTTGTAATACGTATCTCACTGAACAATAACCGCTGATATCACTGCGTTCATTTGGAGAAGGCCAGCTACACAACTCGAAACAATTTACAAAGAATATCTAAAATTTGCTTAGATTTTGCTGTTACATAGAAAAACTTTGGCTTCATTTTGATTTGAAAATATTAGAACTTTAAAATTCCACCAAACATTTTCTGTCTATCAGCTCCTAGTGATTTTTCACGTTTCAAACCAGTTTTGAATCAACCTGAACGTCCTTGCAACTTTTTGTCAATGCTTTCTAGTTCAGCAGGTTGTTGCATCCATTCTTTGATGCTGTCTGACCAGAATGTTTTTGATCTTCCCCAAAATCTGACACCTGCTACTGTCCCTTGTAGTTTGGTTTTTGATAGAGCGTTAGGGCTGGAGTAATGACCAAATCAAGCCGATTTATAATGGCTTGATTATACAGAAAGAAGCGGTTTCCAACCAACGTACAATATTTCGTCATTTGTTCTCGAATGAAATTGTTTGTTTTATGTTTGGTGCACAATACCCCGAGAAGCTTTCTGTAACGCTTGTGGTCCAAGGCTGGTGTTCTTTTCAAATCTGCTGTGAGTTTCCAACTAGTTCAACCGTATTAGGATAATAGAAACAACAGAGTTTTTTTTTTTTTTTTTAGTGTGAATGTGATTGATTTGTCCTTCCTGATGACTTTAAGTTTCGTAATGAAGCGCATAGTTGGATTAACCTTTCATTAACCTCAATTGTCGAAATGTCATCTTCAATTAATGTGGAGTCGAGATACTTGAGTTTGGACACCTCTTCAACTTGTATCCCATTCAGTAGGGTGCATGTCGTTACTCCACGGATGCCGTAATTTCTCATGATTTTGCCCTTCTCCACACCCGCTTCCATTCCAGGTGCTCTTGCTGCTTTTTCAAGTCTTCTGGTGAGATCCAGTTATTCTACTTCACTATCAACTATACATCTACACTGTTTGCAAAATACGAGTTGCAAATTTATCGTCCTCCAATGGAAATTGTCGAGTGGAAACTGTGCGCCTTTTCTTGCTTGATTTTGTCTAGAACTATATTGAACAGGAAAAGGGATACCAGGCACATTATCAAACTGAGATGAGGTAATACTCTCCGCAGGTGTTATTTGAAAAATCACTGAACAGCATACCACACGTGAAAACAAAACCGCTGTCGGTGTACACACAGTGTTTGCATTTGACACAGACCGGAAAAGTCTTTCCACCATTCTGGCAAGCCTACGCCTGTGGGAGTCTGAGCTCACCAAAAATAGTAACAGGTTGCGAGCCAAAATATTTTTTCCCAGTGCTTTATTTAGATCAACCAGAAAACTCCTCTATGCATGTCATCATTCGTATAAACATTTTCATCAAACCGACCGAAACCGACGCGAAGAAGGTTATTAAATCTAGCCCACAATCACTTATAGATAGTGACAAGTTCGCATCACCTCAGAGTACTCATTTCGAGAAACAAAATTTGAGAAAAATTTCACAAGTTCTTATGCGATCGCAAAATAAACGAAGCATTTAATCGTACACGAAAGAGCTCGTTGCTAACGAGTAATCATCAATCAAACCAGTGTTTCTCAAACTTTTTCCAGCCACGGAACACTTTTTGTATTGCAATACAACCAACGATCTGAAAGAGGATTCCGCAACCAACGATCTGAAAGAGGATTCCGCAAAAGTGCCTTTTTGTATTGGTCTCATCTTTTCTGTGCTCTTGCTAATGACGATACAGCTGTGGTGAGGATAAAGTGCTTTGCTCCTCCCAATGTTGGTCATGTGCAAACACCGTTTCTGTAATGTGCGCTGATGCACTGTATAGC
>JGI24159J19872_10004200_pt1 | contig 18288 bp, 11 predicted proteins | sample Ectturendosymbi4_FD_19872 | JGI IMG/M metagenome (IMG submission 19872) | reverse complement strand
GCGTGCTGTCGTGCTGTTCTATTTATCAGCTTATTTTACACTACGATGGAATTTCTTTTGCCCAGATCACGAGGCACTGAGTGCTGCAAGATATGAGGCACACCGCCCCACAGGTAAACACGTGCTACGATATGCAGGCTTCGTGCACTCAGCTTCCAACTTCTGTTACTTCCCGGACGTGAAATTTTGGGAGATACTAACGACGTTTCCATGAAGGCACTCGATAAGATGCTGTCGGCGTTACGACTACGCATACGTACAAAACTGGCGAAGTTAATACGAGTCAACGGCTATCTATCGACGACCAGTAGCAACCCTGAAACAACTATTTTCCTGGACTGAGATCTCTTAGTAGTTCAAGCACAACTTAACCCATCTCATCCCACCAAAAATACATGTCAGGAGCAGAAGTGATCAGAAAACACGTGGGTGCGTGGTTTGAACTTAAACGACTTCTTATTTTTGAGTGATGTCGCAGATGAGTAATTACGCTGCAACAAAAACACAATATTGGTGGTAACTGTTGACAGAAAACATTCATCAATCAGCATCCCAACCACAGCAAACGTCCGTTTTGCGAATGCTCGTCACGTGACACCAGAACTGCAGAAAGCGCCAAGTCTCGGTAAGTTTCGGCAAGACGATTCAAGACACATCCAGGTTCACCAACAAACGTCAAAATCCAGCGAGAAACAGTGCTTTGCAATTTACTTGAGTCAACTCAACTATTTCGAAAGGCCCTGTGCGTGATATATTGCAGTGTCAATCAGCCTACTCATATCATACGCGCGGTTCTCAGTAAATGCAAAGCAACAAACATTTGCTGCTGGGTGACTTTCATTTTGCTTGCCAGCTAGCGGACAGGTCAAACAAGCCGTTGCGCTGCCCTGGCGCCTTGGATAACACGCCTATGCTCGAAAACGGGGTAGTGGCATGGGGGAAAGTCCTGCGTATGAAAGAGATTACGTTGGATGTCAACGGCGTCACTAACGTGACTGTATTGGCGACATGACCTTGCGCGGCCAAGATCACTCCCGAGACATCAAACAGAAACTAAATTTTTGCGCTACCCCTTAATATGCACCAACTGGCCTGAATTAGACTCCACGAGGAGGGCACGAAAAAGCACTTTCGGAACGAGCTGCAGACAGAGAATAAATTTAATAAAAGTCTTTGCTCAACTGTTGTGAAACTTTAAAAACGACGCCGACGTTTCAGCCAACTAACAGTAGGCTTTCTGTTCGAGTCACCATTCGTCCTGATGCCTATTGTTACTGTTAGTTGGCTGAAACGTCGGTGTCGTTTTCTAAGTTTAACAACAGTCGAGCAAAGACTTTTGTTATTGTTATCCTGTTGGCTGGTTCTGCAACAAGAGGATAAATTTGTTTATGTCTGTAGCCAAGTTTTTAAGTATTTTTCAACAACTAGCACCGCTTGAACACAGGGGTCTTAGAGACTACATTTCGATTTTGCATTCACGCGCTCAGCACCATTGTGGGATCACATAGAATGGTACGGGTCGGCAAACGATCCAAACCAGGACAAAAAACGATGAAAGCTTAATTCTATTTTCGTTTATTTTATCGGTGCCGCCAGGCGCAAGATCTTGTTACATTAGTGATCTCCGCTGGAGCAGCTGGAAATCGAAAGATTTACTCCATAATAAGTGAAACCGGTCTGTAGGAAAACATCTTGTCAATCGCAGTTCTATCTCAGTAAACAGGACAAAATTTATAGCTGTACTTCGAAGCAATCGTGTATTTATTGCAAACCAACATAAATCAAGCCATGCGCAATCCATGCAAAAGAACCTTCAGCGCTAACGCTGACGCGCGTATACACGCACGCTGGACTATATGTAAAACAGACAGGCAAACCACCGTCGCTGGAAACCTGTGCAGAGTACTTGACGCATTACGAAAGCCCGTGTTGCGTGCCAACACTTGTAAGTTGAGCCGCAGGATTCTAAATAAAACTCACAAGCCATGACTGTTTTCATGTTCTTACAAATTACACCAGCATCTCAGATAAAGAATAACATCTGTCACTTCCGAGTACAAGCGCATGCGTCATCGGAAATGACCTCATTCATTCGCGGTGGTAAACCGTTTACAACGCAGTGATAGTTGCAACATCTACCTCGCATCGCCTTCAATCACGGTCTATGTTCAATGTTCCAAGCAAAAGTAGTGTTCACGACGCAATATACTGGCCACAGGTAAGAGGTGCTACAAACAGCGAGTCGAACCGAATGCTCGAAAACAGCGTTCCCGCCAAGGTGCGCATGCGCAGCAACACCAGACCATTTGCGCAGTAAAATCTTATTTTCACGCTCTCCCAACATTAAAAATTTAACATCTGATATATATATGTCGCACAGTCCTTTTACCGCTTGAAACGCTCCAGAGGTGCGTCTACACGGTTGCGCACTAAAACAAAAAATTGCTCTGTGTGAAATTTTCTCGGAGAGAGAACACTGCTCGAGAAATCCATTTAACAAGTTTCACCCCGTGTGACTGACTCAGGCAGCGAAAGAAAAAAGGTTTTCGCGAACACTGTTTATAGTTTCCGAGATTATAGCCGTACGTGCAACCCGCAAACAGGAAGGTTAAGCGCACACCTTCCAGTGGCAGTGTCTTTAATGCAATTTGTATTGATCGTCGCTGCTCGGCTTCGACATGCCGCGAGTGGTGAATTGTCGTGAAACGTGACGCTTTGAAAGCAATTGACAGAGTAGTGAACTCTGCAAGCGCACGATCCGTCAACCACCCTTGGCTTACACCAGGGTTCACTAACCTTTGTGAAACTGAGAGCTACGTCTTGGGCACCGATTGACGCTAAGGGCTACTAGTTTGATACACACCTCTGAAAGTAAGAATTTTGCTCAATTTACCTTCAATTATGCTATTATTAATGAAGGTAATCTATGTGACGATACTCATCATCTCAAATGTTACTGTATTTCAAAACAGGCCCGCGGGCGACCAACGTGGTCCTCGCGGGCACCATGTTTGTGACCCCTGGCTTACACGCACCTTTCGTCTATGAACTGACCGAGGCGGCTTGGTACGGTACGGTAAGTTGAAACTAAGCGGCCTTGGTCGACCATTATGACCGAAATCACAACAGCCTTGCGAATAACTGCGTTGGGTTAAACATAACCCACCAAACTAACGCAGAGCTGCTTAATAAATCTTCACAAAAATGCGGGTACGAGCGGGAAATTAACTATCGTAAATGCGATTTCAAGTCAAGCAGGGTGTGACAACTGCTTATATTGCGGGTTTCGGAAGATAGTCTTAACTTTACACGAGTCAGCAGCCGCTTTCATTTCAGAACTCCTCATCGCAACTAGTTTCTGCCAGTAATCTTGCTCTTGCAGTTGCAACAGCCAATTTCCAGAGACAAATGATGGACTGGAAGTGGTTTTTATTATCAGCAGTTTTATCAGCAACTGAAAACCTTTTCTTCTGAGCCTATCTGCAGTTTTCGTCCTTATATGTAGACAACTGCGCTGCCAAGAAGCCTTTCCGGCCCGGCGTCGTCGGAAACCTACACCATGTTTCATGAGTCGCAAACAGGCGGGTTTCCGTCTTGCTGTCGTGAAATTCCGGTGGAATTGCGCAACTAATAAACATTTCAAAAAACAACAAAACCACCCAAGAAGATTATAAGTTTATGCCAGTAATCTTGTTCTTGCGGGTTGCGACAGTCCCTTACAGTGACAATGCCAGGGTAGTCGGGTATGATGGACAGAAACTAGTTTTTATGATCAGCAGTTTTATCAGGTGCTGAAAAGCGTTGGTTGCAACAGCCTGTGTCGTGTTTCATTCATCGAGAAGGTACAAGCGGTTTCCGATTACTGGTGTGGTCTTCTTCATCATCATCGTTGATCTTGTTTGACAGCATCCTTGGCGAACACATACAGACAGTGGTGCTTCGACGAATGAAGCATCAGCGCAGCGTATGGCCGCAAGCACGACACGGGTGTCGTGCGGTGGACTGAAATGACACATCCGCGACCAGAACAAAGCGCCTTGCATCGAGTTAAGGTCTCCCTTGATCGAGTGCCTTGATGGCGACCAATACAAGATGAGCAGCGCACCTGCCGGGTTCTGGAGCGACGCAACAGCGTACGATCTTGCAGAAAAACCAGACCAATACTTGCCGTGTTCACATTATACTCGAAGCTAAGAGGCGAGAAGCAGAAACATACGAGTATACGGGCGTCAGCAAGCAGGTGCGCCCAATGCGGCCGCACTGAAGCCTGACCTACCTGAAGCAGAATGGCAGCATAAAACCGAACCGTGCCCAACGTCAGGCGGCTTCGGACAACTCATGGGAAGATTTGGACTTGAACCTGAAACGCAAATTTATTATCCTTAGTCACTGAAACATCGACCTTGTGTCGGGTTAAAGTTACTCAAAGCGCTTAGTAAAGTACAGTAGCCAGACGATGTGGCGCAAGATTTCAAATCGCCCATTGGATGAGGGTTTACTAAGGCTACTGTCTTTTGCATTGAAAATCATGCTGAAATACGACTGTATTTGCCAAACGTGAATCTCGGGGAAGCGATGCAACCGGACCTGGTTGATTCGCAAATTGCAAAATAATTTAAATCTATGGTTGTTTGACTCGGCTTTTGGAATAAATCAAAGTCTGCACAAAAAACTGGTTTTCCTAAAGCGGAATTTCCTTAGAAAACAAGATTGTACAGCAGTCTGTTTGATTTCGAAAATTTGCAAGGAGCGCTGCAAAGCACGTTCGACGCGGCAGCCTGGTTGGAACAAAAACACTTCCCAACTGCTGGGTATTAACGAGGCAACCGCAGCACGGTGACTGTTCAAAATTCCAGATAACGTCTCTCGTTGTACCGACAAACCTTCATCTATCACTTACGCTCTCTATTTGGTAATAGTGCGTACGTCTATTCATTTGACTAACATAGTGAAATTACCCCTTCACACTATTTTAGAGATGAGCAAAAAGATGGTGCTCAGAAATCTACGGAGTCAAACTGAATTCCTGTCTTCAGCGACAGATCAAAAACCCTCCGCACATTTTTCAAAATATCATGAGAAAAACGCTACAATCGCAATCTTTGCATTCTGTCACGATCGATGAAAAAACGCCGTTACAAGTTGGACGTGTGTTGACGTGACATCACTCTACAGACAACGCACAAACCGCTTGGAAGTGGCGTGAGCGTGAATGTCTTTACAAATGTGGACAGAAATTTACCAAAGAACGTACGATCAACGTCTATTCGAAAACTGCCTTGTGACAACACATGCTTTTATTGTGTAAATTTGAGCAAAGCGAGACTGCATCGCCGTTTCATACTCCTACAAACAGGTGAATAATAAAGCCTTTGGCAACAATTAATATTTGGACACGTGCCGTCTCTACTTTCACAACTGCGCGTTGATGTTAAGATCAACGCATTATGTTCACGAATCAAGACGTTGTATAAAAATATAAAATTTTGCGATACACTCTACCTTTGGGTTTTTGAAGCATCTTTATTTCCTACTACAATGTTTGCTGATGATATTAATTTACATATGTCTGCGTCCAGTATTAAAACTGTACAAAATAAAGATAACTTCAAAACATTGACTGGATTAGCGCAAACAAACTGTCTATTAACTACAACAAAACTAATTACAGTATATTAAACAGACCTAAACATGATATTGCTACATTTAATATCTACATTAACAGCTATCAAATTTGTGAAAAAAATGGCATAAAATATATAGGCATCATACTTGGCAACAAGCTTTGTTGGAAACCACATACTGCTAAGTTAACCTCACAGCTCTTCAAATCATGTGGAATATTATCAAAATTAAGACATTATACCACCCAACCTGCATTAAAAGCTGTGTATAATACATTGATACACCCTTATCTAAATTATGCGTCTTGAACTGGGACAGGGTTTCAAAAACTGCTATTCAACCTCTTGTGAATCTACAAAATAAAGCTGTGAAATTTCTGAAAACATCCAAACAACCACTTTGGAAGAAAGTACATACAAAATCACATAATCAACAATTTATTAAAAATGTCTGCTGGTAAGTTTATGCACTCGTATGAAAACCATCAACTTCCATCACATTTTAGCCAGTATTTCAAATCTATTTACAGTTCATAAATACCCTGCCAGAACTGCAACTGCAAAAAATTTCTGCTTACCCTCTTACCCACAGTACACTCTTCAAGGGCAATGCTCCCTCAAAATCACTGGACCCAAGGTATGTTCAGAAATACCTGACCATGTCAAGTTTTGATCTCACTTTGATTTCAAACGTCTGTACAAAATCAACCTACTCTCTGGACTTCTTGGTGTCAAGTAACAAATGGAATTCATATAACTCATGTGTGTTGTTAATTCCTTGTGTTTTCGTACCATATGATTTTTTCCACTATGTTTTACAATTTATTTTATACTCAGCAGGCACAGTAAAGCTTCCTTTTGTAATGGGGGTCGTTTTCTTCTGTCTGTCATTTGATATTTATTCCAGCTTGTTTTATTATTCTATTATCATTTGCATTGTCAAACAGATGTACATTAATTTCAGTGTTTTGTTCTCTCCACACCTGTGAAATTAAATATCTCATCATGATAACTGTGTACATAGGCATCCACTCATCTGTAAATATCATATGTGCCTTTGTTTTCTATCACCTTGTCTTTTTTTCACATGACTAATGACACTACCGAAAGTTGTATTGCAGGATTGGTAGACTATATGACCTCATGGCCTTTCACCAATCCTTTGTAACAAAGGAACCAGGAAATGTTTGTTGCTTGTGTAGAACTTTGCTCCTGCATTATGCTATAGCTTCTGCATTAGCCTCTACTCTACGCACTGCTGCATGGTCTATTGACTGCATGAACCATCATTTCGTCGTAAAAAAACAATACACTTACGTACTTTGAAAAACGAATTAGGGCACACTAAATTACACGAATCAAACTCGCGACTCACCAAACGGTGCTTGTTTCGCAGTCCAATTTTAACAGGGCTATAGCTAACACAGAGCGACCTGACTGCAACCGTAACAGCAGTACCGGCAAATAAATCGATAGCCAGAAACAGAAAACTGGGCAACAGCGATGCGGTGCAGATCTCAGGTTATCAACAAAAAAATTACTTTTGCGACGCAACGGTCGAATCTCACTCGGAACAAAATCAACAAGAAGTTCATAGCTCGTAATCAGCTGAACACATTTACATGCAACACAAGCTGCGCGTGACCGAATAAAAACAAAATCCTGCGCTGTTTTCATAGCTGATCAGTTAAATTTAGGTCACACGGTCACGCGAGCGGCCTCAGCTGGTCACGCACCGGCTAATCTCTCTCAGAAACGCAACTGTGAAAAGCACACTTTAGAAAGCTCTCCCAAATCCATCTGTTCGCACTGCGAACACAAACGGCAGCGTTTTACCTTGACGATTTCGGTCAGCAGCACATGCGTCGAAAGTGCGGTTGTTATGGCTGCTCAACACCTGCCCCGAGATCTAGTGCGGCAAGCAGTAGATTGAAAGAATTGGCTCAACCGCTCAAACGACGAAGAAGCGTGCGTACCACCTGACAGACGGTGCACCCAAGACTGGCCAGCGCTTTTGTTTCAACGCGTAACAGATGCAGTGCGGATGACTGCATGAATGACGTCGGCGCCTTTTTCATGTGGGTTGATTTTTCGAAAATCAACAATTTGAAACCAGAACCCGAATGGCTTCAGCTGGTGGTGGTTGCCTTCAGCGAATTGTTCCCAAGAAAAACGGGGCTGGGGGAACCATGCCGAAACACTTTGGAGAACTGCTAATTAACGGGCAATTTTCATCAATTGTCCGCCCACAACTGACGCAACAATATGTTAGTATAATATCACGCTGCACTTCCCAGCAAATTCTGCCAGCGTTTGTTTTCGCAAAAAAAGCAAGGTGAGTTACAGAACATGTGAAGCTACACCACTAAGCTGAACGACATTTCTAGACAGGTTCTAATTTAAGATAACAAAAATAGCGGGTAAACATTATTGGGTTCACTGGTAAAAATAAAACTCAAACGCCAAGTGGCTGAACTGTGTTATAACTGCAGCAGGTTTAAAAACCCATTAATGTTAACTGTGTCTTACATTAAAGAGGCGTGAACAAGAATGGAGATCTGGCGCAGGCGCTTGAATGCAAGTTCCTGCTATGCTGCTGCACTGACCTTTGTAGAAAGGAAATGCAGAAATCTATAAATCGAAATAGTTCACATTTCAGCGAACCACGACAAGACGCACTCAACTAACTTCTGTGAATATTACTGAAGACTACCCTTTACCATCTGCGGTCAGCCCTGCCGTTTGTTTCCCGCCTGGCTCAGAGCTACCCCGTAGTCTGTGGGTAGCACTGAATAGACTAAGAACTGGCGTCGGCCGCTATGGTACATGCCTGTACCGCTTTGGGTCATGCTAGATACACCCATATGCATCTGTGGCGCTGAGGAGCAGTCGGCCAGTCATATAATCTTCGATTGTAACATCCTTCGCCCTCCGAACTGCCTGGAAGACCTGTGGTCCCTTGACATCAACAACACTAAATGGCTTGAGGACCTTGTGGATTTTGTCTGAACCGCCGCTCACACGCAAGAAGAACTAGTCTGCGGGAGCCTTCATTGGCAAGTCGTGGCATGCTCATGCAGTGCACACTTTTGCCAATTCTTCCTTTCCTAAACTTGCGGCAACTTTGTCTAAATTCGTGATAACTTCCGGCAACATAGAATTTGTGATGGAATTAGTGTGGTACTTTCTGGCCTCATTGCGTCGCATCAGATAGACGGCAGCTATAACCACACACAGTTATCAAATTAAAGCATTTTCATTGTAAATACAAGAGACTTTTCGGGTAGCTGGCACTGCTTGCATTGCCATATGTATGCGATAAAACGCATTATCCGAGTGACACCCACCAATAAAGAGCTCGGTTCCTGTGAGAATTGACGCAGTTTGTTTTGATGTTATTTATCAATGAGAGCACTGCTAACATCAGCTATGACGCTGCCCACAAGGGGCTCGATACAGCTCGACGAAATTTGCGAAATTGGCATTACACGATTGCAATCGCTCTGATTGTTAGTTTCCCGACAGTTTGGATTGGCGCCAGCGCATTTGTAGTCACATGTCTCACCTGCACTGCAGACAGGAGCACTTCCAGACCACAGCAGGTCGGGTAGACACGTCCTTGTCTGGTTTCCTTTGATCAAATGCAATCCATCATGGCAATAGTAAGTGACGTTCGAACCAATTCGATAGTTCTTCTGCTCCGGATAGAAGCTCCCTGAATCGATTGGAACAGGAGCCGGACAACCTGAAGCTACAAATTTAGACTTTTAGACTTGCGGCGGGAGCGATTTCCGCGCCATTTTAAATTTATGGAATTTTGAAGACAGGACTATTTGACTTGAGGTGAAGAAAGGAAAAAAATGTGTTTCAAAATGGTTGTTTTTTTCATTATTTCTTCGGTCGACAACATCACCGAAGCACAGAAGCGTTGTTGCATGGTTTGGAAAAAGTAAGCGATGGTGTTTAAAATGCAAAAAATCAAAGACACACGCACACACCAGTTGGAGTATCTGACATCACACCAGCAATTCGTTAGTCATGAAGACATCAATAATCCTTCTAACAACCAGGAACCTCATGCTGTGAATTGAGGCAGGGGTGGGCAATTCGCGGCCCGCGGGCCACATGTGGCCCGCCAAATCGTTTTTAGTGGCCCGTGGAAGCATTCAGGAAAAAGCTGAAAAATTTTAATAAGTGTGTGAGGTGACATATGTTACATTGAATTGCTTGCACTGGATAAAGTGTATTTGCACAAGAACAGTTAGGCTTCCATGAAAACTTTTTCTGTGTACCGTTATTGTTTGTTTTTTGTTGACTTTACGATCAAATTAGAAGGAACGGCCCTCCGCTAAACGCGGTCTTCTCAAAGTGTCCCCGGAGCCAAATTAATTGCCCACCCCTGAATTAAGGCATTGACCCTTTGCCATGTACCAGCAACAGAAACCGCCAGACAAAATCAGATCTTGTCATGCCTTTAAGTCAACTTTGAACTTATGTCTTGCTGTTTGTACACATTTTTCAAACGCTGACTGACCTAAAGACCGATTTACACCAAGGCTGAGCGTAGCTTGAAACTCTATTCCATTGGGGTTAAATTTCCCGGCCCTGATCAGCTTGTGTTTAAGTCCAGTTTAGTCGATATTGGTCAAACAGCGAACCACCTATCGTTTCATTCGACTGAAGCTAAGCAGCACTGCAAGATTGTGACGCAGAAATTGCCTGATTCACAATGTGTCTGTAACACGTTGCCACAGATTTAGACACTGATGACAAAAAAAGCAAATGTGCAAGTTGATTTCACACGTCTTTAAGTACTGTAGAGATCATAAGCAAAGTTCATATTGTAACGTTGATTTCTTTTCCCGATTTCGTTTTGCTTTTTTCATTTTATTCCCAGCTGATGGAACAATGCGCGTAAGAACATGCTGACCAGAAACGGTCGAAAAACCACGGCAGACGTAATTGTTGCCAAATCAAATGCCGCAGAGAACTCAATGTGTATTTGCTTCGCAGCGTGCCACCTTTGTTTTCCTTTGGTGGAATTCGCTTTACGACAACCGTCTCAGCGCGACCAGCACACAGATAAAGAGCACAAGATGACTCTTGATGGACAGGCCACTTGTTTTAACGAAGCAATTTGAGCATTTTTATCAAACTACTACCCGCCTTGCAAACTGAATCTTTTTCATAATGTCGTTTCATGCACAAACAAGCTCTGTTTAGTAAATTCTATCACTTTCTCACTGTCCGAAGCAACACCTAAAATATAAGATGCAGTACCAAAAACCTCTTGAGGACTTCCTAATTTTCAAATTAAGAAAGTTCTAGTAGTGTATCCAATCATTAAATCATCAACAGCTGTAAAAGGAGAATGTCAAGAACAATAACAGCAGCAGGTCTTTCACAAATTATATAATCAGTCTTACTTTTTCTTCTACATAATAATCATGTTATTGTACAGCACAATGAACATATCATGTAAACTTTTAACCATAATAGACCTGAAACTTTGGCAGGTTATCAATATCAAAATGATCAGTTGACTGTTTGCTTAAAACAAGCAGCTGAGTCAGTGTTGAAGCTACATCCTCAAAATTTCTAGCTTTATGTGAAGCTTAGAACAAAGTCGCAGAAATCACTCAATGTGCAATAAAACGTGCTTCAAGCACATGTGTGAAATATGGGATTTGCATTACTGCAGCCAGGTGCATTATTGGAGACATATTCACCAATGTCCCTGCAAACATTTATCTTGTAGCAAGCAAAATTGCCTGCATTCTGACTCATCACAAAACTTTACCATTTTGCGCACACTGTGGCACTTCACATAGGAAACGAAGTGCTGCATATCATTAATAACCCCAGGTGATATGATTGTGACAACTACCCTACATCACCATGAAGTGACATTTATCCAGAGATGTTCCCTGTAGGAAAAGGTGCAGTTGCTCCCAAAACTTTTGGACAGAAATTATTGAACATTTTAGCAAAAATTGTCACGCTTCATGTAAAGGCAGTTTTTATTCCAAGTAGGCAATTCCTACTCCCTCACATTATTTTTCAGGCTACAATTATCCCCACCTGCTAGTATCAACATGCTATGTCTTTAAGAGAAAACTTTTGACCTGCAGTAATATGAAGGACATCACATAACGATTTGAAATTATTCTGATAGCTCAGGCATTATGGGGCAAAGGATCAACAGCAAAATTTTGCACACTTGAAAAAAATCGGTTTCAGATTAAGGTGCACCTAAAAAAATGTGACTCTTACGCAGCAGATTAAACACAAGACTACTGCTATGTAAATTGCAATACCCTTGAAAAAATATTGTCATTCACCAAAGAGCATGAATGCACATGGAGTTATTTCCCACATGTCAATAAATACTTGCACAATACCTAAACAAACAGGAGGTTGAGGTGGAGTCCATGCAAGAAAATTATCCATATTTCTGAGGCATGTTTGGGTGTCATGCAAAGAAGTCATTACAAAGCCTTCTTTGCAATAGTATCTTAGAACAGAGTTTTCATAATAGAGTAAATCCACGTTTACTGGTGGCGTCCTGAAACCATTTTCAATTGTATATCCAGGATCTTTGCAAAATACTGTAGAACCTGCAACACAAAAATCTCTATACAGATATGTGCACCTCAAACACAAGCAGTATTAAGTAATTTTGTAATATAAACCTTGATTCTGCACTCTGTTTCATGTGCCCCTTGTAACTGCTTATTATTCATGGAAAAAACATGTTCAATCCTGTATATCTAATGCCATGTTTGCTGGAAATAAAAACCATCCTTACGGTCACACTTGCAGCACAAGCATTCTGCAANTTGTTCAAAAAACAAACAGTGCAATAACGCAAACTAAAAAACATGTGAAATGATTCAGATACAACTATCCAAATGCTCTTGATTGGCGTTACTTCCCCATTATAATGTGACCTCTACCTTTGCAAAGTTTGATTGCAACAAAAAGATAAATTTCCTCTGTTGATTATTGCATCACTTACTGCACAATTGTGCATTGTGACAAATATTTCAATAATGCTTGAACAGACTCACCTAATTAACTTTAATAAAAGCACCATTAGGTTTACGTATTTCTATTGCCACATATCTAACTTTGTGTTCTTTCATGTATCTGTGTGTTCCTTGTTACTGCCATGTATGCTAATTCTACTGCAATACCAAAATGGGAGAGCACTACGGAACAAAGTCTTTACAACCTTGGAAAAATGTCAGGAAGTTTGAAAGCAAACTTCGTTCAGAACATCTTTCTATTCTTCATGAAGAGTATGAGTCAGTTTTGTGGAAATGTATACAAATACAGGTACAGATGCAACTCAACACAGACTACAACATTATTCATGACCGAACAAGATACACGTTGGGTACTTGCAATGATGAATTTGTTGACAATTAAAAGCTCAAAAAGGTTTTCTATAGGCTTTAGAGCAGGGGTCACCAACCCTTTTGAAACTGCGAGCTACTTCTTGTGTACCGATTAATGCGAAGGACTACTAGATGATACACACTTCTGAAATAAAATTTTTTCTCAATTTACTTTTAATTATTTTAGTATTGATATTCATTAACACTTCGAGAGCCTGCGTACGATATTTCATACTTTGAAATTGGCTTAAAACCAGCAGTTGTCAGTTGCCTTACCAACGCCCTAGCTCCTCCACCGATTGCACTAGAGAGCTGTTCAAGCGCTCAAATGGATCGGCCAGTCTTCTAGTCTGCACTCGAAAAAAATTTTTTGGTTGGGGGTTGTAGATTTTTGATTTTTTTTGTGACGGACGTCATAAGTGAAGTAGTTTTTCAGACATTTTGGCTCATGTTGCCTGGCCTAGGGCCCAACCGCTAGGCCAAAGTATTTCGTTGAAGTTTTCATTGGAAACTAGGCTCAAGTCCGAGTCTTTTGAGCCTTTGACCAACCTTCTAGCATTTCTGGTTCAAAAGTTATGATCTTAAATAAACAATTTAGTATCTAATCAGTCAAAATTTTTTATTAACTTAGATCATAACTTTGGACCCAAAACAGCAGGTCATCCAAAGTATCAAAATACTCGGATTGTAGCCTAGTTTCCAATAAAAACTTCAGCAAAATACAACCATCAAACAGTTGGCGCCCAGGGCCAGGTGAAGTTTTAAGTCCTCCACAAAATGTCACTCACAAAAAACCCGTACCCCCAACAAAATATTTTTTTCGAGTGCAAACTACAAGACTTGTCACGTCTTTTGACACTTCAACCAGGTCCGTAACGCGAACCGGAGCAGAGATATTCCCATGCAAAGCCACGTGCGATCCAGCTGTTTTTTTGCGAACCGCTTGAATTAACCCGAATGTCAAAGTGTTAATGTGAAGACATTTATCATGCTAATATTATTTTTAGAACAGGCCCACAGGCGACCTATTTCGTCCTTGTGAGCGACCTGGTGCCCACGGGCACCACGTTGGTGACCCCTGCCTTAGAGGAATCAGCCGATTGGGCTCTGCCTTCATCTTTTTGCGATGATTCAAACTTGTGCATATCTGTTTTCAAGTAAATTCACTCCACAGGTGAAATAAGCAAGGAATCAATCACAAATTTTAATAGGAAATTGATTTCACATAAAGCAATGCATCATTAGTCCTTACATCTTATTCAAATAGATTCTATTTATTCTTAGATTTGGCCTAAAATACCATGAAATAATTCATGCCGTCAAATGAAACTGTCAACTTGACAATCATGATTTCATTCAAGCTTTTGAAGATGGGAAAGCTATGGCTTTGAACCACCTTTTTGGTCATAACCTATGAATCGTTCGCAGTAGAGACACAAAGACATCTGGGAATGGGAAAACTGATGTGCTTTTCCATAAAAAAATGCACGTTTACATTCAATATCTCTAACAAAATGCATTTTCCTGTTTTTTCCTCAAATTTTAGTAGTAGTTTTAAAGATTTGGTTACACTCTCACCAATATGCATTTTCAAACAGTTTTTTTGGCTTGGAAAGCTTGCAAGTAGTCCAAGTAACCAAAAATTCACTCATTCTATTGTTGAGAGAAAATTGGTTTGTTTTTTTACTTTTGAGACCAAAGTGACCATTCATTTATTTTAACGTCATCTTTTGGTCATAACTCACAAACTGTTAGCAACAGAGACAGCCCAGGGATTCAAATATTCTTTTTGACAATATAACAAAATTACTTTTACGTACAGTGGCATAATGAAACGTTTGAGCCAGGGTAGGAAAACTTAGCTGAAGAGGGCCCACTGGCCAACACTCAGAAATAAAGTTGAGAAATGATAGTGAATGCGGATGTGAATGTCCATACTAAAACCTGAAATCACCGGAAAACACACAGAAAAATGCAAAATGACAACAACCTACTGAAAACCAAAAGAATACCAAAATATGTGCTAAGTGGGGACCCGGTTTTTACATTTAGCTTGCCTGGTGAGGAGTTTTGCACCCTGTTTCTTGTCAGTTATGCCATTGTTTATGTATGCACTCTTTGAGCAAAATTAGTTTTTACAAGTTTTCTAACCACTTTCTGACTCAAACAAGCTTTCTGCTACTAGGATTGAAGATCTGTTTTTTAAAATTAAGGTTTCAGCATTACTGGGGTAATTTTTTTAAGAGAAAAAAATTCAAAATTTTACTTGTATGTTAGATCCAAAACTGTTGTGCAAATGTCACTTTGGGGTGCACCATAGCAATTTAAAAGAAAAATCCATCAAGAAATGGTGTTTTCCCTCTGTAAAATCATGATTTGTTCTGGTTCAAGAATGCAAAATTGATGAACATTTTCTACTGGTTGCTTTGACAAACCTTTACTACTTCATTGCAAACAATATCTTTTTAGCTTCTACTTCATCAGCCTTGTCAAAATTAGTTTCTTCATTATCTGAGCCTTTTCAAAATTAGCCTTTTGAATCTATGGATCTAGTCACTTTTTATAGTATGGTGTCTCCTCCACCTCAAAACAATTATATAAATTTCTTTTGAAGATTGGATGTTTTTGACATTACTTTGAAAGCAGTTAGCTGGATGTTTGTTAAGAACACTTTTATATGTTTAAGATTTTGATGTAGCTCTTCTAGCTCTCAAGTTCTAACCAGCAATGTATTCAGAGCCACTGTTGTGGCTTCCCTATCCCCAACAAGTGATGTATAGGCAAGAAAGCATGTGATAATATATTGCTGCACTCAGAAATACATTATTTGTTATCAAACATTACATATTTCACAAGAATCATACCTTGGCTAATATCTTCCAATAGGGTCAGAAGCAATGCAATTACAGCAACATCAGCTCGTCTGTTTTCAAACATTATATGAAAACACCACCAGTTTATACAGCACTATGCAACTGAAAAATAAATCTGTAAGCAATACCAGGAAAGAAAAAAAATTAAACTGGTGTGAACTTGCAATAGTTTGCAATTGAAACCACTGGTGTGAAGGACCACTGATCCTTTCTTGAGCTGCCATGCAAAGATCCTTGTTGATATGACTGGAGACCACAGGGAGCAACAGTGGTTCCACCAGAGCCTTTCCCTACCTGTGGCAGAGGGAATGATGCCAGTATATTGGCCTGTGTGCAAGTTTGATCTGATTTTAGCCATCCCTGCTGTATTAACCAGTATCACAACCTGCCACTTGCCTTTGTTCAATGCATAGCCATTGCTTTCCGAAAGTTTGTGCTCTCCATAAGTGTTGTTGTCCCCTTGTGCAGTGATATTTCACTCTTTTTTTTGCTATCTTGATTACTGCATGGCTTACGATGAAACTACAGTGTTGTTATATCATGTTTCGTCAGCTGAAAACTTCTGAGGTCATCTACTACTGAAAAAAATGTAAATTTTATGAATTGTTTTCCTTAGTAAAACACCAGCTTTGACCATAGCATAAAACACAATTTTAGAGAAACAATCATAAAATAAATTTGAAAAGCATATTAAAACTAACACTTACAAGGTTAGTATGATTTGTGCTAGTATGACTCACTCAAAGTGGCTGCTTAAAATCAACTGTTTGACGATTGGTGCTAATTTCAGCTCTTTTCTTTACCTTTGGTGTAAACACTAACAGCTTAATGGTCTTAGTATGTGTAAGAAACTATAGTTCGCATGCTTTCTAAATTTTGTTTTAGGATGGTTTCTCATCATTAAACCTGTAAGCTTTTGGTGGCAATTTATAGGACTGAAGATGCGCAACTGACGTAAAATCCATTTCCTAGTAGAACGCTTTTCGCAGATAATGAGATGGCACATTGAAGTGGTTATGCACGTCACAAACTGTTTGAGAGCAGATTTAACTGCTTTTGCCCTTATGGAGAATTGTCACTGAAATGTGGATAGGTGCAGCTGAATCATCACAAAGTTATGAAAACAGTGTATGGCAAGTTAAGTGGATTCCTCAAAATCTCACAATCAATTCTTAACAATTCAAGGAAAACATTATTGCAAGTCCACAACAAAAATAATTAAAACGTGCTATAATAGTCTTGGAAAAATTAAGTTAATATATTGTGTGGTACTAATCTTTCAGAAAGATCTATTGCCATCATGTTTGTGCTATTTATTACGTTTTTATAGCCAAAAAATTCATGTAAAATGTTTTTCTATGATTCTCATAAAATGTTCATGATAAGATCGTTTTCCTAAAGGTTTAATAAGATGCAAAACAGCTGCTTTCAATCGACCAATATTGACTTTTATAAATAATGATGAACACNTGCTTGGTGCTTAAAAGGCTCTACTGCAACATTTCATTTGTTTGTTTTACTTTTCACGTAGATTTATTAAATTAAGCTAATTTAAAAACAANCCAATCCTNAACTTTTTTTGGACTATTCTATTTGAATAAGGGATATAGTAAGCTTAATATTAGTGAAAGCTTCTTGTCCGAAATCCTGAAAACGCCACTGAGGTTTTTAGGATGAGTGAATGTGGAGCATACAATGAAATTTTCACTGATAATTATATGGCCGTAAAATGCAATGGAGGGTGAACAAAATGGCACTACTGACTGCACATGCGTCAGAATAACGGATTAACAACATGAGATATATTGCAAAGACTATTGCAGAGATAAGCAGATAACACATTGAAATGGTTATGCCAAAGTTGTCAAGATCTGGATAAGACAATCACTCAAAAAAAACACATGTGGCAAAAGATGAAGGACATCATAGAAATCAGAAAAAGTCTAAATTTGCATATGGAAAAATTGTTGAACAAATGAAAAGAAGTTTTAAATCTCCAACATGTCGTACATTATACTCAGCCTAGATTGCTTTAAATCTTGCACCTTAACACTTTGGCGTCCGGCTGCTTTCGGGAATTTTCGAAAAAAAATGCCTAAATGCATGTGGCTTTGCGCGGGAATTTCTCTGGTCCGGTATGCTCTACTGACCTGGTAAAAGTCTCTAAAGACACAGTAAGTCTTCTAGTCTGCACTCTAAAAAATTTTTTTGCTTGGGGGATGCGGGTTTTTGTGAGTGATGTCATAAGTGGAGGACTTTTAGGCCACCTTGCCTGGCCCTGGGTGCCAACCCGTTAGGTGGTAGTATTTCGCTGAAGTTTTTACTGGAAACTATGCTACAATCCGAGTCTTTTGATACTTTGGATGACCTGCTGGGGTTTGGGGTTCAAAA
>JGI24159J19872_10004197_pt1 | contig 18297 bp, 8 predicted proteins | sample Ectturendosymbi4_FD_19872 | JGI IMG/M metagenome (IMG submission 19872) | reverse complement strand
TCTCAAAGTGTTGAGACACAGACTATTTTTGGATCAGTATAAACCTTCGCGGACTCGAGATAGACTAAGACTACGAGAATGACACAAACACTAGTTTTAGCAAATTCGGTTCATCCCCACATTCACAAATTTCAATGAGAATCTTGTCTCTTAGTTTGTTTTACAAGTTTGTCGAAATAAGGGCCTGTGGTCTTAATCGCATACCTGATGTCATCTTCTGGTTAAAGTTGGTATCAGTGTCTGGTTTTTAAAATGGTCATATCGCTGAAAAACTATTTCACAACGGTATGTAGTTGCAAAAAATAGCTTTTGTTGCCTGCCGACACAGATCAGAGAGAATTGGTTCTGTTGTCCGGACATCCACTCAAAATTGAGTCAGATTCTACAGCTGTGGACTTTGCAGTTCAATCAGCTGTTCAGCAATGCAATCTACTTCACAATGAACCTGCAACTCTGGCACCTCAAAAGGGTTTAGCACCCAGTTAAATGTTTTGATGTGATTGTGAGAAGGGATATATCTATCCATCTTGGAGAGATGTAGGAAGGCACTCAAGAAAATTTGACAAATGCAGAGCAAATCAATTTCTACCTCTTCTGCAAATGCGTTTGATGCTTAAACGCAGATATTCATCCATTTTCAATTTGATGGATCCACAACTCTATCTTACTTTTGAACGACAATGTCTCGGACACATCTAAAAGTATTTTACCTTTTATGTGCCTGGAGCTGTTTAGCTGCTTCAAACATATAAAAAATCACGTAAGAAAATTTGGCAATCAACTTGCTGTCGATGAATCGTTCAGCAAAATTATGATTCTGTTCTTTTAATTAACACACCAGTGCCATTGCATGGGTCACTCTCTCCAGCATCTTTCCTCATGAGCCAATGGATGTTTAAAAATGAAACAAACGTCCACTGTGTTCTGCCCACATCTCACCACACGTAATGTTTGGCAAGTGGACTGCACAAGATAGATTGTTCCACATAGTCCTCGGTTGCACACCTTTGAAATAAGATTTCCACTTCGCTCCGCAGCAGCAATAATTTGTTTCAGAATATCGACTGAAAGTCATTGGATGCGCCAATTGATAGTGTTGTTTAAAGAAAACCATAGCTAACTTATTAGCTATGGCAGGTGTGTGTAACCCGTAGCCCGCGAGCCAAAAGTGTCCCGGGAACTGACATTTTGTGTCCGTCAAACCTAAATTTTATTAACACTTTGAGAGCCGGCGTACGATATATTCGTACTTCGATTTCGGCCTACAAACAGCTGTTTTCGGTTGCCTTACCAACGCCCTAGCTCCTCCGCTGATTGCGCTAGAGAGCTGTTCAAGGGCTCAAACGGATCGGCCAGTCTAGGAGATTGCACTCGAAAAAAATTTTTTTGGTTGGAGGGGAGGGATTTTTTGTGACTGACGTCATAAGTGAAATAGTTTTAGGGTCATTTTGGCTCATGTTTCCTGGCCTAGGGCCCAACCCCTAGGCCGAAGTGTTTCGCTGAAGTTTTCATTGGAAACTAGGATCGAGTCTGAGTCTTTTGAGCCTTTGATCGACTTCCTAGCGTTTCTGGATCAAAAGTTACGATCTAAAATAAATAAATTAGTTAATTATTTAATTAGTCAAATATTTTTACTAGTTCGGATCATAAACCCCAGCAGGTCATCCAAAGTATCAAAAGACTCAGATTGTAGCCTGGTTTCCAGTAAAAACTTCAGTGAAATACTACCAGCTAACGGTTGGCGCCCAGGGCCAAGCAAAGTGGGCCAAGGTGGCCTAAAAGTCCTCCACTTGTGACGTCACTCACAAAAAACCCGCATCCCCCTTGAAGCAAAAATTTTTTTTCGAGTGCAGACTAAAAGACTTGCCGCATATTCTGACGCTTCGACCAGGTCCGTAACATGTACAGGAGCAGAGATATTCCCGCACAAAGCCATGTGTGTTTAGGTGTTTTTTTCCGAAAATCCACGAAAGCAGCCGGACGCCAAAGTATTAAGAGAAAAATAGTATACTGTTTACTTACCCTTATGACCACACCAGTTCATCCGCACCTGGTATTTACTTTATCCAGAAACATTGCTCCACAAGCAAGCGTTACGGTTGTAAATCTTAATATCAGCCCACGGACCTGGAGGAAGTATTGGGCGTGTTATCTGGTTTGCAGATTGTGGCGCTATGTGAGGATGCACTGGTGTCTGGTACGTTAGGAAAATCCAACTAGTCTTAGCTAACGAAATAGCGACAGAACTCTTCAAACTCAGTGCGCAACCGCAATTCTTTCTACACCTGAACCGCTGTGCTGTCCACATCTCGTGGAACAATGCCGATTTAATCAAACAAACACACAAATAATGCAGGTTAAGGGTATTGCCAATCTTCAGTGGGTGGCCAGCGATTTTTTTAACCCACGGAGCTTGACACATACAGCTTTGGTCTGTCTGGTTATGTGCATTTAGCCCGGCAGTGCTGCTCGGTTGCACACCCCTGAGCTACGGCATCACTGCACATTATCCTGGCTATTTTCGTGGTTGCTGGTTTGACCAAGCTTTTTCCTGCTGTAAGGCGCCTTTGCTCTTGCATTTTTCCAAGCAACCGAAAAAGAAGCATGCACTGCTTTACTGTGGGAGTAAGTTTTTACTCCTGAAGTAGATAGACGATAAGTACGGCTTCGTCTTACCTGGTACTGTTTCTCTTTAAAAAGCTCAAGAATTTTGTCATGATATTTTCCGTATTTTTACTTGATAGTAAGCTTCTTTGAGAGATCCGTGAGCAAGGACTTCTAAGCATAACACGAACTGTGGCCAGATTTCACTGTTTACCAAAACTGAAGTAAATCCAAGTTTCAAGTAGTCGTTATACACAAACGCCTGCTTTCGTTTAGCAATTATAAACTAAGACAACAAAAACAAACTGAGGTTTGGATAACAACTTCAAGCTTAAGTTGCTGACCACACTACCTCAAATGTATAAATGCCATGTGGAATAGCAAATTGTTTACTTTTTCACGCTGGTTAGGTGCATTTTAATCGCTGTACGAGAAAAAACGTTGATGGTATGAAGTCGGTAGAGTTATTGCTGTGTGAGGGTATTACAGCAAACTTGTTTGCCCCTAGCGCTCGCGGACTCCAGAGCATTCCGCAGACTCATCCAGAGCCTTCCTGGACTCATTTGAGTCTGTGGACTGGGGGTTGAGAAACACTGCAACAAACCAACACTCAGATTTTAATTTACTACTGGTAGTAGCTGCACCAGCTTGTTTCTGTGATTTTGTTCTGTGCTTTATTGTATATATTTCAAGTTTTTCAAGGAACATTTTTTCAAGTTTTGTGTAGTTTGAGGTAGGTGTAGGGAGTGTTACGCCTAAACTATTTGTGATGACCAAAAGCTAAGTTTGTTTGCTTTTTCGAAGGGAAAAAGTGAATGCGTGGCCAACTTACTTCAGTCTGGGTCAAACTACAATGTTTGCGCAAGCAATGGTGTAACACCACTTCATTTTGCTGCCCAATATGGCCATTGCAAGGTATGCAGAATTCTCTTGGAATATGGTGCAGACCCTGCCAGGCGGGATTCAGGTGGTTCCACTTGCTTGGATTTAGCTTGTGAGTTCGGCAGACTAGAGGTTAGTATGATGTGAAATTGCTAACTGCTTCAGTGTCAAATAATTATAAGTTTGGTTAAAACTTCATGTCTCACACTACTGTTGATTATTATGATGCTTTTGGTGCAAATATGTAAATTCTATTGAATAATGCAACCAAATAATTGTACTACTCAAGAAAACACACAAATATGCTAGACCAGTGGCTCTCAACCCTTTTTAGCCCATGGACCATCTTCTAAAAAAATATCCGATGGACCACCTTGCTATGCTGACACCTCATGAACAACTAGCCGAAACTGTATTGCAGATAAGTCAGTGAACTCAAGGGCATGTTCAGTCTTTGTCTGTAGCAAAAAATCAAGGATTTATGGAACAATATGTGGGCCACTGGTGGTCCACCTTGACCATGTTGAAAATCACTGTATTAAACTGTAGAGTAGTTTAGCATGCCTGTGCAATACCATGTGATGTTTCTTTTTGTTGAGATATTGGCAAACGTATATCTGGAAAATTTCTGAAGAAAGGCACCTGGATGGACAGCTTGTGTGTTACTATTTAAGTAATCTATGCACCTGATAAAAGCCAAAGTTGCTTAGATCCTTTTGATTTGCACTTGGTAGAATGAAGCATGTTTAACAACCTGTTAGTCACCAGTACCCTTTCTACAAACAAATCATGTATATTTCAGGCAGTTCAGTTGTTTCTGAACAGCAGCTCTTGTGCAAAGTTAATGGAACCGTTCAAGGCTTTCACTCTTGACAGTGATTTTTCTCATGTTAGTTCTCCATTGCACCTTGCTGCAAGAAATGGTTTTATAAATATCATAAAAGCCTTGCTTCAGGCAGGAATGGATATCAACTGGAAATGCTCCAGTGGCACCTGTTTGCATGAAGCTGTTGCTAACGGGGAATGCGCTGTAAGTGACAACACTTCAATGCTGACCTTGTTTGTGATCCACAGTAAAAGTTGTTTAAAGTTCATGTATTCAGAATGAGGTTGTAACAAATGTGTCAACTTCTCAACATGTTTGTAGTTTGTGAGCAACTTGTCAGTGTATAGCTGTAATTTTCTATTGATGTCTGTCAATATGAACTACAGGGGACCAAGCAAATGGCAAATATGCTTTAACATGCTAAACAGGATATTTATAAATCTGGTACGATTTGTTTTGAATGGAATTGCAAAATCTTTCCACCTCGTCCTTTCTTGCGGGAATTACCAGGTAGTGGCAAGACGGTGGAGTGGCGTGCAGAGGTTTGGTGATGCCTGGGGTGACTCCTTGGTTGTATGCCCCCCAAGCAAATTCTAGTATTGAGCAGTGGCGTGTAGTGGTCATTGCTACTGGATATACACTGTTTGTGACGTCACAATATGACGCCATATTCAAGTTTGCAAACCAACCTTTTGGTGATGTTTGTTGACACAATGTGCATATTATTCTACACCAGTGGTTATCAAAGTGGGCAGAATTGCCCCCTTGGGGGCGATGTTGAAGGGCAAGGGGCGGTAGGGGAGAAAAACAACACAAAGAGGTGAAAACGCTCAACCACTAGCATTAATCGTGTAACCGCTTGTTGATTCATATTTGAGGTAATCTACGACTTTACCTCACTAAAATGTCTCCCAATAGTTCTAAGCTTTGTGAAGGACACTAAGCACATCATCCATCACACTGAACTGGGGACCATGGTATGTATCAATTTCTTCAAATAAACTTCTTTAAAAATACTACCTTGTGCTTGCTTTATCAATCTTGAGGGGCGACAACTATGTGTCGATAGTGGAAAGGGGCGATGGAACAAAAAATTTGAGAAACACTGTTCTACACGGACTCTCCTTACTCGTTGTTAAACAATGTGTCACTGTGATGAACCTAAATGTATCAGCGTTCCCAAGTTAGAAGACTGAAGCAAAACACAGCACTCAATGCTATGACAGAGCAGTTCATAATTGCGAAAATATCCGTCAACACGTTAAAACAGGGAGTAGAACACAGTCAGTACTACGCCAGCGCAGTTCACAACTGCAAAATATAAGGCTGTGCATTAAAACAGTGGAATAAAACACATGCAACGCTACGACAGGGCAGTTCACAACTGCAAAAACATCAGAATGTGTGAATGTCTCGTCGAATAGCAGTCGAGCAGAGAAGGTATTTGGCTAGGACGGCGGACACCGGACACCCAGGGTTGATAGTTTGAAACTTGCTAAACTACACAATAATTGAGAATGCGCATAAAGTACGGAAGAGAACTTTTGTTTTTTATGTGACTGTTTAATGTAAAACTACTGTGGGGATAGACAGGGACGCCGGCCAGAGCAGCTGAAAGGTGGGGGGGAACTAAAAGAGTTGAGGGCAATGGAAACTTATGAAAAACAAAAACATTGTTACCAATTATGTTTGTTTCTGCTCATCAACAATGTTGATCACAAAAATAATAACAGAAATTATCGAAAACTATTCTGAATTTTGTGGGTCCACGAGTAGCTACAATAAGTATGTTTCAAGTCGATCTTGATCAACCATGAAATTACCCATGATACTGTTATGAACAGACACCTCCGCTCCTGACCCACCATGACCCCGTTCTCCGGCATCCCTGGGGACAGAACATACACGGGCTTGTGTGAGCTGTTATGATCAATCAGCCTGAACTGCCAATTAATGGCCAAGCTTGAAATGATGCACATATTGCAAGCACAAGTGTGCAGCTGTATTAGCGGCGCACAGCCAGGGTTGTCATATCAAAAAAAGAAACGGTAAACTAGCGATGCATCAAAAAGTCAGCTAAATGAATGGAGTTGAAATAAGAAAGTTTTGAAATTTGGCTCAGAAAATCAATTAAACATCTATAATATAATTATCTTTCAATCCTCTTGTGATTTTCTCTTGATCGCACGATCTGGAACAAGCCACGTCACTATCAGTTTGATTGGATGTGCGCCGCACACCTGGAGTATAGGTCCATGGTGTTGAAGAATGTGACAATTACTGGCATTTGAATGCCGAAAAACTCGTGTTGGAAAGAAAAAACAGTTTCGAAAAATTAAATCCACGCAGCATGTTTTAGGAGACTCACAATAGGAAAAACCATCTGGTTACATAATTATAATTTTTGTAAATTCATTCTTTGGATGCCCCCCCTGCCTTGGATGCCCGGGGCCGTCGCCCTGTCCGCTCCCCCTCTGCAGGCCACTGCGGCAAAAATATAGTGATGGTTTGTACAATGGCAGCCAGTACTTCATAACGCTTCTTTTGTTGCATTTGCGATATTTTTTCGCTCATACAATGCAAAGTATTTTTGAAGGTTGTGCAGTTGCTGATTGACTGTGGTATCGACACCAACATATGCAGCGGCTTGGGCCAAACAGCTTTGGATCTAGCCAAGAAGTTACAGCCATCGCAGAGCAACGCCGAGATCATCAGGATGATAGGCATGACTAATGCCGGTCACGTGCAGGTGCGGACGTTACCTGCAATGACTGCATCGAGAGAGCTGCTCGTTGCAGCATAGGTTTCTAACCCCAAGCTGCAGCAAATGACTGTCGGGTCGTGCGCTGGCTGCCAACTCGAGCAGTGGTTGTCAGTGTTGAGTCAAACACTGCTCAGCATTTCGCTTCGGAGCTTCCGGTATTTAAGGAACGCCCAAAGCAAGTTGGCGGTAAAAAGTTCATGGGTTCATTTTCATGCCCGCTTATCCACTGGGGAGGGTCGCNGGGGGCAGCAGCCCCCCAGGAGGAGTCGAAATACCTCACGGTTTTAAGCAGCAAGTTACGATANTTCGGTAGCAAACAGTGATTGGCGAATTTTCTGGTGCTCGTGCTGGTTGTCATCGAATTGCGTCAATTTTCAAACGTCACCACTGGAAAGCATTGCATTCACACAATAATGGCGTTGAAAGTTCAGAACGTTGCCCAGCTGGTGCTTTGCAGTTCGCCGGCGTTGGTTCCTTGCCTTGGTACGCGCCCACGAAGAATCTTCAATTTCGCCAAAGTGTAAATGACGGAAAGCTCGCCTTGAAGTAGGATTACCCAGTGATGTATTGTATGCGGGTTCAGAAATACTGTACTTTTCTAACATGTATTCTTTTTGCAGGTGTATGCGGTGAACGACTTCAAAAACGTGTACGACAAGAATAGCTTGGCGTTCACTAAAGGAACGCTGATCACTGTCCTCGAGCAGAGCCCGAATGGGAATTGGAAGGGAAGGATCGACAACCGCAGTGGCCCACCACAAATCGGGTATTTCCCGTCGGCCTACGTTAGAGCGGTTGAACAGTACGATCATCACACTAGCATTGCAGGTTAGTTTAGCTCCGAAACCACGTATGCAGCTTCTTTGTGTGGTCTGGGGGTACGCGAGAACAGTCACTGCTGGTGGGTGGTTTGCAGAGTAGCCAGGTTGTGATGCCTGGTAGTGTTTTCGTTTCATATTTTTTTCGAAATATGCACTTCTGTTGTTGATGCCGCGTGTAGATTCGCATATTATTCATTCGTTTCGTTGACGCCATTATCTAATCCTACCGTCCAAGAGATGCAGTGGTGGTTTCGATTTCTGGTCGGGTCATAGCGAAGGCTTCGAAAACGGCACTTGGAGCTAGTTGAGCTTTATGCTCGGGGCTGATGGGTGGATGCAAGAGGACGACTCACGCACAGGGTTGCCACTAGGTCGCCATCAATGCAACATTAACCGCGAAAGTAACCGTGTGGCGCAGGGCGCAAGCAACCGGAGACGAGCGCCCACACACCACTACACGACATAGACAGTAAAACACTGACGTCACGGTGATGTTGAGTAGTCCGACAATTTATCGCATACTGAATTCAACCGTGCGTGACTTTACGTCACCCAAAAGAGAAGGTCATCGAAGGTTAAAATGCCACAAGCGCCTGTTGGCGAACGCTTAACGAAAAGTTTTGTGTAAAGTCGATTGATGGTTCTTTCGCTTATACAGGCTCGGATGACAGCGGCATTCACCCGTACGATGATGACGTTTCCTGGCACTCCCACTCATCGCCAGGCTTCAAGCCTCCCCCAATCCCTACCAACCAGCAGAACGTTCACAAATACGTCAACATGGACCCTCAGCAAAACCCTCACGGTCAGCAAGCACATAAGGTACTTAGAAACTTTGCGCTCAACTTTGTTGTGAAACGCATTTGAAAGTTGTTGACTTGGAAGAAATAATTTATCAAGACAATGACATATTTAAGCAAAAGTGGTAGTTTTTATAAGATGATGACCATCCATATCCTTGCAACCCCCCAGGTTTTTAGTGTTGCTGTGACCAGTTTTTTTTCAAAGTTTGACCTTGCTGACCGCGAAGACATTTTGAGAAACCGCAACTATTTTATCTGAATACCGAGGTAGTCGTAAAGCGAGGTTTTAGTGTATTTTGATGGTGGTAGTAAAGCCAGCTTCTTCTGTATTTTGAGAGACCGTTGGAAAAATTTAAGAGACTGTTTCGGCCTGTCGGGTGAAAGCACCTTGAAAAGCACTGGTTGTGACTACGTGGGACTCTGTTCGGGTTAAAGTAAGCGTTGATTTGGGATTAGTCGACTGATGCCAGTTAACTAACCCGTGTGGCTGGGCCAGCGCATTAGCACTGGTGCGGCTTCCCTGTGCTGTTTGCCGACGTCGCTCTCTCGCATCCACGCAGCTTTCTGTCTCGTATTTTTAGAACCGCGTCATTCCCAACAGGGACAACCCCAGCTACGATGACGTTATCTCGAGTCAACAGTCGCAGCACACAAGCGAGTTTTATCGCGACCTCAACGCGCACGCACCCCCCCAAGTTCATTCCGGGGTCTCGGTCGGCCAGCCCCATATTTCGAACCCGGGGTGAGTTTGACATTTGAAGTTATCGACCCCAGCACGAGTGATTTTGCGCAAATTATGGCATCGTTTTCGCCTGAATCGTTTCCATGTGAATCGTTTTGAACAAATCAAAAGCTTGAAATTGTTTGTAGGTATGAGTAAAACATGTTTGTCTTGTTTGCGGTAGCAGTGCTCGCGATTTTAGACGCTCGCGAGATGTTATCTTAATGTAGATTGACGCAAACAAGTTGCCTTTTTTCTCGACGTTAACTAAAACTCTTAGATCGCTGCAACACGATTTTTGGTCTAGAACGCGGATGCGGTGAAGGCGGTGGTCACCACGGCGATGTGATGAATGGTGATGCTTTTATTGGAATTGGTAACCCCCACTGCTTTTATCATAAAATGACTCTGGGAAAGTGCATTATTTTTCTACGCGGACCACACTGGTTATGCGTTCCCGCAGTTTCTCCTGTAATTTTGTTCTTGAAGTTAGTCGAAAATGAAGCAGATTTTCAGCTCATACCGTTTCGCCCAAACGAAGCTGAACGCCCCCCCAGTCTTGGTTGGTGCTCCAAGTAACATAGTCTCGAACCAATCAGGTCAATGTTTGAGTTCGCAGCTAAAAATCGCCCCGCACTGTGACGTCGCTACTGTGTTTATGACCAATGGCTTCAAACACTGCTGAACGTTTTACAGTCACAGTAAAGTGAGAAACGCTTCACATATTCGAAGAAGAATTAGCGCAGCAGACTTTCTTATCCCTTTAACGAGTAAACTGGTGCAGAAGTAATGCGTTGTTTAAAAAATCCTGCGCAGCCTTATCCTGCTGAGCATAAGTCGTCGATTGGTTGAAAATTTTCAGTTTGATTGTGATGTCACAACTTCGAACTGTTGGAATGCGTTGCGGTTTCGTTCAAAATAGAAACTCGCTTTTACTGCGTCGGCGGCGCGTTGGCATCATTTGAACTGCTGGTGCTATTTTTAGTTACGAAGATGTCCTGCTCGACACAGCGTCGGCCTCTGTCAGTCAACCCGGGAGCGCGCATTCATCTCTATCTTCTGGAAGCAACAGAGCATCGCACAAAGCTGCGCGCGCGCCTCACGCGGACGCAGGTCTGGGTGTGATTTTAAAGCGCCGGAAGTCGTTCACGTAATAAATACCGCTTTGCGAAACATTGCCGTTAGCTGCTGCCGCTGTCAGGTTGGCTCAAATCGCAACGTGCACATGCCATCACTTCCTTGGCCTTCGCGCTGCTGTTAACGTGCGTTGCGCGAACGCTTCTTGCAACAACGCGAGAACAGTTTTGTCTGTCATTGTGTGCTTAGCGCTAGCAGAAGCAACAGGTGATCTTTCGCATTGTTGGCGAACAATTAATCGCTTGTCTGAATCGCTGTTCGCGCAACCTTCGCGAAAACACATCAAAGCTGCGAACAAGGGTTCCAGATTCTTTTATATTGTGGAAAAGTTGATGTACGTCTTGATGTTGATACAGAGCTCACTAAACTATTAGCGAGAAGGGCCTAATTAGCATCCGTTTGTTTTGATAGCGTCTGGCTGGCAAGGAAGCAGGAGCCCGGCGTTTGAGAAAGCAAAGGTTTGTTTGATTTTATCCACTTTGCACTGTGTGGAGTGAAAGCCGCAAGTAGATGTTGGCGATCTGGGCGATAGACTGCGCTGCATGGTCCCGCCCGCACACACGCACGCGGGACATTAACCGAACATCGTTGAAAAGGTCGATTACGGTCGCTGTTCCTGGTTTGAATTTGAAGATATCAAACAGCAGGACAATTTTATTCGCGTGCTGCGTTCGAACGTATTAAAAAAATATATGTCGCCAAACATCTACTAAAAAAACTATATGTCGCCAATTCACGTACCTGAACGTACGCTCCCAGCTGAGTCCTCTGCGCAGGAAAAGTTGGCATCGTGCTTGTTCGCTGCAGAAGTTACTGCGTTACTCATTTGAGATTATGTCATTGTGCAGTTCGGCGCTGACGACGAGGTGCAAGTGGCAAGATGGCTGCATAGCAACGGGCTGGAACAGTACCAAGGCAACTTCCTTTCGCATGGTTACGACTTGGAAACAATTTCTCACATGAGCCCGTTTGACTTCAGCGCCATACAGATCACGAACCCCGAACACAGGAATAGGCTGAGCAGCCAGGCCGGCCAATTGCGGGCTTCATTTTCGCATAACCACAAAGGCGACCAGATTCCGTCGTCTGTTGACAAATGGTTGACCGACGTGGGATTACCAGAGTATATCCACACCTTCAGACACTTTGACGTCAGGACAGTGGAGGAGCTGGTTCACATCACTATGGAAGATATGCAGGTAGGTTGCTTTTTGCAAAGTGCTCGTAACGAACCCATGCGTTTTTTAAAGCTCTTTAGTGCCTTGTCGGAGAAACAACAGGATGTACTTGTACCCTGCATCGATGTGTTGTTACTGTGTGCAGCGTGTGTTCTTCCGTGTCGTTCTACGTAAAAGTCCATTTATACTGTATTTGTCACAAATGGCGTTATTTCAGGGGTGCAAAATGTTCTGTGAAAATGTTAGCAGTGCGCATAGATTTTTAGTAGCGCTCATATATAAGCTTTGCCGTACAGCATTCATTTGCATAAATAAAGCATAAAATGAGAAAAAACGTTCGCGCACTCCAAGCTTTTTGTCGCGCGGCGCGAGTGTATTTTAACACCCCCGCGTTATTTGCCATCTCACTTCGCTGAGGTCCTGGAAGTAAAGCTTGATCCGAAATGCTGCACGCCGTCTCGGAACTACATCACTTCAGGAAAATCTTGAGGTTACGCGTGACCGGTTGTGTAAATCTTGTGTGTGTCGTGATGTTGGCCTTTTCAGAGAGAAGCGGTTACAATCGCGCTGGAGCGTAACTTTTGTTTACTAAACAAAAAAGTGCGTTAGTGCCATTTGAAGGCGTTTTCAAATATTTCACACCAACCAACTTGCCGTTCATGGGCTTTCTGCCACTCAGTCTCCTTGGACTAGAAAGTAAGTCCAGCGAGACTCATTGTCTGTCTTGCTGCTTTTGGTTTATTTTATATTTTTGCTGTTGTGGAGTGACCAACCTGCCTTTTTTTGCCAGGCAATGAACATCAACAAACTTGGGCACCAGAAAAAGCTGGCTCTGATGCTCAACCGGTTACGGACTGTTGCCAAGCAGCCGGCTTCTGTCGTCAAGGCCCGGGCCCCGAGCGCGTCTCAACATCCTGAGCAGCATGCCAACAGCGTGGCGCATCGTAGCAACAGTGTGAGGGTGCTGCCTTTCCAGCCCGTGCAGCTCAAACGCCCGAGTCCAGCAGAAAGGCCCCAGTCGGTGAATCCAGCGCCGCATCACCCGGCCGCACATCCGGGACACACGGAAAGCTCCCAGGGCACTGTCGCGAGTGGCGGGAGGCCTGTGCCGAGGCCAAAAGCGCCTAAGAGCGTGTCGTCGTTCCAGGAAAGCCCCGGGCTCAGTCTTGAGTTGCAGAGGGCGCTCAGCAGACGGCAACAGGTGATCGACAACGCCGAGAAGCAGTCGTCGTCGCCGGACACTCACAGCAGCCAAGCCGCTCAGCCTCCGAGCAGTCCCCCCACACAACGGTCGCACGATGTGGAAGCAGCCACAGGCCATTCGCTGTCGCCAGTCGCGAGCAAACCGTCATCGCGGGCGTCAGCCGACTCGCCGAGAATGCAATCAGCGCAGGATGTGACAGTGAGTCTTCGTATCACAGACGTATAGTCTGCTTTTACAAGGTCGAGCGTCGTATCCGCGTGTAACGACTGGCTGGCAAGCGCGCTCCCACATTTCCGGTGTTTTGAAGTTTTCTTCGTGGGACGGGAATTCAAATCCTCCGGCCGGGCGTCAGTCTGTAGCCACCGTGGTGCAAATGTTTGTTTAGCTAGGTCGTCTTCGCTGTAGATAAACAACCGGAGCTTTCGTTATCTTGATCGTGCGATGTTTGATAAAGCCTCCCTTTTTACGTTTACCATCCGTTGACCGTAAATAGGGCAACAAAGCTGGTGGTTTATTTAGAAAGCTATCGTGCGCGCTGCGTGAGCAGATGGAGCAAAGCTTGAGGTGAGCCCGCCTGTAGGACAGCTCCTGTGCGAATCTTTGATTGATGTGTTGCGCGTGTCGTAACTTGTTGGCAGCAGCGTGAGTAGCGAACGGTTGAATCAGCACCGAAAACCATGTTCCTTTTGCGCATGGCGACTTCTAATTTGAAATAAGTTAATTGATGTGGCAACATTCATGTCATTGTCACGGCAACAGTCGTGTCGTTGTCACGGCAACATTCGTGTCGTTGTCATGGCTGCGAACTCGTTTTGTCTGCGAGTATTTGCGAAAGGCGGAAAGTTTATAAACCTCCTTTTGGGTAGCGGCAAATCTTCCTAAAATCATCTCTTTGACCAACAACTCTGACTCGCCGTTTTTGTTTCAGACCAACAGCAACCACCGGATGGCGCTTGAAACTAGCTCGCAATCGAAGCGCAATTCTGGGGGGCGCGGTTTGCCCCCAGCACCCCCAAAACGCACCACCTCCGTGAATAGCGAGGGCCCGCCGCCGTCGCCACCCAGCGCGGTTCCGGCCGGGGCGAGTTTTGTCGGATCCAACAGGTAAGCGTCATGCTACTCGAGCAGTGAATACACGACTGTGAGTCGAAAACGTCGAGTAGAAATGTCTATAAATCAGCCACCATTTCATGTTGTTTCATGACATGAAGGCAGCTTTCCTCGGCGCCCGCAGGCAATCGCGCCGTTTGTTATAAACGTTTCGTTTCATTGGTGTCTGGCGGATTAATCCAGCTGCGGACAAATATTTGATCAGGGCCAATAGTACGACCCACGTGATTTTGCAAAGACTTTATTAAAACTTTGTTTGTGACCGACGAAAGAATGCAGTGAAACACTCTTTGTATTTGCGAAAGCTGAAGTCGCAATGGCTGATGACGTAAGGCCTGTGGCGTCACGCAAGTTTATTTCTTTCGTTTGGATTTGTCTTTAGAAGTAGCTGCTATCGAACTGCAACCCTTCGGAACTATAGCTTTGCCGCTCGCAATTATAATACACGGGATATCGACCTTGGTTTCGCCGCGCGTCGGTTCAAAACGGCTGTTCGCGAACTAAGCGTCGCGCTAGAGTTCCAACTACGCTCGACTTTGCTTTACCAAGTGCTTTTACTTCCGCGTATTTAAAAAAACAACATCTTTAAGCTCCTCTCGTCAAATTACCTTCAGCGTAGCAGCTCATACTCTGACTTCGTCATTCGCTAGCCTTGACGTTAGTTGTAGAATTTTCCTAAATGTTGTTTAACATTTATATTCGTGCCGGCGTAATGGTGGGGAAAGCCGGTTGTAGGCTTCAATCACCGCTTGCCTGTTCATATGAGACGTTGATGAATGCTGACGGGTTATTTTGCTTCAAGCAGAAAGTTAGAATGCTTGTGGAGCAGTCGACTGCCCGAACAGCCGAACAAGGCAACCTCACTGTCGGCCCCGTGTGCGAGTCATGTTGTGTGGCAGCGCTGATCAAATTATTGTGCAGATGTGTTCTTTGCCATTGTTGGTACCTCTGCCTTTCGGAACCCGTTTAGAATGGATTGCAAACATTAGGATAGATGACCGGTGAGTGGCGATGAAAACTGAAAGCTGATGAAACGGGGCTGCTTCAAGCTGAACTTAATACTTTCGGGTCAGCAATCCGCCAATTGCTAACGCATGTAGAATTTTTCAAGATTATTTTCCGTCCGAGATATTTTGTCAATGGTTAAGAGTCTTACCTGAAGTCAATTTTATAAATTGCACTGTTTGGTTGCTGTTTCACATCAAAGCTATCTGAAAGTCAAGCAAACTGTCTTCTTCCACGTGGTCTATCGATAATGGCGACATGCTGATTAGGAGATATAAAGAGAAAAAAGCGATGTTCAAGGCAATCGTTCAGTTCTTGCCGTCATGTAGCGTTTTGCTAAAAACCGCTCCGAAGACCAGGTGTCGCTTTGTCGTAAATCCAGTCATGAACACAAAGTTTCTGATTTTGCATGATAGAGCTGGATTTTTCAGCTTTGTTAAAAAACATTTGTCAGAATAGTAAGTTCAGTCTCCCTGTGCAATGGTGTAGTGGGGGGGGGGACGCGTGAGAACGGCACCCCCACACCTTTTTGCGCTAGTAACGTTACTTGAAGATTTGGATTTTTCATTTCGATTTCTACGTGTAGTTGATTGCGAGAATTACAGCAGCTTTTTGCGTGTGAGGGCATCTGAGCAATATTTGGTGTTAGAGTTCGGCTGTAACCTAAATCAGGGGTGTAGTGGGGTGGGAACGGCGTTCCCACACCTCTTTTTTAGCGCCCCTGCCCTTGTGACTTGCGTTTTGTCGTCGACAGAGTTTTATTTTCGGCCAGTGACCCATGAGGGGTTGTGAAAGAAAAATGCAGAAAAAGCTAGCGCGAGTTTTATGCCTTTGCATTCATGTGCACGACTTCAGTTGCATTCATGTGCACGACTTCTGTTGCATTCATGTGCACGACTTCTGTTGCATTCATGTGCACGACTTCTGTTGCATTCATGTACACGACTTCTGTTGGGGACTAATATCATTTGCTGTGGAACTTGCCAGACTCGAGTAGATGGTGGTGCGGGACTTTCAGGTCAGGTCTGGGAACAGAGGTTCTCTGTGGGAGGGTTTGCACAATAAAGAGATGTGAGTTGGGTTCTGCAAATCACGGCACGACACCACGTGCATTGCATAAGTTTCCTCTCCTGTGATGATGCGACTGCCACACCCTCCACCAAGGCGGCCAAACGGTTGATGATTGGTCGCATTGGTGCCACTGCGATTTGAAAGAACTGCTTTCAGGCCAAGACGTTTTTTTTTCAAACTCAGCTATCCTGTATCAGTGAGAAGAGAAAAAAAACGAGGCTTCGTTAGAGGTCTCACTTTTGTTTCGCGTCGCCCCGCATAAGAGTCATTTTTCTGCATCTCTGATTTGTTAATATTGCTGCTGACGGTGTTGGGCGGGAGCTGCCATTGCAAGTTGAAGATAGAAGCACGTGCCATGAATAAATCATGACTGCCGGCTTCCGCTCTCATACTTCGCAGTTCCCTCGCTGCACAACAAACATTTTCATACTAAGGCACCACTGCAGTCTGCTGTTGAGATATCGGGCTAGCACACACGCGTGTTTTGTGCTGACGGGGTGGCAGCCGTTGTGCTCTGATATTGTTCACGTATAGACATTGGATGATGGTCGATAGGCAAATAGGATTTGCGACTACGAACTCTTTGGAATGTGTATTTTTTCGCTTGTATTTATTGGGGGGCGCAACCCCAGTTAATGTATTTACACACTGGTCTGAACAGTATTCGTTGTGCCGGACCCCCCAGCCGGAGAATGCCTGACCCATAGAGATTGGAATCAGAAGCAAATTGTTAAACAACCTCTCGTCTACATATAATAAGAATGACCGAAACTCGATTTTTGTCTATGCGCGGTTTTGCGGCCAAACGAACATCAAACCATTTAGATGCAACTGTTACATGTGCCATTATCAAAACAAAGATTTTGCTCCAAGCTTACTTTCCGCTTCATTGCGCAATCACTTAACTTTCTGCGCATCGAAGCGTGGACTATTTACGCAGTTTTAACGACGGGGGTATATTGCGTAAACTTTGCGGTTGCAAAAATCTTAAAGCGTTACCTACTGGTTGGTGAATATTTCTATACGGACCGAATGGTCTGTGTTCTGCAGAGTTTTTGCGTTGCCTGCGTGGTTGTATACATTTATGGCAATATGCTGGCCCTCCATTGAATGAGTGCATCATACTGGATCGCAGTCGTGTTTAGTGCAGGCATGCAACGTAGAAGCCCTCTGTCAAACGGCTTCCGTTTGCGATTGGCTTGTGGTTAAAAGCTTAAGGTTCGTTTAACCGTACCATGCTCATTACTCCATGAGTAGAAAGCAACATGATCCGCCTGCCCTATTTAATGTACACTTGATTTCCTCTTTATTGAATTCGCAAAATGTTCCTATCTTTGCCAGTGCAGGAATGTAATCATTGTGAGTCGTAGACCAGTGCGAGTGCGCTGTTGATCGTTTTTACCCACCGGACTGGTTTCATACGTTCCTTCTAACCTACGTCTAAGTAAAAAGTACTTTAAACCATGCAGTTACTTCCACCGAACAAATCTATAGTGCTGCAAACACGGCCCTGTTTCGTCGCACGGTACCGCTTCAAAGTATGAAATGGTGGAACTTTACCAAGTTGTTGCTGTGTTGTAAGTCTGCCGTCCCTGCCAAATAACGTTCCGTTGTGTTGAAAGTTTTCAAAAAAAAGAAACGCTTTGGATCATGTTCTTACAATTAGATGCTTAGGCTTTTGTTTGTCGGGTGTTTCGACTGTAATTGTTTCGCAGTATAGCAACGTTCCGAATAACGTTCGGAACGCTGCATTGTCTGGTTCTGTTCGACGGACCCGAACAGTCGCCAGGACTCATGCTTGTTCTGTTAACAACGTGTGGCTTCAGTGAACTGAGCGTCATGGTCCCCGTCGCCCGTCTCCAGCAATCAGTTCCACAAATAAATTACCGCTAACACTTAACCATGGTTCTCAGTTGCATGTTCTTTGCTGTGCGTCGTCACTGTTCTTCAACCTGGGTTCCGCAGAACCCCAGGGTTCCGGGAGTGGCCACCAGGGTTCCGGGAGTGGCCACCAGGGTTCCGGGAGTGGCCACCAGGGTTCCGGGAGTGGCCACCAGGGTTCCGGGAGTGGCCACCAGGGTTCCGCCGAAACAGACCGAAATTGCCTGGGACGAAATTCGTAACCACAGATCTATGCGGTTGTAGCAATATAGACACAGACCTATGCGGTT
>JGI24159J19872_10004195_pt1 | contig 18298 bp, 10 predicted proteins | sample Ectturendosymbi4_FD_19872 | JGI IMG/M metagenome (IMG submission 19872) | reverse complement strand
ACATCAGTCCAGAACTGTAGGTCAAATTGTTGAATTGCCAAGCAACTTCATGCACTGTGGAGCGAAGTTTTAGCATGCTGCGCAGACTTTTTGCAAAAGATCGCCATTTCACTCTCGATAAGGCTTGGAAATATTTAGCATTATATGTAAATAAATCACATGAGGAAATCACTGGCGTTTAAAATGCTTGTGCACAAATACAATTTTTACTGCAGTTTTTGTTAAAAATAAATGCATACGTCTCACGATTTTACTGCAACATATAATTGCTCCGAATTATCAGTTTTTAGTAATGTTCGTACAGGTGCGGGTTTGAGACCGAAAAAGTGTTGTGCAGGGCGGGTGCGGGTTGGGATGGTCTGCGGGGCGGGTTAGAAGTGTACGGGTGAAGGGCGGGAGCAGGCAAGATTTCTCAAATTCCTGCGGGGCGGGTTTAAATTTTGCGGCTGCGGGGCGGGAGCGGACAAAAGTTGCAACCCGCGCAGGACTCTAGTATGTGACATTGACACAGCATGCGTGTGTGCTTCGAATAGTTCCTAAATGTTCTCAATTAAGACAAACAGTCTAAGCAAAACTGTACCATAGAACATATGTGCAAGTAAACTCACGCAACACTCGAAACAAATTAATGCGATACTGAAACTCTAGACTTATATACATCGGTTGCGGAACCTGGGAGCCGCGTGGGCCTAGGCCCCCCACTTTTCTCTGGGGCGGCCTGGCCACTACACTTTCAAATTTCGAACTTTGCCTAGTAAGTTGGCTCCATTATTGAAGTGAATCGTTTAATGAAAAAAATTTGGGCAGTATTTTGGCGATATTATGTGCAATATATGATTTTGTAATTTGGCAGGATTTTGTAAATGTTAGGCAGAATACACCGCGCACAATCTGGTCAACATGCTCGGGCTTGCTTACCGCATTGATGTTGTTGAACAGTGTTGCCAGATGGTGCAATACTACACCATGTTTTGCAAATGTGGTGTAATTTTACATGCTTGTGTGTAGGAAAAATTTCGTGCCACACTATCGAAAAATTGGTGCAATTTGGTGCAATTTCAAGCGTTTTGACACCATTCTCAACAGTGAGGTTTTGCTGAATCTCATACGAAAAATAACATATTTGACAGCAGGGCCCTTGAGAGGAAAAAAATATGCTGGTACGAGACCTGTTTTGGGCCCACTTATACATTATTACCGATTGAGAGCTTCATAAGCTTTTTGGTATTATAACTAAAAAATTATATGCCTTCTTCATTATATTACATTATAACCATTCACCACTGTAATCACTTAATTTCAAAACGTTTCAGGCTAATCTCAACAAATGCACATAACACAGTTGCTCTCCGAATTTCATAAATGTAGGCTACAGCAATTCTCAGTTGCAAGGAGTTTTAATAATTGTACAACCCTAATACAGTAACAGAAGAACAAGAATTTATTAAAGACTACATCTTAATCACAAGTCACACTTACTGTATGTCTAACCGGGCAACTTGAAAGTTTTTCCCAAATAAACGCCGTGTATGATAATGTTAGCTTCACCGTGGAATTAGAAACTAATGATTGCATGCCCTTCCTTGATGTTTGTTGAACGTTGGGAATCTGGTATTGGTATTCGCAATTCGAACATATCGAAAGCCCATGCATACAGGTCTGTATAGCAACTGGTCCAGTTTCTTTCCGTGGCATTATAAAAAATCTTGTGAATTAGTTTTTGAAATGAGCCTGATTCTGTAAGAATCATGCACGAAGATCCCCAACGTATTAAAACTATGCTTGTGTGCAGTGGTTTCCAGGCAAATTTTCTGGATGATTGTGTGCGTAATTTGTTACACAGACTATATACACTGATAACCCTGTTTCATGAACGCTACAGTCTGCACAAAATATACAAATAATAGTACACTTATTAGTTAGTAAATACTAGTACACTTATTAGTTAGTACAGTCTGCAGAAAATATACAAATAATAGTACACTTATAAGTTATTAAATAGACTGACTTTAAAAAAATCATTTGCATTTTCAACTATGCTGACTCCAGACAAGCCAGTCTCGGGTATGCTGTTCTGCATTAATGTTTCTGAACTTCAGAATACCTATTGGAAATGTTTGATTGATTTTTACCATTGTTAGGCAATGTTAAAGGAAAGTCAGTAGTATGACCTCTGGCAACATAATTCTCTATGTCTAATTGGGAAGGAAATTCTGCTGCGAGGATTCCAACGTCAAGCCCAGCGCTAGTAAAGTATGTTCAAAATTTATCTGGAACTACTTTCTTTGATTCACTACTTGTTTCAGGAATTTCTATTGCACTGTCTGCCTGCTTTTTGGACTCTACATTTTTATCTGATCCACAAGGTTCAGGTTCTAAATCAATATCTGTGTCCATGATATTTGTACATGCCCCGGAAGTTGTTTCTCTGTTAGCTTTCATCTTATTTCCCTATCGTCTCTCTTTTTAACGACTGCCACCAACACTCTCCCCTTCTTCGAAATTTGCCTCTTTTGTATATATTTCCACATTGTGTTGTTTTCTTCTCATGCCTACGCTTCTGCTTTGTGCAGAAACATATTTGAAATGAACAAATGCTTTAAAAATTATTAAAAACTGTAAGATTTTCCTTTTCAACCTTAAAAATCAAGTTACTTATACTACTTTTCGAAGTAAAACTCCACTCCCCCACGAGGAGGACTGCAGTTTGCCACTGTTTGCATATACAGCCTTCTGTAGATTATAATTGGGTAAAGAAGCAAAATACGCTACATTTCTAATAATTTCTATTAAAACTTTATTTCTATTAAAACTTCACAAACCTCAAGTTTTAATAATTGATATGACCTGCTTTACTTTTCAGGATTTCCTGTGCTCGTTTTGGCATAGATTCTAGTATTTTTTGGCAGTTTCTTTTATTTACTGTCCCGATACCATACTTGAATGATGGCCTCTATTAACTTGGTCACGGTGGCGAAATCCAATATTTTTAACCGAGATTTTCTCATTGATCACAAAGTTTCAATGGAGTTAAGACCCAGCGAGTTTATAGACCAGTCTAACACATATAATTTGTGATTCCTGAACATCGCCTACACTTTCAGGAAATACCCTTCTCATATCTGTAATGACTTTCTTTCAATTACGCCAATGCATTTGTTTGAATGCGTCATACGCCACTAGAGGTTTAAGCCAGGGGGGTAAAGCTTAGCTGAAGGGATCCCACTGGTCACCGTAGGGGAGCCATTAGCCAAAACTCAGAAAAAGATTAATAAATGATAGTAAATCTCTGGATGTCGTGGATGTCCATACTAGATTAATAAAACGAAAACACCACGAAAAACGCAAAAAAAACAACAAATTAAATAATACTAAATATCAAAATGTCAACTAAAGGGGGCCCACTTAACACATTTAGCTTGCCAGGGTGGGCTCCCCCCCCTTGCCCTCCCCGTCAGTTACGCCACTGGCTTAAGTGAACCTGTTCCAGAAAAGCTAAAACTGCTCCAGAACATCTTTTGGCAATGTTTCACATGCTTTATTGAAATGGACAGGATTTAACCGCTCACCCTTTCTGATCCTGACAAACCTGCTATGCTTCCCTTGAACGAAAAAGTAATTTTCATCTGAAAGAAACACTTATTTTTCAATTTTCTACAATCCCATTTTTTGTGTTTTTTGCCCGTTATTATCTTTCCTTCATTTGTTTTGAGTTAGAAGCTGCTTTTTAGTGGTTTCTTAGCCTTTCTGCCAGCCTCCAGTGGGGGCGTCCCTTGTACTTGAGAGTATATGAACTCCAGCATGCATCAATTCCTTCTGCATCAAATCCGTAAATAGAAATTCGTCTTCCGTGCACACCTTTTGCATTTTTAATGGCTCTTTGGATATAGTCTTAGTGTTGCGTATGCGTAACAATGCTACTCCTCTTCTTAGGCGGGATATCTGCCATTAAAAATCACAGAAATTCTAACATGTGTAACTCTCAACCACACACAACAGAAAGAATTGGCTTCATTCTATGACACTTTTGAGTGGAATAAAATCGTATGTGGCGTCATAAAGCGTATTTTCGACTGTTCCGACACGTCACNCTGTACTTAGTGCATTGGGCTAGCAATGCAACAGCAGCAATTGAGATTTTCCCAAACACAAACCAAACGAAATGGCGATACATTATATAACGACTGAAAAAACAACTTCAGTCAATAATATGCACAAGGCTGTATAAACAAAACTATAACAATGAAACTTTGTGCATAATTGCCCATTGCATTTTTGAACTTTGAGGTACATGGACCCCTTAGACTCTTGTGGGCCCCGGGACGGCGGCCCGGCTGCACCCCCCTCTCGTGGGGCCTGGTCGTAGGCCGCTGTGAGATCGACAAACACAGCTCCGGCCTTATTGAAATAATGTAATTTGGACAAGTGAATGATGCAATAGTTTCAATTTCACGGCAGTTTAACGTTGTGCATTTGGTGGTTATTTACTTTTCAAATAACCGCACAGGTAAATAGACAATTATTTAAAAAATTTTCCTCCACCCCTCGCATTCAACTTGAGAACAGCCCGCGGTCTACCATAAGTAAGCTGCGATCACTTGGTTGCGAACCCCTGCTCCAGGTTTACATTGTCTGCCGTCACTTTTTTCACGTTCATTGCTATTCACATCATGTTTTTAAATCTCTTATCTGATCTGGCGGATTTCCGGTTCTTGCTATCTGATTTTTGTGTAGTAGTTCAATAAACAGGACGGTTTGTTGAGTGACTATCCTTGCCGATGCCGAATTCTATTAGCTGACAATAGAACTTGTATTGATGCTATTAATATTTCTAAAAGTGAAACGCCAGGCCGCACGGTCGCATCTAAACCACTTTAACAAGCCGCACTTTTCAACTGCTTTCAAAAAAATAGTACACCCAGTTAGAGTAGCATAATCGGAAAATCTACAGCAGTGCTTCCCAACACAGGGTACACGCCCCACAGTTAGGGAATTGGATGCCGGGGGGAAATTTCAAAATGAATGTTAATGGCGGATTTTTGTAACAGGTTTAAATGAGGGCAGTAAAAGTGCTGCAACTTTGGTCTCTGCATAAAGAAGAGTTCACTGTATAAGAAATGAACTTTGCATGTGCTAAAGAGACATCATGATTTTGAAGATGAGTATGCGGGGAATGAACAAAAAATGGTTGCGAAACACTGATCCAGAGTATGATGTTACATGCACTGCTTATCAAAATTTGTTACGACACAGTCAACAGAGCATGGGTGATGTTGTAAGTTTGTGGTTTGCCTGTCTGAGGAATTTCTTAGGTGAGCCTAGTGACTTTGATTTCGTGTTTCTTGGCGACATTCTTATGTGATTGCCACCTCCGCGTGGATGTAATTAACAAGACGCTGGTGACATATTGATCATTCGCTAGACAAAACGCGATCAGTAGGACGGACAGCACATCGCACCTATCGTAGTCGCAGTTTGGGCTAGACGTCTGAGTAGAATGCTTGACCTTGGTGTCTCTTTATGCGTGTTTTCTTGTTTTTGTTTTATGTAGATACATGAATTTTAGTTGATTAAAACCAGGACAGTTGGGCAATGTCGTAATAAGTTTACAACAGATGACATTGTGTTTCGAAATGCGAAGTAAGTCTTGAAATGAGCGTGTGACTTGAGTGCCTTGTTTGCCTTCATACCCCATAAGCATTGAGTCAAAGCAACTTCTGTTAGTTCCCGAGCAGCATGGCTCTGAAATGCTATTCCGCGGACCGCGCCACTGCTTTGTCACATCAGTTTTTAATCGTAAGTCGCTTGTAGTATTTTTGCAGATATTTTTGCAAATTTTTTCCAGATATTACGAAACAGTACCACAAGCATTGAAGACACAAACAGCGCAACAAAATTTTCACATAGGATTAAAAGAAGTTTGGTGATAGGAGGGTTATTTTTTACAGCTGGTGCGGCCGCTTTACACGCACCTTTGAAGTTAAAACATTCAACACTCAGGTTACACTTACAAAAGCTGGAATTTTAAGAACACAGGGATTGGTCAATTCAGTTTCTTTTATACTTGGTTTCTGCGCTCCTTTCGGAATGCCACGAGTGGTCTGCAGCGCTCATTTGAGTTTGCTTGCGCCATGGGCCACGCGACCGCTTTCGCAGTTGATGCTGCACTCAGTGGCGTGTTTGAGTCAGGTTGGGGAATTTAGCTGAAGGGAGGTCCACTGACCACCACAGGGGACCCTCAAGTCTACACTCAGAAAAATGTCGAGAAATGATAGTGAATCCGAATGTAGATGTCTATATTAAAACCCAAAATCACCGGAAAACACTACGAAAAACGCAAGAAAACAACAATTTACTGAAAACCAAAAGAATACTAAATACCGAAATACAAGCTAAGTGAGGTCCCGGTTTTTACAATTTAGGATCCCGTCAGTTACGCCAGTAGTTGCACTGGTGGCGAGTCAATGCCAGCACCGCGCGTGAACTGTTCACTTGCACCCATCCATCAACGCTGAGCACGAGGCTGGACAGGCGGCATGTACTGTTTTTCAAGTCTTCGATATGACGCCACCGGGGATCTACCAGGTTTGATAGCGCATGCTCAACCAAATGGACCATTTAACCGGTTCGAGATTGGTCATTTCGCTCTACAATATACAAATAACCATTCTTTGTACGCGAGTTATATAAACCAAATTCTAAACAAGGCTGTTTATGTGAATATACTCAACCGTGCAGAAGCAAGGAGTTCAATTTACAACGCAAGTAGTCAACAGTTTCTTCAGGGGGTTTTCACTTGAAACATAGATCAACGTAACCCTTCTTTGGAAGTTCAACAATGGTGCATGAAAATTTCGAGGGTACAATTCCCGGCTTGCCTCCCTGGCTGCTAGCCTGATTCAACTTTCAAGCGGATAAAACCCTGAGAAAAACAGTTTTGATCTTTTCATTGCTGACGATTCTCTCCGGTTCTTTATTCGACTCAATCAAGAAACCATCGTTGATAAAGACAATTGATAAACGTACAGCAAGCAATCCACTCACTAAGCTAAATGCACTCTTTACAAGTGTCTGCAGACCAAGCTTGGTTTGTAGGCGCATACAGTGATTTTTAAGGCGTTTCGAGAAACCGAAACGGTCTAAATTCTTCCAACGGTCTCTCAAAATACAGTAGAACCTCCCTGCATAATCACCACCAACATACACTAAAACCTCGCTTTATGACCATCTCGGCATTCAGACGAAATATTTGCGGTCTCTCAAAATATCTAAACGGTCAACAAGGTCAAACCTCAAAAAGCCTGGGCGCACACACTATCAGAAAAATTCCCTATATCCCAACTTTTCGATGATTTTACTTTTTACAGATCATGGTTAAAAAAAACGTTCATCAGACTTGACAACCTAAAAAACTACTCATTAATGTTAGACTTTACAAAATTGACCCTACGTCAGAAAAATAACACAAAAAAATTTTGAAAAGTACACCAAAAGGAATGGTAGCCAAAGAATCCGGACGTAGTTTTTCAGATAACACACCTAGGAAGCGAAGTTTCATTGTTACGCTTTCGGAACACTGAGACTATACCCAAAAAGCCATTGCAAATTGCAAAAGGTATGCAAAGAAGACGAGTTTTGATTTACAGAAGGATTTGATACACACCGGAATTCACATAAGCTCAAGTACAGTGCGACGCCGCCTACTGGAGGCTGATAGAAAGGTTAAGAAACAGCTAAAAAGCAGCTCCTTACTCAACAAATTAGAAAAGAAATATTATAATGCGCAGAAAATGTAAATATGGATTATAGAAGACTGGAAGAAAATGCTGTTTTCAGATGAAAGTCACTTTTTCGTTCAAGGGAAGTACAGCAAATTTGTCAGGATCAGGTAAGGTGAGCAGTTAAGTCTTGCCCATTTCAATCAGGTAGTAAAACACCCACAACTGATGATATTTTGAGGCAGTTTTAGTCCTAGGGTAGATTCACTTGTGCCATTTGAGGGTATCATGAATTCAGACAAATACACTGGCGTAGTTGAAAGAAAAGTCACTCAGATATGAAAAGGGTATTTTCTAATGGTGGAGGAGCATTCCAACACGATCTTGCCCGGTTTCTTTCGTCTATAACGTTATTGGAGCTAGGGCTTACAGTACATTTCAGTGCAGCTAAAACAGATTCCTGACACCTTCAGCTTTCTTTGGAATTACCATAAGATGCCAGAAGAAGAATTGAAACGCAAAGCAGCTAAATTAGCTGAGAAGTATTCTGCATACAGCAGTGAAGACCTTGTGCAGGAAATAAATCACTGCCAGGAAAAAGGCACGCAAGGCCAATGTTCCCTGTAAAGTGCGCAAATGCGCAGCACAACCGGACCATTTGCACAGTGAAATCTCATTCTCGCGTTCTTGCAACATTACAAATTTATTATCGTACATACACCGTATAGCCCTTTTAACGCTTGAAACGTTTCACTGGCTGTGTCTACATGGTTGCGCAATTGCATGCGCACCAAAACAAATATTTGCGCAGTGTAAAATTTTCTTAGAAAGAACACTGCGCAAGGTTGTTTCAATAAAATCCGTTTTTTCACTACATTTACTGTTATTTGTATGCTTTCTGTAGACTGTAGCCTATACGAAACGGGTTATCAGAGTATAAAGTCCGTGTAAAGAATTGCGCATACAATCATCCAGAAAAATTGCGGAGAAACGATTGCACGTAAGCATGTTTTAATACGTTGGAAATCTTCGTGCGTAATTCTGTAAGTGCTGGCTATCGCGTTGGCTCATTTAAAAAGCGAATTTACAAGATTTATTTTATAATGCCACGGTACAAAACTGGACAAGTTGCTCTACAGAACTGCATGCGTTGGCTTTAACATGTTCGAATAGCAATATCATGTTCGCAACGTTCAACAAGCACATCACAGAAGGGCATACAACCGTTAGTTTCTAATTTCGTGGTGAAGCGAATACCCATACACGGCATTAATTTGGGAAAAAAACTTTGTAACAGCCCGGTTAGATATGCATTTAAGTGTGAATTGTGATTAAAGATGTACGTTTGTGCATATGGCTACTATTGGTTAGTATAAAAGTAGGCCTAGCCTTACTAAAACCTTGATTTTAAGTTTTTTCCATTATCATATATAAAGTGCTTGTACATTTTATGTTCATTATTAAGCCAAGAAGTAAAAAACAGGGAGTTTTTAGTAAATACTTGTCCTTCTGTTACTGTATTAGGGTTATAGACAGGACCGGATTATCCATTGGACAAACCAGGCAAGTGCCCGGGGTCTCGCGCTTGGATATCAAAACACTCCCTTACTGGTTTTTCATATTTTTAGGCTGTTCAGCACGCGTCAAAATTGTAGAGGTTTTTGATTACTGCGTTTCGCATATAGGTCAGGGAAACTGATAACTTTGGCATTTATCGTTTTTGAGTGACTTAAAAGGATTGAACCAAACAGCACCACGCTTTATGACCCAAGAATTAGATCGAAGTCAGTGCATCCATTGACGTCCACAGAAATATTTCCAGGGTGGGGGCAACGTCGAAATTTTTCTTATCATTTACAGGTTGCTGACGATGCCATCACGCAAATGGACATTCACAAAACGCTTTATCCTTTCTACCCGATTCGTCTGTGCTGGTTGAACCTCAATTCTCAATCGTTTGTCTGAAATGTTTTCTACACTTCGGCTATTAGAAATGCTTTTCTTTTCATAAACTGCCTAATATCCATTTTTTCGAGCACTTTCTACAAATAATTCATAGTTTAAGAATAATCAAGGGCCAGAACAACATGAGAGGTGAAAAGACACTCTCACAAAACTGTTTCAAGCAATGAGAAGTAGAAACATATGTTGACAAAACTATATCGGACAACCGCCTAAAGTTAGAACACCACGCAGGTTTAAAAAACCTTAGCAGATGAATTACGAAAACTCGCGGCAGCGAATATAGCTTTGCACTTAGTGCTCACTAAGAAGTCAGAACTAAACCTTAACGATAAGGATGTGTTTCCCAAAATTCTGCATAGACATATTCTAATAGTAAGCTAGGTATTTTTATGCTGCGTGAAAGGAAGCCTACATAAGAGTCGATTGGTTAAGCTATTCATTCAGGCACGTTGATCGCAGTCTCACACTAACAATAGATTTTCTAAACTTGCGGAAGCACTACTACAGATTTGCTCAAGCGTCTTTCCACACAGCATAAAGGTATGCGTGACTTACCGCTATCAGCACTGTCACTGTCTCGCTGCATTACCTGCAAAGATGTCTGTGTTCAACAGTCACATGCAGGACCCCCATTCAGTGACTTCAAATAAACCCAGATTGCACACCAAACTAAACCCGTATTCGTACAATAAAAACAGAGCCGTCGCCAGAGGGAGGTAAGTGGTGCCCTTCCCCCTCATTTAAAATCTGTGTCCCCATTTCATGTTTCGCCCCCAGTTGCTGCATACATCCAATATTGTATTTAAAAAATGTTGCCCCCTTGTAGTTTTTGAGCCCCCCTGCTGCGAAATCCTGGCTACGGTTCTAAATAAAAACCCAGAAAATTTCTTTTAGGAACAAAAACATATGAACGTACTTATTTGATTTGAAACGATAATCGAATACTGATTTAATTGTGGTTCCTCTTCCAGATTTTCTTCTGTAACGCAAACATTTAACATTTGGAAGACCTTTTTTGTTGCTCAAGACGTTTTTCATAACGCTGGTAACATACTATATTAATGATATCTTTCACTAATTCTAGGAGTACATTTGTTATTACACTAGGAAACTTTGTGCAATCTTGAACTGCAACGGGATCTAAAATCCCACAAAAATATATTCCCAATGCCTTCTTCCTCTAATTGAACTTTTTTTTTTAATATGTATGGATAGGGGAACATCGAAATTTAAACAATCAGTCCTAACCCCTGTTTATCCAGTTTCTTCAATTGGCAGTACAGACAATAAAATTATATATATAAACCCGACAAAGATCTTATATGAGGACATGAAACCAGTTATTACTAGGGCAACCAAAAGTCAATAAAGTCAAAATTTGTCTGCCTTCTTAAGAGCTTATGAAACGTCCGCAAACCAAATTTCACGCTGATACCATGAGCCACTCCAAAGTTATTAGGTCAAAAAAAGTCAAAATTTATCATTACGTCAAAATTTATCGTTAGGTTAAAATTTTCTTGCAGCAGAGTTTTTTTCTCGTTATCGATATTTTATTAATGTTACAACAACAGATTTTGATATAATTTTACAAGTTTAGTTGCAAATCTGAAATAGTAATGGATTTGTTGCGACTTTTGACGTAACAAAGTTGTTTAGTCCACTACCATACGATTGAATATTAAGTAGACTAGGCATGGCAATGCAAGAAACATGGTCTTGCAGTACTTGGTTTTGGCAAATGCTCAGTCGAGTATGCATATATAGTGTTTCAACTTTGCGATATTCTCAGATTTGGTTCTACTATATTTATTAATGTAATTATCAGCATATCATGTCTAAGGTTCAACAACCAAATTCTTCAAAAGTTCCAAGTATACTGCCTGAATATGCTTCTGAGTTTACCTCAACATCTAAGGGTGAATTATTTTGCAAATTCTGAGACTGCTTAGTGAAAAGTGACAAAAGGTTTATGGTGGAAGCACAACGCAGCAGTGCAAAGCATCAATGAGGTTCGTTTCATGAAACTGAAAGTAGCCAGAAAAATTTTAAAGCATGCTACACGGCCTACTTAAGATATCTTAAGTAGGCCATGCATGCTATACCAGATTTAGCAAATAAGCTACTTTTTGTTTAATTTCAACAGAACAAACCTATCGGTTTGTTTTCTAACCCTGTATATGAACACGCTTTGTATTTCGCATTTCAGTTGAAAACGTAGGAAATTGATAGGTCAAAATAAAGTCAAAATTTATAAATTATAATGTCAAAATTTTAAGTTTTTAGGTCAAAAAATTGGTTGCCCTAGTGATTACTATAAAATGAAACCGACTGAACACGTTCTTTTTCATCCGATATGTATTCTTTCTCACCTGATGTGCGCATGTAAGCACTATAATGTAAAGTTGTCTTTATATTATTGAACACATTGAAGTTCCTGCTGAGTTTATCACTTCAAAAAACACAGATTTAATGCGATTTTTCATAATTAAACTTAACACCCAGGTCGACTAAAAAAAGCAGATCTGGGTGGAAAAACCCCGCAGTGGGAGCCCTGCATGCTGCAGAAAAACGCCTACTACCGTAACTTGAAGTAAACGTTTGAAGATTTATTGCCTTGTTATTGTTGCGCAAAAAAGACGCGTAGTAGAAAAATCCGCTAGCTAGTTTCGCAACTTTCCTCTGCAGTCAAAAGCGCGGACGTGAGCGAACTGCAGTCTCATCATTGCATGTTTGAACAAATTAAGTGAATGAACCACATACGAACCGCCGTACATGATCATCCCCAATTTTCTCTGAAGTGTAGGCTGCGAAATCGTATCAGTTTTGACGTTTTTGACCGGTGTTTTTACAAAGTTGAAATGAGGATATGTGAAACGCTATTCAGTTACGCTAAGCGTTTAAGGGGGCTCGCGGCCACGAATTTTCTCAGGGCCTTACGCTTATTTAATCCGGCCCCGGTTATAGAATTATATTAAATTTGCTTTGCTGTACGAATTGCAACAGTATAGCGTACTACTGATGTTAAATTTGATGTATAGTTGTGAAATTCGCAAAGCAACTGTGCTATGTGCATTTTTTGAGATCAACCTGAAACATTTTAAAATTGACTGATAACATTGGCAAATGGTAATAATGTAAAATAGTAAACAAACCATATCACTTTCCAGTTACACTGTGAAATTGAAAAGCTAATGAAGCTCAGTTGTGAGCTATAAGTTATAAGGGGGGCAAAACAGGTCTCGCACAAGCACATTTTTTCCTTTCAAGGGCCCTACTGTTCACCTATATTCATTTTGGCTGCACATGATGTGTAACACGGTAGCATAAAGCTGCGTAGCGCTGTAGTTTGAAAAAAGTTACAGCAAAACACATACGACAAACATGTTTTCATCTGGTGGTCGTACTTGCTCACACGAAACGGTTTAGTGCGTTAGCCATGTATCTGCTGATTTCATAAGCTTTCAACTGAGTTGCGTTGAAACAAAATTTCGGACTCTGCGCCAAAATTGTTTTACAAAATTTGTCGTTATATAAATCTTAAAACTATTTTTTAGATCGAACGGGGTAGCTGTTGGATCCTTTTCTTCTCAGGCAGGCAGTGCCATAGCACCCTTCTTGCTGGGGGCACAAACCTATAAGACTTGGTTGCCCAATGTCATATTCGCTGTTCTATGCTTGCTCGGCGCGCTTCTATCTTTATTCTTTCCTGAAACGCGAGGCATCGATATGATTGAGAGCATCGAAGACGCCGAAGCATTTTATGCGAAAGGCAAGAGGTTTTATCAAGAAAAGAGACAGTAAGTCCGCTTATACGCTCTGTGTGTGTACAGTGTATTTCAAAAAGTTTGCTTTGTCAAAACAAATGTCTCTCAAATCAATTATTTAACAAAGATCTAATTATACCTAACAAATAGTACAACGCGTTATACTGTGAAAGTCTAAACGTTTGGGACAAAAATGTAAATCTTGCATTTTTATGGTCCTGGTAAAGTCCCAACGACCAAAAATATAACTTAACTTTGCCAAGTTTCCAAAAACCATATTCGAAAAATAAAGATATGTGAGTTTGCTGATTCCTTGTTGGGGGGAGCTTTAGGTATCCACTGAGGTTAAAAAAATCTGAACTGTCATTGCACATGAATAACTCTTCTGTGTTTAATTGATCGAATTTTACGAAACAAAACAAGAAAGACATACTGTATGAAGAAAGTAAGAAAGTATCGGGCAAGATGTTTGCTTTACGCGTACTCTTTAAAACATTAAGTAACTTTTTGCATGCTTTTGAAGTAATCATCTCGAATGGTAGTTTCCAAAGTTTTTTATGAGATAAAAATTATTGGTTAGCAAAGAAGAAACAATGGTATTAAGTATTAAAACATGCTGATCGTATCACGAAGGTAACGGTTTGCCTCTTAGTCAGCAGGATCACCATGCTTGTTTCAGCGTCAACAAGACTTCATGGCATATTTTTCAGGGTGTCAGACTTATCTGCAACGACGTCAACAGTTTGCAGTGTCTACGAGAATAGAAGCTTTGAAAACGATGTCATCATCACGAAGTTATGACAAATAGGAAACTGACCACATTCCTCAAGTTGATAACGAATTTTTTCTGTCAACATTGTTCTTACCGATAGATATAATGCTGGTATTTGTATTTCATTCTTTTTGTTTCGTGCAGAAATACGAGAATCCACATCAGTGTTTCTCCACCCGTGGCCAGGGAAGAATTTTTGATGGGTCACGGCCTGGTATTATTGAAATTGACTTCATTTTGCAAGTTAAACCATTTAATCGAAAGTGTAGGTAGCTCTTGAGCTACAAATGTCATGATACGCTCTCTTTCATCATGTGTGAGAAATTATTGCGGCATGGAAATTTCCACGTAGCTTACCACGCTGTGCACAATATGCATTTGCTGAATACCTTTTGAGCCAAACAGGCTGCCCTTGTTATCATTTTTTTAAAAATCTAGGAGGCTTAAATGGGAAGATGACTTGATCTGTGTATTATCGTGTATTGAGCCTCGAATACATGCTTTATAACAACAAACAGGCTCAGCTTTCGCACTGATTGTAGCGTACGCTGTGCTATTAAATGTTGCGCTTAGTTCTTTTCATTTCTGCTGTGCGCATGTGCAACAGTTGTCGCATTAGAGAAGTTGCACAGTCGGTGGGCACAATTTCCCGGTCGCCGAATCACTGCCGGGGGCGCCGAAAAGTCCCAATAATGTCACAATTATTTTCTTCGTGACAGTACATTTGCTTTCGAAAGACCTCAGATTCGAACATGGGGGCGGTAAACTTGCTTCTTGCCCCGGGCACCATCTAACCTCGTTACGCACCTGGGTGGACGCTGGACTGGATCTTGCCTAAGGTGCTCACAAGTTTATCAATGGCGTGCTGTCAGAGCCAGCAAAGCATGCCCTGCAGGTCATACATTATCAAGCTCACTACAAAATTTTAAATGACCCTTGATTATTCCCGTCTGCGTCGCTTTTACCCGATTTGGTTTATGTTGACGCCTTCACTAAATAATATTTCAGTTATCCAGTGTAATCTGATTTGGAAACGCCAGCATTATCGGCGTTAGCAGCCTAGCTAACCAGTCAGATTTCGATTATAGGACACACCACCTTGATTTACGTAACAAAGAGATACCAGCCGGTATGCATCATAACCAACATGGTGGCGTTCGCAAATGTCAGAGGTTTGTTGTGCATGTGGAACTTCCTCGATTTTCGCAACACCAGACTGTAAAAAGTTTTTGAGGCCTATCCTAGAATTTTTGTTTGTGTGAATGCTGTAGCGCCTGTTACTTGTGTAGATAATAGTTTGATGAACTTGGTGTTCAAATATAATCGGCATGTATCGAATAAACTAATTTGATGTAAAAAATGTACCCGCCAGTGATTCAGCGCCCGGGGGATTATGCTCATTGCCACCCTCGCTACGCCTCTGCCCATCGGCAATTTTAAGAGATAAACGCAGAATGTACATTATTTATTCGATTGTAAGCCGCGGCTTATAAAGTTTTTTTTTCGTCATTCCGTGCGGCTTACCATCAAGGGCGGCTAACAATCGAATAAATACGGCATTTGTTCGTATTTGCGAAGTACAGTCGGTGGGCAATTTTGCAAAAAGATCATGCCACGGTTGATAGCACATACGACGTCATATGGTATGAGGGGCGCTGAAAATTTTAGTATATGTACTGTCGAAGCAAGGGGGCGCTGAAAATGGATTTTGCCTAGGGCGCTGGAATGGTTTGCGCCGACCCTGTGTTTAATCCCTTACGCTCTATGCTTAACTGCAGTAAAATACTTTCGTTCGTGCCCATGGCATCCCACTGTAAATACAAGCAACAAGCGGTCTTATTGTATTTAACGACCGCGAATAGTGTGTGACAAGGCTAATGGCATTTTACATTACAATCCTAAGAATGTAAACCTTTCTCAGCAGCAGGTTACACCATTCCTGATAATATTTGATGCTCCTGTTGAAACAGCGTATACGCTTTGTTCAGTCGTCGGTATTTTCAACAATCAACTTTATACTCATAGGATTATTGTACTCGCAAAAACACAATCCGGTGATCCGGTTAATTACACTGTCGGATAAAAGTTACCGGTATTTTTTATTATTAGAATTCTACCCAACTGGGGCAAAGCCAAACCCAGTAATTTGCCGCAAGAGTTTTGTTGCCACTATTTCATTAAAGAAAACACACACGCGCAAATCCTTTCGTCTATCACCGTCGGAAAAAGACTTAAGAAGTTGTCCAAGTTGCCTATATACGCTTCTGCTGCTAAAAACTTTGCTTTCTCTAAAGACCATGCATGCCTAAAGCAGGCGAAAAGACCACGCAACTTGACTGAAGACGGCATCGTGCCACTGCTGTTACGAAGAAACCGGATACTTCCCTGTGCCTTCTGCAACCCGCTAACCCACTGAGCTGTAACGAGAACAGGCCAGATCTATAACTTAATCGGTCCCCAACACACACCAGCGCTGAGGCAGACGTTCTAATCGCAATACTGGGTGCTGGTCCTCGATCGATACATATTACTTAACGTAAACAATTCATTTCGAGCTTTCAATGACTGATTCGTTCTGCTCACGTTGCATTGGAAATAGCGTATTTTAAAAGTCGTGAAAAAATGTCAGTTGAGCTTTACGAAATTTGAAAAAAAACACATTGATAAAACAACTAGCTATTTTAAATGAAAATTAGGTAATTACTTCATACGAATACCCAGAAACGTTCTATTGCGGTTACTCGGCAGCAGTAAACAAAAACAGGGGAAGACGAGGCAAAGCGGGCAAGGGCGTACGCAAGGGGGGGTTTTGGGGTTAACCCCGCCTTGAGCTTGACATTTTACTGTATTATCTGCACAAAGGAGATTAATTGTTTTCGCATACTTTTTGCTTGTTTATTTGTCGACTTAATGCAAATACCACGGAATAAAATTGCATGTAGATTTCAAGGAACATTGCAAATGGGCCAAAAAGTAACACTGTCTGTGGAAAAAAATCCTTTCTCAGCAAAGAATCAGACACTTTAAGATCTTACAGTGTATCTATTTCGCCTACGATTTAGGCATCATCAGCTCTTATTCAAATAGAACCAAAAGAATTAATAATTAGGTTTTGGTGGGAATGTGGGTTATCACCTGCGTCCAGAAACCATCTCACCACTTTTTGCAGACCTTTCGTCCACTACACATGTTTAAGATTGTGTTCCGCGGTAGTTCACTTTATCCGAAACAATTGTCGTTATTTTGTCTGCTGTGGGTGATCAGCGCAAGCGCTGATCGCATTGACTATACTACCAATTTCTGTAGCATGTTGCACGAGCTCAAAAACAACAGTTCTTAACATGGAAGCATTCAGGCATTTGATAATGTCTCAGCAGGAAAAAAGGAAAAATAAAAGTTAGCTCGACTTCTATACATATAAAAGTTTTCTCGCGTGGGTCAACGTTATGCCCATTCTCAACTCTTGGGTAGTTTAACAAGATTAGATCTTGCAAACCGGTGTCAAGCGAAATTTCTGACTGCGAAGTTTCTAACTTCGCGCTATGTGCGCATGCACAGAGTCATATTCTGCATATCAAAATACGCTGCGAAAACTGACTATTAGAGCTTAGTTTTAGGTAAGTGTGTCGAGTCAGGGTTTGGAGTTGAGTTAGAAAAAGAAATATAATTGAGATCTGAGACTAAGTACAATATTTTCCAGTGGTTATAGTAATTCCTGTGCTGCATGTTGTTGTGGGCATCTGACATCTAACCAAAAAGTTTTATTTTGCACAACACACATCAAAAAAGTAATCGCCAAACTGTATTCCTCTACTCTGAGAAGCAAAATGAAAATAAGAGGTCAGAAATTTCGCAGAGGTGAGAAATTTCGCTTGACAGTGGGGTGTGCGCCAGCCAGTCCAGCCGCACAGTTTCTATGCTCGATTGCTCGTATTCGACAAGACATTAGCGCAGCCTCGCTTTGCAGTTGATGCCCTGACGCATTTATGAGCGTGTTTTACTCCCCTGTTTTAACGCGCAGCCTGATATTTTTGCAGTTATGAACTGCTGTGTCGTAGCGTTGAGTTTATTTTCCTCCG
>JGI24159J19872_10004194_pt1 | contig 18299 bp, 13 predicted proteins | sample Ectturendosymbi4_FD_19872 | JGI IMG/M metagenome (IMG submission 19872) | reverse complement strand
CCAATGATGCCATGTTTGGAGATGGCAACCCAGGCAGTGCACTTCACAGAGTGTAATGGCCTTTGCAGACAATGGTCAGGGGGTGTGCTACCCCAGAAGATGTTGTTCTTAGAGTTCACGTGACCTGACAACAGAAAATGTGCCTCGTCCGAACACCAGGCATTGTCAAGAAAGTCTGGCACAGCTGCGTGGATAGACTTCTGCCGAAAATACGCCTCAACTATAAATATCCTTTGCTCAGTAGTCCATGGCATCTCGAAGGTCAAATTTGGTAAACTTTTAGAACATTAATTCTACTTGGTAAATCTTAAAAATAAAAAGAATTGATTAATTATTTCAAAAGTTATTCAAGTTCAAGTGATGACCGTTTTTTTGTGTCACCCTGTACTACACGTGACGACCTGAGAACAATCGTTCAGAATAAAATCTTACTACCACGAATGGGGAACGTTGCTTTATTTGAACATCGCATTCAAAACTCATGGCTAGGATAAAAAGGAAAATAGGCCTTGCTTTTCAATGCGCTCCCTTCAAGAATCGCATATTGCCAGAATCTACACTAACCTACCGGTTGCGCAATTGTTTAACGAAATAACCAAGCTCTTATTTTTCACCTGAAAAAGCTATCCAACACAATACTTGTTGGATGGGTACTAAATTTTGCTTATAAAAAAGAGCATATCACAGTATCAAATCTTAATAAAAGACGCAGGAAATAACTATCAGCCGCGCTTGTACTGAACGTTTATTTAACGAGAATGCTGTGAAGCTGATATTAGGCAATTACAGTCATTATATTCTGGTGTCAAGGTGATAAGTGTAGTTCATGCGTTTGGCATTAGTTTTTTGCTTCACATTATGTGCAGTGGTTGCGTTTTTGCGGTTGCTGCATTTCGTTCAATATTTTCCTTATTGGCGAAACGGCTTAATCACGAACTAAAACGTTTGACAATGTTGTGACGTTTTCATCCGGTCTCACGTTTCAACACAACAGCAGAAACTTTTAATTTCAACTAAAACTTGATTTCCCAGACCTTGGATACGCCTCTGCTTAATGATAAGTGTTTTTTGAGTTTGATTTGGTCCAATTATTTACTTCGTTCATTTAGAGCAGGGGTTCCCAACCTGTCTCTGACCATGTGCCCCTTCAGCATTCTGACAGATGAACATGTACCCCTAAATATTCGTATGACAAAATATTTTATGTGATTAATCATAGATATGCATATGCATATACAGTGATGGTTTTCGAAAATAATATTCGCTGATATATGCATAAAGGAATATTTGGAAATGAAAGATAAATATGTATTTCTCTCATATTGCTAACCTTAAATGTACCCCTTCGGATAGGCAAATGTACCCCAGGTTGGGAACCTCTGATTTAGCGACAAGTATGCTTCGCAAAGTGTTCATATTCTGTGGTAAAATAGCACTGGTTTTCAGACTCCCGCATTTCCTTTTTAAATTTTGTCTTGCATACAAGCCCAATGACTGCAAATGTATTACAGTACTATAAAAAAGCACTTCTATATTTGGAAAAATTCTGCAATTTTGCATTAGTCAATATGATCATTCAAAGTAAGAAAACTATGGAATACGAACGGTATAGACCAGTATTTCTTAACCTGGGGTAAATTTACCCGTGAAAGGAATTTCATCTTGCAAGGGGGAAAATTTCTAAATCATCAGTTGCAACCAATGTAAATTTTTATACTGTAAATCATTCTAAATCAAAACTGTAGGAGTTTAATAATTCCGTATTTTCAATAAATGAGCTCCATTGGGGGTAAATCTGGTAGTCTTGTTTGATAAAAGGGTGAGAGTGGAGTTGAGTTGATTTTATTTGGCGATAATTAATATTCAGCTAGAAAAGATATGTAAAAAAGGTTAAAAACCACTGGTATAGTACGGGTTAATACAGTTTTGCTCTTCATCATTACATCTAGCGCGCCGTGTCCAGTGGAAGCTGTTTCCAGCTTTGGGAATCCAGAATATGACTGCGTGGTTCTGGTGACCAATTCCCTGAAAAACTGCAGTGGCGATTTGGAGTTTTTGGGAAGTGCTCTCAATGCCTTGAATGAAGTAAGAGTTTTAACATCTTCAGTCCGCTTCTCGTGTGGTGTTTCGTTACTAATATTTGTTCCTTGGATAATAATCAGTTTTTGAAATAGGATTTTCGTCAGTTGGCAGAGCTGTGGAGCCGGAGTTCAAGCAATTTTGGTTGTCTGGAACCTGAGCCCGAAATTTGGGTTCCGGTTCCACAGCCCTACTTTGTGAAGCAAGCGAGCTGTACAAATAGTACAATGGTGTTCAGTTTTCAATGGACCAAATCATTCTGGAGCCTGAGCCAAAAATGTCTAGATGCTGGAGCTGGAGGCAAAGATTTTAGATGCCTGGAGCCGGAGCCTGGAAGTTTAGTTGAAAGACCGTAATGTTTTCAACATTTCACTTGTGAAATGCGTGCCACATGAAACGTCCGAATGGTTTTTGTGGCAGGCAGGTTCTGCAGACCAGTTCAGTTTTTTACCTAAAGTTGAAATTTACATTTACATCTGTTGTGTAAGAGCTCTGGAAATATACCATACCTTCGCAGACAAAAAGGATTACCTTGAACACATAAGAAGTAGGTCGAAGCTGAAAAAACAAAACATTTTGGATTCTTTTGATGAAGCTAATTCATACTTAAAAAGTGTTTTATTTGTAGTAGAGCTGCTGCAAAAAACGTTTTTCGTGTCATGATGAGCATAGTGTGGAATCACGAATTGCTTGCTCCGCTCCATCAACGTTTAATTGGCAGTTGCACGCCAACACTTTTGTGTACTGTTCCCTGATTAAGAACACATTCCTTGTCCAATCTTACCTGGCGATAGTCGTCGCTTTATGATCTTCTTGTTGACTTGTCTCCTGATTTTGACGCTGTTGGGTCGGCATTACCGGTATCACCAATCAAGTTCTTTGGCAGCTTGTTAAAGCGAACAAAATACTCAATACCAGTTCCCAGCTAAGCTCGAGACGTTCTTTGTCAACGAGTGAGCAACAGCCATTCCTGAACAAAAAAACAGACATGATTGTCTGCGCTGGTGATCACCGTATTTAGCGATTCAGCTTCCGTTGTTTTGCTTCCCAGATTTGTTGCTGAGNGAGTTCATTCTGTTGCTTAGACAGAAATTTTTCAACTTAATAATCTTCATATGTATTTGATACAGGTTGACGAAGATGTTGGACACGGAACGTCGATAGTGCCACTCAAAGGACCTCACAAAAGGCTGGTAAGTTACAGTGTTCATTCTCGTAATGTGCGAAGTCGCAATGAAGATAAGACGAACTGGTGGTAACGGAAAGCCGCATAGCCGGTTGGACAGCTGCTTATTTTAGCTCTTAGCTCTTGTGGTAAAAACTGTAGTAGTATTTTGCAGGTTATTTCGTTCAATTTTTGTTTTTTTCTTTCGGTTTACGTTTTTTCAAAATTAAGAATATTTTCCGATTAAAGCTATTTTGGCGTTTTATGAATAAAAGTGACTAATATGGTTTGTACCGATCCGTTTACCGTTTTGTGAATGGAAGTGATTCGCATACTTTGTACTGATCCGTTTCAAAATGTCTTATGAATCAGAAAAGTGCTGTGTGTTCTGATCCGTTTGGCAACACGCGAAAAAAATGAATTTCACGCTCGAATCTGTTTGGAAGAAAGTCTCAGATGGACGTGAACATGGTTCGTGTGCTACACTTTAGGTATTTTCTTGCACTGGACCATTGGAACGAGATTACGACGACGTTCGCCGATTTTCTGATGCAGCAAATGCCGGGATCAAACGAGCGGTTAAAGCCGGCTCCAAAAGACCATTGCTAGTAACTATTGGACACAAGAGGTAAAGTGATTTTTATAGTAATTTTAATGACCTCTGCATCGACTTGACCTCGCGTTTGTGAAGTTTTCGTGCAATTCAGTGCAGTGGCTTCGCTACTCTTTAATACACTCCGCAACTTCATTCTGATGTCAAATGTTTGTGGATTGCGTAGGAACCCTTCACGCAAGTAGTACGTCAGAATATACGTGCATTTTTTGAAATCGCGTGTGCGCGAGCGGTACAGCGTGCCAAGTCTGTTGGTGCACATTTGCTTCTTGATTAGCGTGTGAGACGCGTTAAGGTTAAAACCGTTTGAAATTTTCAAACAACTGCCGCAGCACGTCTCGCTTTGGTTAGGTTCATCACAACATGAAATGCCCGCTGCGACCGACCGGTCATTACACCAAATGAAGTCGACACAGCGAAACCTGCTTCCAAGCGCGCATTAGTTGAGCGCGCAGCAAACCACTTAAGTGTTGCTGCAAGGTTATTTCCTACGGCCGTGTCGTTCGTCTGCACCGGCAGAAATTACGAAAGGTGATTTAAAGAAAACCTGTTGCCTTCGGGTTTGTTTATTTACTTGGGATTATCTTTTCGCAGATTCGAGCACGCGTTGTTCGCTTCAGCTCTCGGCGCTTTGGAAGCTTTGTACGTTCCGCTTGAAATTCGCGAAGATTGTCCTGAGAGGAAGTCCAAGGTGATGGCAGCGAGCGCAGATTAACCTTTGCGTGCGTTTTTTTTTTCTATATAACACTCAAGGAAAAAAGTATTACTTGAAGTTCGTGCTTTCGTTTCAGCTTCCCCCGCCACAGGATATCGAATCTATTCGCTTAAGACCGTCTGCACACGTTTCACTTCACTCAAGCTGCGTTGCTGTAACGCATGAAACGTAGTTTTTTCGTAAACTGTTAGTCACATCCCAGCTGAAAAAAATAGAATGAGAAAAATCGCATGTTTTTTCTTACGAATTCGTCAACACGAAAAGTAAAGCGAAAATTGTTGAACAGCGTTTTTGGCATTGCTGGTATTGAACCCTGAACTGCATGTTTCAAGTACAGCCTTTATGTAAAGGTCAAAGTATGTTTGTTTTTGTTTTATCTGAAAAGCTCTCACCATGAAAGAGTCAATGGTGCTGCACCCGAGCGAAAGATGGTACTTGTTATAGCTAACATGTTCATTCGTATCTGGCGTCAAAATGTCAAGTGTTCTGTCTCGCTATTCAACAACTGAAATCTGTTCAGGCGATCAAACTTGGCCTTTGGAGCCCGGATTTTGGTGAAAAACTACAGAAACACGGAACTGCTATTGAAAGCGGCAGGTAAGCAACCGACGTTGAAGAGGCGGGTTCGCAACATTCATGTAAGAAATTCACCAACAGGTTACCAGGATCAATCCAATAACTACAGTTGCTTTATTTTGAAGGATATATTTTAAAATAAGTGTGAAACCCTTCAGTTTGCGGTTGAATGAAGCGACGGACCAAAAATACACTTCATGTTTAGTAGCAGTCGAACTTTGCCAATTTGTGCGTGTTTTTTTCATGAATTGTGTGAATAAACTTGATGGGGTCTTTATTTTTAAAGCACGTGGCAGTGTAATTGTCTTTGTACACATGTTTTAACGCTCGATAAAAGCTACAGAAGCTTTGAACTGAATTCCGTTCTTTTTCCAAGCACTTGCTTTTCATCTTCAGGAACAAATAACGTGCTTGTAGTTTGTGCAGATGTGCTTAACTTGCAAACGTCGAAGAGCGACCCTTGTTAAGGCAAACCGCAAACGCAGCTGTTCCCTACATTTGCTGACTTTGATATTAACCAGGCACCTTGTTCGAGACATACAAGGTTCGGATCCGGAGCGAATGGCCCCTCCCCGTGTAGCCGACCACGTGACCAACCATTTCAAAGGCACTCGAGTTCAGGTATTTCAGCAAGCTTGCCGTTTCACGTCCGTGTTTTCAAATCGTCATCAACGCGATGTTGTCGCAGCAATGCACACGCTACATTTTGCGCCACTTGAGCAGCTTGACGCAGTTACTTGCTCGGACGTGCGTATTGACGTGGCGCTGGCGAAACACGTGCCGCCAGGTTTTTAGTAGCGCGAGTGCTTATTTGTCGTCGCCTTGGATAGATTTCTCGAGCGTGCACGTGGCTGTTTACTTGAGCGACGTTAAGTTCGTGGTGTCTCGCAAATGTTTTCAACCGTTAGTTTTTAGGGTCATGTCAGTGCCTGTCTGTTCGATACTAAAGAAATCGATGTCGATTCTCGCACAGGCATATGCGCATAGATGGGGGTACTTGCAAGAAGCCCCTCACGTCACACGCGTGCGTTTTTATTGCGTGAAATGACAACAAGAAAAAAGCTTGTAAATTTTTTTGCTTGACTGTTTTTTTCGAGTCATTTTTGTCTTAATCGGTCGGTAAATAATTGATATTTCGTGAAAGCGCAACTTTCAGCAAGAGGCGACATTTTCCTTTCGCAGGTAGAAGTCATCTCTGACTGCGAGTACATCGAGGCGAACTACCCCTGCCTGGGAGCGGTCAATCGATGTGCCAAAGGTAAGCACAAGTCTTGGTTTGACCAAGTGCAGCACGTTCCGCTTCTTGCGAACTTACTATTTACCCCTCACCACTGCAGTGATACCTCGACACAACGCTCGAGTGATAAAGCTCTTCTACGAGGGGGAAGGCCCGATCACCGAGACCTTGTTCCTGGTCGGAAAGGGGGTCACTTACGACACGGGCGGAGCGGACGTGAAGGCCGGGGGGGTGATGGCGGGCATGCACCGCGACAAGGGCGGCGCGTCGGCCGTGGCGGGCTTTTTCGAGGTCAGTACGTCGAAAGATGTTTTTTGTTGTTAGCTGATGGCTTCTGTTTCGCCTGGAGGGCATTCACTGAAGGTGAGATTCACCCTTTGCTGTTAGATCGGGTTCACTTCCTCGCTTGCTCGACGTTCAAAGTTCATTTACTTCGATGGTTGCTGAGTTGGGCGTTAGTAGGTGTGGCTTGGCAGCAAATAGACGACTTGGTTTACATTTTCTTTGTCGATGTGAAAGGGGGGGGCAGACCTCTGTGTTGTTTCGTTTTTTCCCGAATGGAGTTTTTCGTGTTGTTCCGTACTTCTGTCGTCAAAATTTGCAGCATGTATTAAGCAATTGCAAGGGATTTAGTCGAAGATGCTGATGGTACAACGATGAACTGTAACGCGTTTTTCCGAGGAAAACGAAAGCTTTGAAAGTTCATTGTTAGGACTGAACCAAAGAGCGTATGAACAAACGCTGGCAATAGATTTAACACACGCAAGCCCAGCAGACCATTGTTTTCAGAATGGAGCCCACGTTGCCTTTTCTGCTGAGCGTACTTCTTCGTTTTCCAGGTGCTTGACAAACTGCGACCGAAGCATTTGAAAGTGTTCGGTACCATGTCAACCGTTCGGAACAGTATCGGTGCGAATGGTTACGTTGCTGACGAAATCATCACCGCAAGATCCGGCGTGCGGGTAACTGTCGCGTTTGGTTTTACGCTAAAAAATATTCGTCTTCTGCGCAGTTCGTTCATATCGGAAAGCTGTTCATGCGTTGCCCGTAAACTTGTCGGTTTTTCTCAGGCTCAAGTATGAGAGGTTGTATGTTAAGTTATTCATTCCGTACTTCTTAACTGACGCCAAATTGAGTGTGATCCGACGTCACTGCCCGTAATAGAAGGCATGCTAATGGTGCAGTTGGAGATCATTGAAAAAAGTTTATATGGTACACGAAAGTATCGCGGACGCCCAGAATAGGGTAATCAGGGTGACAACAGAAAGTGTGACTGAAATTATTCATCTCCCGTTTCTGTGGCCAACACGTTAAAAAAGACTAAAACAACAATCGCGTTTCCATCAAACCAGTGCATGTCAGTCGGTCGTGGCGTGAATCGGAGTCACAAAATGCACTCGTGTGTGCGAATATGAAATGATTATGAAATGAAATATGAAATGAAATATGAAATGAAATATGAAATGAAATATGAAATGAAATATGAAATGAAATATGAAATGAAATATGAAATGAAATATTATGAAATGAAACATGAAATGAAATGATTCAGTTCTCTCTGCATTGTAAAGGTGCGCGTCGGAAACACAGACGCCGAAGGCAGAATGGCGATGGCCGACTGTCTGTGCGAAGCGAAAGAACAAGCTCTCAAAGAAGTCAACCCGCAGATATACACCATTGCTACGCTCACCGGGCATGCTGTACTTGCTATGGGACAAGGTTACACTGTAAGTCGGCTTCGATGCTTGTGCAATCTGTTTTGATTCCGAATGAGTGTAGGAAGCTTCTAGAAATGATACCAACTGTTAATGGTCTGGTGCATGTCCCCGCCAAAGGTCCATGTTAGACGCTTGCGCGGTAAGGGGTTACCTCTCCAAATAAGTGTTGCATCACAAAAAACGCCTTAAATCAGTGGTTTTCAGCCTTTCTTCCCACCCATTATGACAACCCACTGTAACCCAACGACCCCCATCTGAAACTCGAATAAAGCAAATGTAATCCAGCTGTGTACTCGCGACCCCTCCAAAAATGATTCTGAACTCCTCGTGAAAACCACTGACTTACATGTACAGTATTCCATCGCTGAATGAGCGTCGTGTGTCACCGGACACAGATTGCGTAAAAGGTTGTGTCGCTGGATAAGCGTTTAAATTATACTTTTAACTTTCTGTTACACGCGAGATACGAAAGTAATTCCATATCTCGGCCGTCCGTCCTGTCACGTGACATTCGTGCCTGTGTTCAGTGCGCTTTGGACAACGGTCCGGCGAAGGAGATAAAGAACAGCTACTTGCTTCGCGACGCTGGGGAGGCTGTTGGGGACATGATTGAGATTTCAACCATACGGCGAGAGGACTACGAGTTCCACACAGGTTTGTTGCTCGCTTTGTTCAATTCGAATTTTTTTGTGTGTTTGTGTTGTTTTGAACCGAATCCCAAAAACGCAAGTTTTTCTCGTAAAACATTTCACGCCGACATTACATTCGTATTTATATTTCACGCAGGCAAATCTGAATACGAAGATGTCCTGCAATGCAACAACGCCCCATCATCCCGAACTCCAAGGGGTCATCAATCGCCCAGCGCTTTCCTCATAATGACTTCTGGTCTGGACAAGGTACCTCATTTAAAAGCCTGTTTTTCCACACTTTACTATCAACTTTATTGACGAGTACCTTCTTGGCATGACACAATTATCCCATTCTTGCCGTGCAAGGCTGTTTCTTTTCGGTCATTGATCAAATTTTTTTAAATTGACCGAAAAAAATTAGTAAATTAGCCCATGCTGCGTTTCAATCATTAAAAAAGAATCCGAAAACAAAAAAATGACAAAAGTCTTCAGGCTATTTCGGCAAATGTTCGAATTGTCTCAGCGTCAGAAAAACCAGCTACAAGTAAGATATTAAGAATAGCATTTTTTCTCAAGGTCGCAGCAACCAAAGTCACGTGGTTGGCGAAATGATGTTGGGTGAAAAAAAGGTCAAACATCCTACAATTTACTCAATACCTACAGTGCTTAGGAGAACAGACCAAATTGCTGAGAATTATGAAAATAAATACGTGCTTTTAGTTGTGCAGAATTTTTCTTCAGTGTGAATTTGCTCCTAAACTTTGCAGCGCTAACCACAATGTTCTAATATCATAATACTTTGTTCGCCAATGTAAGCGTCAGCCTTATGCAACGCTCGAGTATGAAAGCGAAGCCTCAGGGTTCTGTAATACACGGTTGATAAGAATGACAAGCTGTGGTTTTTTTTTTGAACGTTGCGTGGATTGCTGAAAGGATGCCGTCAACCTCAAAAAATCAAACTGAAGAAAGATGTTATTTTCTTTGAGTCATCGTTGATATTTGTCGGTGACTTTGTCTGGCAGTGTGCGATAATAAATTGCCGTATGTATCGAAGTAGATCTACAGATAGTGAAAGTTGCTGTGGCCATGTCTGTTAGTGTACTCACTTGCATGTCAAAATTTACCGTTTGTGCTCAATTTGAAGTCCAAGAACAGTGTTTCTCTTACGCTTTTTCCGTATTCCTCCCCAACATAAACCACAAAGAAAGACAAGGGCCGAAATGAACGTTAACGTTTGACATTTCTCAGAATTGTGAAAATCTGTATGTTTTTGGTACATTTTTTTGCGCTATAATGGATAAAAGATAGTCTTTTGCGACAATTTATAGAGTTAGACCTGTATTTTTCTGCTGTATAAAACAGCGTCAGCCAAAAGTGCTTATCATTACAATGTCTATTTCTTTTATCATGTATTTACCTCAAAGGGTATGGCATTATCTAATTAAGCAGCAACCCATCACTGAAAATTTTAAAACAAGCACAAAAACAAGTCTACGTGTCTCCATTTCTCTACAATCTCAGCACTCGTCCATATACAGCAGTTCATTGAAATCGTGCCATAACAACTCAACCCTAGAAAGGAAATTAAAGAAACCCAGTCAAGAGTACAATCTAATCATTACACTGCGTGCTAGCTGCAAGCTAGGAAAAGCATTGCAATTCATTCAAATATGTGATCCTTGCGGAAACAGAAAAGTTACACTTCTTAATTTTCCTTCCTATTCCCTCCCTTAGTGAGACAAATTGCTGCTGTGGCCAAAACGACTGTCCCAGAAGGTTTATTTTGTGGGTGTGGGAAAAAGTTTTGTGGGTGTGGGAAAAAGTTTCCCGTGGGGAAACCACGGCTGGTTTTGTCGAATGTTCAAATGCAAAAGACAAACCTGACGAAAATCGTGGAGTCCAACTGCCCAGTCATTTCAATTCCTAAACATGGTTTGGCATCAACATTTGAAGAAATGCGTTGATATCCTCAACATCCCCCAAAAAAAACTTAAGACAGGGTTTTGTTACTCATGGTCTGTACAGTTACGTCCAGAATGCTTTTCGACCTGAAGGCAACTGTTTGCAGTTCAACCTCAGCTTCCACGCTTGCTGCCCTTAAAATAAAGTTTGCCAATGGTACGCGCGTGAATTACCGATTGTTTGCAAATCTCTTCTCTCGTCGCAGCACGGCATAGACTCGAAGCAGCCACTGAAGTACACGCATCTGGACATCGCTGGGTCGGAAGGAAGGTTCCCGGGCATTCCGACCGGTGCGCCGGTCCCGGCACTTTGCTTCCGTCACTTCAAAATTCACCAATAACGCTTTGCTCGATTATATCTTTCTGTGCCATTGACGTTGTCAATCCAAGGTAGCGATCAAGTTCTAACAGGATTAATCATCACTTCCGATAAGTTTTAGTCATTAAGCTTTAACAGGTAGCGATCAAGTTATAACAGGATTAATCATCGCATTCGATAAGTTTTAGCGATTAGATTTTAACAGGATTAATCATCGCATTTCTTCGCGCGGAGGCTGCAGCAAGATCTTGTTGAGGCGTGCTTGCTCGCGGGACTTACCTATTACGGTTTGTTTTTTTCTAAAGTCTGTATGTTCAGCGAAACAACATGTTAGAAAATCCTGTATTGCGCATTGCGCCGCCCACTCCATGCCGTTTCACTAAATTACGTTGCCCTGTATCGTCCTCGTACTGTGCCTCCACGTCACTATCAGTCATCCGTGAACTGCGATTTTTTCGCGAAGTCACGTGATCAAACCGAGAGGGAAACTGGAAATCGGTGGCTTCCTTTCATGATCAGTGTTTTTTCGCCTTGCGTGTTCAGAGTGTTTTTCACCGCTACATTTAACATTGTTACCTCGTGATTGTAGTAAGGTGCTGCATGCTTTGACCTATGAGCCGGTAATGAATTGATCAGTACCGCAGCAAGTCATTTATCTCGTTAATTGAAATTGCCACAAACATTTTAAATGATGCCTTTTTGATTATATCAGTGCAATCACATCGTTCCGTTACGTTATCCTTTGAAGGTCGAGGAAATATACGCGTTCACTTTCATGTGCGCGTGATTTTGTTTCGTGAAAATTCCGGAAGGTGTGGTGTCATGTTTCTTCTTACGTTTGAACGATGCAGATAAAGCTCGGTGGTAATAGTGAGCAATTATTGACGATACAGCTTCTACCGCTGAGGCGACTTTCAAGTGTTCCCCTTCTGTGCTTTCTCAGCAACCGAACAAACCACTGTGGACAAAAGCGCTGTGGTTTGGAATTGGATCCTAAGTGCCATTTTTTATTCTGTAAGTTTAAATCTGTCGTGCACCTACTTTGCAGAACCTTCCGGAAGGTTCTGCCTGCTCATTGCATCGTTTGCCTGCTCATTGCATCGTTTGTCGAGGTAAAATGGATTGCATCGCTACGTTGCAATTATTTGATTGAATTCAAATCAACTTGATATTGCAAAAGGGACATGATTTAGCTCGTAACAGAAAGTAACGCGAGTTTTTGTAGCATTGCGGACTTCCAAAGTCACGTACAGTATGTTGCAACTGGAAAAAGCCGGTTTCTTTAGTTAGACCACAGCCATAATTATGCTGGGTTGCAGCATTAAATGCAAGGAAGCGGGAAACAGAGAAAAGAAGGTTGCGACGAAATACTTTTGCTCATTGTCTAAAAGTTTATTCTTTACGTTTTGATGATGGCGATGGTTTTAGCTTTAGACTAAAAACATAATTTACATCAGGCTGGAATGGAAAGCCTTCTGTCGACTTGGCCACGTGTTGCCCGTGAAGGCACCAAGCTGCAGAGCAGCCTACTCGACGCTTGTGGCCGACGCTTATTGTTTATTTTAATTTTGGGTTGACTTGATTTTGCAACGCGTATCCACTCACCAGGTACCCCCGCCATTTGCCTGAAAAGTGCAGACACACGTGGATCTTTCGTTACCCTAGTTCTAACTAATATATATATGTTGGTAGCAATGTTTCATCATGCGTTCCCATGAAAACACCGCACGATCATTACCGAAGCTTGGTTTATCAATTTCTGCTCCGTGTGTGCCATCGTTTTCAGACTTCGCTCAAACTCATTAACTTTTGAAAAACGTTCCAAAGCAACTTGTTTCGCGATGGGTTTGCCGCGCGTGCGCACAATCGAATATGATATGCGGGGTGGCTTTGGTGGGCTTAGCCTCCCAAAATTGAAATATGAAACACTACAAGTCAATAGTTTCTGCGTTCAAGCCCCCCTGCGCAAAAGTAAAGTCTCCCTGTTGAAGACTTCCTGACGACGGTTCCGCATGCTTGCATCACGTTCAAAACGCTTTTTGATAGGTTCCAAACTTTCAGGTAATGCAAGCGATCAAATTTACTGGTTAATTTTCAATGGAGACTGCTTACCGAAAAGAGCAATGCGCAGAATACGAAGATTACTCATTTTTCCACTAGACAATTCCTGGCATTTAGGCTACTGTGCTTTTCAATGATCCATTCAAATTTTATAGCTTTTGCAAGACATTACGTTTTGTGGTGATTTACCTAAACTGTAGATTTTAGTTCTAAGGTAAAATAAAGCAATGGAATCGTGCACAACTTCGCTAAACCCTTTTTGTACAACCTCTAATAATATGATACGGACGAGAAAGCCAATTGAAGCACATGGACCGATAATTTTTCAAATTTCTGAACACTGATCACTTTTATTTACGCTCAACAAGCGATGCATGTGTTAGAAGCAAAAGTTGTGCAGAAGTTGACAAAATGTTTATAAATTTACGTTTCATGCGTCTGTTTCAGGTTAAAATCTGACATCTGCAAAGAAAATAATCTTTTATTGATCAACCTGAAAGGCACTGAAGGGTGCTTGTGATCTAATTTTTGGAACATCCCTGAGAATGCCTGCAATTTTTTTCGAAGTTCTCAGCATGTTTTCAATCTTTTTGTACAGTGCAAATCTCGACGTTGAGAGCTTGGACTTAACTCGAATTTTAGAGTTGCACAGATTATATCATCACTTTGCCCTCTTGATACCGCAAAGTCGCCAGCAATCGGAACGCAAACGGTTTACTGAATACAAAAACTTTATCGCGCGCATGGAACTTTAAGGTTTGTTGAAAACACTTTTTGCTACTTTTTTCCGTCGGTTAAAAGAAAATATTTTTATGACAAACCAATTTGTAAGACCCGTTCATGGAAACGGGAATATGTCATTTTATGTTTGAGGGCACAACCTGTCACTCAATGCTACAGCATATGTGTTGTGGTTGCATGCTCATGAAAACTATAAATAACAAATACGACAACTTTAAATCAATGCTGGCGGGTGGCATTTGTACTTGAGGTGCTTCAATTACGACGGTCATCAACTAAAATCATTTTCGCTTTTTAGACTTTGCTCATGAGAGCGCCTTTTTGCCTTCGTCCGCAGTCATGCGCCGAAACAAATTCAGGGTCGTCGTCTTATGAAGAGGGTAGATGTGCACATTGGCAATAAATGCAACTCTTGGGGCACATCAAAGCTCGTCATTATCACCGATTAAAAGTAGCTCAATAAATAATTTGAAATGCAAGTTTAATTAGGGTTCATAAGCGATGCGCAAAGTTTACGTCTTTCAAAACTCATGAAGCGCATTGTGAAACTTCTGAGCAATCTATGGTTTTTCGTTTGGAAGCAGGTGATAAAATGGTTTTATAAGCTAGTCTATAACATGCTTGCCTCTCTCCACATTTAGCAAAAACTCCCTTTTTCAAATCAAAAATACTTTTGCGCATGGGTGGCGGAACCTTTTTCAAAGTGGGGGGCCCACGTACACGTCAAAAAACTATAGAACATTTTTGTGGTTTGAATTGGCAACTGTGACGTCGTAAGCATTGAAATATGACGTCATTAACTACACCATATGAAGGTCAAAATTATACTATTTTAGACAAAATTACACCACTATGACAACATGTCGGTGAACCACCTGAAATTCAAATAGGCTGTTACATGAGCGACTCCAGGTCAACAGCGTCACTCGGGCTCATTACGATTTATTCTGACTGAATGCAATCGTTCGAGGCTTGGATCACTGAAATTTGCATTCATTCTGGTTGGTACTATCGTTGTTCAGTGACGTTAGTTACAGTACGTATCAGTGATTGAGAAGTTGTCATGATAACGTCTCCACTGTTGAGTAACGTACGTCACAAAGCAATGATAACGCCAGTTAGTCCTCTTCTTACCAGGCTCATTTTATTATTCCGAGTTACTGGACAATTTATCGTTCGTTTGAAATTATCCTCGAAATGGGAACTGTCCACAGATTGAAATTTATATCCAACGCTCTTTCTTAAATCCACGGCCTCAATACACATTCAATCTGATATTGCAGTGGGCAGCTCGGGCTCTAACGGAGGAGCCCGAGTAAAGCGCGAGCAAACGAAGGCGAGAGAACGCGTACCACGAACGAGATTGTTTTAATTCAGGTCACCTGCAACCACGGATGTAGTGGGGTGGGAACGGCGTTCCCACACCTTTTTGCACTAGTAACGTCACTTCAAGATTTAGATTACATTAACACATGGCTGCGATTTCACAGACGTGCAAGCGACACGCAGATTTGCAATGCTAGTCAAAAGTCTACAGTGAAACAGGAAGATCCAGTGTGGGCATTCTTGTGGACGAATGCTCCCTTTATTCGAACTATTTGGTGCATACTTCCTTTTTATTTGGTATGAGAACGTCGTTCCCACACCTTTTTATAGCACTTCACACCTGCCTGCAACATGAACGCGAAAGGCCAGACATGGAACGAAAATATATGAACAGTGACAATGCCCAATGGAAAGATCCCAAGTTAACAACTTTAGTGTGCAGTGGGTGGAGGCACAAATATACTAAGCAAGCAAGCTCACGTTCTACAATATATATTGTGATCGAAGACTCTGGCTGAGCCCGAGAGCCCGTGTCCGGAGTCGCCACTGCTCTGTTAAAGACACCAAGAACACAACTTAAAAACAGGCAAAAATGACACAGTTTGGACATATGTCTCAAACACATTCAAAATCACAACTTTTCCTGATCTAGAACACAGAAGTAACATAACTGAATACTCATTCTGCAACTGCATTAGACACCGGACTGCAAAGACAAGACAAAGCATATGCAGCAAGTTGTCTGTAAGGATGCTAATTGTGTTGCCAATGCAAAAATAAAATGGCAATTTAGAATTTTCTTTTGTTTTTTTTATTGACCGCATACAAAGTGACGGATTTATTTCACGACAGTTGGCGGCAGGCCGAAGCCTAAATAATGCTTTTTGTCAGGGCAATTGCCGTGAACGCTTTTGACCAAGGAGAGCTTCTATGATTCACTCAATGGCTGTGGAATGAACACCCAACCTTCCAAGTAGGAGGCGGACACTGTACCACTGAGCTAATAGTTAGTGTTGCCCATGCATAAAAAAAACACAATTGAAACTTATCTGTAAAATATTTCATTAAGCGTATAAGATTCAGCAAAATTTCAGTTTTTAGAATGGGGTTAAAACGCTTGAAATTACACCAATTTTTCGATGGTGTGGCACGAAATTTATCCTACACACCAGCATGTAAAATTACACCACTTTTGTAAAAAATTTTTGCAAAAGATGGTGTAGTATTACACCATCAGGCAACACTTTTCAATAACACCAATGCGGTAAGCAAGCCCGAGCACGGTGACCAGATTGCGCACGGTGCTGTATTCTGCCAAACATTTACGAATCCTGCCAAATTGCAAATAATATTCCCAAAGTAATGCCAAAATTCTGCAAAATTCTTTCACGATTTACTTTAACAACGGACCCAATACTAATTGTGTTACTTAAACTTTTTTAGGCAAATTCGAAATTAAAAAGTGGGGGGCCAGCCCCCCAAGAAAAAAAGTGGGGGGTTTAGGCCCATGCGGTTCCGTCACCTATGCTTTTGCGTACAAATAAAATATTATGCATTGATTTTACCATGATATTTCCCCTGAAGCCAGCAAAGCAGATAATGAAGGAATTGTATTGTTTCGTTTTGCCATATAACATCCAACAACTAATAATCTCCATTTGACTTACCGCTTCATGCTTCACGTTCGCGCTTTTGGAATTTGGCCAGATCATTAACGTTCAAAAAACGTTTTTTCCAAGTTGTTTTGCACACAATTTAACCGGGAATCTGTTTTACCACCCTATCTTTGCATGTCACGCGAGTAGGGTCGATTAAAAACATGGTTCATGATTGTGTCACGTTTGAAAGCGCTATTTGATCTGTTTGAAACCTTCGGTAATTGCTAAACGATTGTTAATGATGACTGGCTGCCTAAAGGAGCATTATGTTCGAATGGACTCTGATCTCAGATTATTACTTAATTTTTTCTTTCCATTCCTTGCCATGCTGCGCTTGTTGTCCTTATTCGTTTTCCCAATTAAGGGTTCAAGTGTTCAATCCGAATAGAAAACTTTTGGGCACCAACCTCTTCAACAAATAGATTTAAATTCAAATAATAGGCCTACTTACAACAACAAAAAAGATTCTTGGAGCAGGAAGCCCAACGGGGAAATATATTATTCAGGGTTGCATATCCGAGCATGTTCAATGCAGCAGAAGAATGATCATTGCTTATAGTCGAGTCAACTTTAAAAAAATAATGTCTTCTGTACAGTTATCTTGTCACTATCGATTATTCTCGTTAACTACGCGTGAACCAACTATTTTGTGAAATGACAACATCTCATTAAGCACACGAAAGATTTCAAAAGGTAGAAGACATTTTCAAACAGCTGGCATTTTGATTTTTTAAAAGATATTTAGCTTGTTTCATGACGATTCTTTTGAGTGTAAATTGATATCGCATTACACTTCTCAGATAAATTTCAGCTCTAGGCGCTTTAAATTGTGGTAAATTCCTCTTTAGCCTATCGCATTTGTATTGCCAAAAATGTAAAGAACTAGCTCCTATGGAACCTATGAAGTGACTTTCATTGCGCAGCATGAACAATGGCATTGCGTAACGATACCTTTAAAAATTAGGATTGGAAGTTCGAGAAATAATTAAAATGATCGGTCAAGGGCAAAATGGAGAAAAGACAGCAAAAATTGATTATCAGATCCTGTTGCCATTTAGCAATACTAATAAACAACGGGTTGAAACAAAATATCCATGTTTTTCTGACTAATCCTACCCGCATACCAAAAATGAATGACTCTCCTCTAGTTTTGCTCTACTTCTACAGGTTTAAATTTATGTCACTGTGGGTATTCAGGGATGCTTTATCACAGGGGTTCTAACCAGGGGGAATTCCCTACCAGGGGGGAACTTTGTATTTGCAAGGGGGGAATTTTGTATTTACGATTTTGTTTAAAATGTAATATAGTTTAGCTTATCAATTGTGAAGAGTTTAGTTTCACTTCTTAGTGTACTGATATAAAAATATTCTTTACAAACTAAATTTCTAAGCGGGGGGTTATCTGTGAATAACAGTCGAAGGGGTGCATGGGATAAAAAAGGTTGAGAACCACTGCTTTATCACATCACCAGCCACCTCTTTAAAATGTACTGAACAC
>JGI24159J19872_10004193_pt1 | contig 18301 bp, 12 predicted proteins | sample Ectturendosymbi4_FD_19872 | JGI IMG/M metagenome (IMG submission 19872) | reverse complement strand
CATCAAAATCAGGAAAATCGCACGTTCCCTTTGACTGTGATGTGACGCAAAAGTACATTTGGCTACTAAAGGTCTTGTAGTTAATCGTAAAAATCAAATCGATCAGCAGGTCCATGTCTTTCTCGTGTGGGTCTTCAATGACTATAAGCGTTGGAATGGAAGCTTCGCTTAAAATTTCCACAAAGCTTTGACTTCGTTTCCTTTTAAGTAGCTCGCTGGCACGGTCACACGCAGTTTTGTTATTAACCAAGCCACAGTCCTTCATTTCTCGTAAAAGTTGGTTCAAACAGTCTTCCATATCCTCGCTGCTGTCACGGCATTCAACTAAGTAACTGATATAGATTTTTTTGTCTTTATTGAAAGGAATCTCAGCTGCAAGTTTTCGGACAATGGCAGATTTGCCTGATCCTGGAAGACCATGCAAATGTAAAACCATGGAATTTTTCTTACGCAACTCTTGTTTGATATTTGTAAAAGTTCCGGATTCAACGAAGTCTTTCACAGGTTGCCGAAAGTTGCTAATCGATTTGATCTCGGAAAATGTTTCCACAGGTGAGGTTATTTCCTAGAAGGAGAAATGCAAAAAACAATCGTTTTAACAAGGGAGAAAAACAATAAAGAGAAGTGAAAAACAAATAATTTTGGTTGCTCGTGCATTTCTTTAAGGACGGCTAGAGTCTTAGAAGTCTTAAGTTAGGGATTAAAATGCATAGGTTGTAATCTTTTGTGAGGTCTTCCAGGATTCAACTAACGTATTCTTCAGTGAACAGTAATTAAAAACGGTAGTTTTTGTTTGTCTCTGGTGTTTTAAGTGATTGGGATATTTTAAGTGTTTTCATGAATTAAGTAGCAGTTGAGTTTCATTATAATCGCAGTGTACTCCTTTCTGAGTGCCGTGAATGGTCTGCCGCACCCATCTCCGCTTACTCTGACCGGAACAAGGGCCTATGAGAGGGGGGTCCAACAGGAACATTGTTCCGGGCCCGACAGCTACGGGGGGCCCGAGACTGAAGGAACATTTGAGTGTTTCTTAATAACAAACTCGAAAAAATATAGCGAAATTAATGCAGGTGATAAAACTGGTTTGGACTAAAGCAGTGGTTCCCAATCAGGGTGCCATTTACGATACTTAGGGTGCCGCTAGCTAATGCGTTTTTTGAAATATCACAAGAAACACTGTTTTCAAAATGTTGTCAAACCTTAAAGAAAATTGCTATGGGCTCTCCACTGCGTGTCAAAAATGATGTTTCCCTTCTGTAGGGTGCCGCAAGCGTAAAAGGTTGGGAAACACTGGCCTAAAGGGTTTGGTGAGGTGGTACAGTGCATATTAATGTGAATTGCTGACAGTGCATTTTCCTGATATGATGCATTTGTAATTATTAGCATTACACATTTTTGCTGTACTTGAATGTTTGCCTACTTTGTCGAATTTAAGACATTCACGATTACTGTCCCAGTGTGTCCACTGAACTGAATTTTCCTTTAGGTCTTTCATTTTCAAACAAATCTTTATTAAAAACTCTCTCCAATAAACCAAGACTTGTGAACTAAGAGATGCTTCAAGCGAAATTTGAATGGAAACATGCCAGTTCACAAAAAAATCTAAACTAACAACAGTAGCCCTCGAATGTTGTGCATATGTTTGAGATAACTAAAAAGTTAAAAAGTAACAAGAGCAGGACGCAAGTTCTTATAGTGCACCGCGGCGATGTGCTGTGCAATTTGCTGATTGTTAAACTTGGGCCACAAACAGATACAAGCTCTAAACCAAGGGTTTAGTGGTGTAGGAACGCGTGGGAACGGCGTTCCTATTCCTTTGTTTGGTGTTTTTTGCACTAGTAACGTTCTTGAAAATTTAGATTTTTCATTTAGATTTCTATGTGCAGCGCCTGGAGCAACATAAATGAATAAATGACAAGTTATCTCGTGCACAGCACTGTAGCATGATTGTGTAATTACTGTTTGTGATACCATTAATGGTATTTGCGTACTCCATGCTTCGTCTGATTGTTTGCATTTATCGTAACTCTGCTATCTTCTTTTCACCATTTAAGACCCGGGTGCGCCACTTTTTTGCAGAGCTTTGCAACACCATAACTCGCCAGCCGATTGAGCTAGAGAGCTGTTCAAACCCTTTACGGATTCGGAAAATCTTCTTGTTGAGATTGAAAAATTATTTTTGATTTTGGGTTTGGGGTTTCTGTGGGTGACATCATAATCGTGGCATGTTTTCGCGTTTTTTAGCCAACGTTACCTGACCCTGGCCCCTTAACCCAACGAGCGATTGCTTGGCTCATGTTTCGTTTGAAAACGAGTCCTTGGTTGACTTTCTAGCGTATCTGGAGCCAAAATTATCACGAGTAATAAGTCTTGAAGTTTTCAGACCGTTGCCGGGTGGGTTCCAGCTTGCCTGAGTAGTTACGAGAACAAAAGGAGCTTTTTGCGTGTGAGGGCATCTGAGAGATATTTGGTGTTAGAGTTCGGTTTTTACCTGAATCAGGGGTGTAGTAGGTTGGGAACGCGTGGGAACGGCGTTCCCACACCTCTTTTTTTAGCACTAAACCCCTGCTCTAATCGAATGTGAGTATAGGATTAGCGGACATACCCAGAAATTCGAAGATTTCGAAACCATACAGTAGAAACTAACCACCTACAGTATTTCGGAAGAATACTTTAAAGCAATGGTCGCCGGCCTGTGGCCCATGTGGATATTTATTGTGGTTCACGGTCAAAAACAGAAACAATTGTCGGTTGACAAAATATTTCGTTTTGTCAATTCGTTCTTCTTATAATACGCAAGCTCATTCCAAGGATACAGTTACTCAATGAGGTCGCGGTCTCAATTCACTAGTAGCAGCGTTTTATTCAACCTTGATCGACCCCATTCATTTTGAGACTCTGGCTTTTTTTATAATTTCTTCCTTGATGAGATTTTACTATGAACATTTAAAAGTCATGTTAAAAAATGGTAATATTGTCACATTACTTGAACACCGGTATGTTTTGACATAATGTTTCATATGATCAACAAACGAGCACTTCTTGTTGAAGTTTGATGAACATTAATTAGCCTCAATTTTTATTTATTTCAGAATCATTTTGCAAGTCTTAGGGGACCCAAATGGGTTTTGCTCCGCCTAAAAAGATTTCTCTTAGGGGCCCTGCCCCCAACTGTACCACTTTGTTGGTAATTAAGTATCACTGATGTTTTATGTCTTCAAGTATCGTTGATACTTCAGGTCCTTTCCATGATTCCTTTTTAACAAAACAAATATAGAATCCCTGAGTGATAAAGTGGGAGAGCAAGCGCTTGCCAAGGCAAAACTTGGTTTAACACTGGAAGCCCGGGACGGTCATTTTTGTCCGATTTTTAACTGTAGCGTTTCATACATTCGTTAATTTTGCTATTTGCTTCGTCATATCCCTTGACGTTTCCTAACTTGTGATAAAGTTTTTGCCGCTATTGGAATTTTTTTGTTAGAGCTTTGGGAAACAGAGTATTTCATACATCTACCTACTAGCCCTGAGCGGTCAAAAATGACGTGCGCATGATTAGGAGATTGTTTCTTCAAAAAGGTGGTTAGAAGCTTTAGTAGAGTTTCTTTCGTAACTATGAAAGTAGTTACGCAACAATGGAGTAACAATTGATTGATTTTCTTCTGAGAACCAGGAGCTAGACCGATGTTTGGTAGCCTACAGTGTTGCCACTTCTTATGTTTTAACATCAGATCTGATGTTTTGAGAGAAATTTCTGATGTTTGATGTTTTGGCGACAAATCTGATGTTGAGTAGGCAGTTATTGTTGTTTTCCACATTTCTTCTCTTTCTAGGTTGAAAATAAGTTAGATTCATATGTAATTTTTAAGTTTCTTTCATCAAATTCAAGTCTCAACTTTGTGTTTGTTTAGTTGTCGTTCCAAACTGAAGATGCTCCAAACGCTGCGTTGAGAATGATATTTTATGTTACGCACGAACGACTTCTCCATTGAGTGACGACAGTGGTTCTTAACCGTTTCTATACCACGCGTAAAGTAATGGTCCTTTGTTTCAAGCTCCCTGACATTAAATAAGTTGTAAAAACAAGTGTATTTGTTGGTAAATTTATTGATCAAACTTTTCATTTTTTAGAGCGCGTAAAAGCTCGCTCTCCCCTGGAAATTTATTGACGTCCCCCGGGAGGCGTGCCCCCTGTTTAAGAACCACTGCTTTAGGACAATGAGGTTCATCGCGCTTTGTTAGGTATTGGTAAATGGAAGTATTTAGCTCAGTATTGCCTCAATACCCCCAGGGGAATTGAGATTAGACGTTGGGGGTATTCAGCAATGTATTAACACTCAATCATTACATTCGTTTTAGCAATCTGGCAACACTACCCATATGAAGCAGAAAATTAGTGCTGATGAATGTGATGCAGCCCTTGCATTGACCTTTTTCCTCACTACTCCAGTGATATAGTATTTCTTTGCCAGTTCTGTTTTGTTTCTTACATTTTTTTGTTATTAAACTGTTGAAAAGGGGTATCCAGATTGACGCAAATTTGACTTGTTTAGGGGTATTGAGGCGTTGAAACTTTAAGGACCACTGATTTCGCTTTTATGAAACTGTAATGTAAAAATCTGATGTTATCTGATGTTGAAGAAGGCGACAATCTGATGTTGACCATACTGACCCAAGTGACAACACTGATTTAGTAGTCTTATAGGTTTGTTTGTTAGCTGTGTCAAATAGTTGCTGAAAGTTGGTTGTTATAATATCTCTTTCAGTAGCTTTTCAGTAGCTTTATCACTATAAGGGTTATACTGCCATAATTGACAGCTCGTTCACCATGTTCTAAAGCTAGCAGAAGATCTCAAGCAGAAAAAAACAACAATTGTGGGTACTGTATGAAAACAACAACGACATGGGCCAGACGCAGAGCTGGTAATTAAAGGCAAGCCATAGCATGCTCTGAAATTTTTTCTTCACTTAGCCTGCAAAGCTAAGGAATAAAGGTTGTGTGCATCTTGATCTCAGTGCGCAAAAACGTAAAAATTATAAGTACCACAAAAATTCTTCCAGAAATGGTAGAGTACTAAACTAATCTGGTTAGCGTGCGTGGAAGCACCGGGCCAGATTACTAGATCCATAATAATAAAAGTGCACCTAGGCGGTTGCCAAATGCTGTGTGTTTCAGCTTAATGGACTGTACTGCATAAATACTTACATCATTTACTGTCTAACAACGAAATTGAAACCGTCATGGCGACAGTTTCTACTTGAAATTATGAAAGCTTTGCAAGCCAAAAGACGTAGTGGGCTGTGCAACGTCCTACCCACATTAGTTGCCCAAGACATCCAGCACTGCATTGACTGCAATCATTGTTGAATCAAACCTTAGCTGGGAAAAGAAAAAAACACCAGTTTGTGTCATGCGAAAATAAACTGCTAGGCTACTTTTTCACCTGGCTGTTTTTTTCCATTACAAAAACATGCAAGTATGATTGACTGACTTGTTTCAAGGCAACATTCGAAGTAATTTGAAAGAAAACGTTCATAAACGGTTTTACAAATGAAAGGTCAAAAATGACCGCACTCGCTCTTGCAGGTAGAGAAATTTTTCATGGCTTCTTGTGTTAATTCCATTTTTGAACGTACTAATGACTTGGAAAAAACGAATTCCGACCTTTAAGCCTTGTGATCAATCGTAATGCAGGGAAATTGTTTGTCTATCGGCTTCTGTTGAAGTTACTACGACAGTAACCTTGTTGACTACGCTACAGCCCAAGGAGCTGAAGTGGCCACTCGTGGCAACCTCATCGATGGACAAAAAGGCATAAAAAGCTTGCTTTCTCTCAAATGTGACAGTTGTTGAGCATTTCCAAAACCTCACCTCCGTTTCAGTTGTGGCAGTATGCATATGCACTACATTAGCTTGGATGAAGGTTTCAACTGGGTGTTCTTTAGCAAAAGTATCCATTCCCAAAATTCTCTTACCTGCCAAGAAATTTACAGAAACACATTGATGTTGCGAGTAAAATTTTCAAAATCCAAGTTTTATACAAGCAATTTACCACACGATTCGCAATATCATTTTAACTACTGTGTTTTTATATATGCGTTGAAATTGCAAAGACAAGGGTTCTCAGTTTGTCAACATTCTGCGATTTACACATTTATTTTAAGTTTTTTATGATTTCAATAAAATTTTGAAGAGAATTGAAAAAAAATTTATTTAAAAACAAGCTTTCAGAAATTTTGGACAGATGATAAGTGGGCGCTCTGACAATAAATACGTATGAATGAAATATTTGCAAAGATATTTTGAGACAAATCGCCTGAATTTGTTTCTGAACCGAGATAATCAGACTTTCTGAGAGAAGATGACCATCGATTCATCATCAATCCGTTATAGTGATGCAAAGTTTCTCTACTTTGAAATAACAAATGGGATTGAAACACTTGGCTGAATTACGATAAAATGCTCACTGCAAGCCGTCGGTATATTGATTATGCTGATCATTTTCATTTCCACTTTGAAACATTTTGCAAACTGTAACAAATTCTCATTAAGATGCAGTTCAAACTTGAAATCCCATGCACAAAACCATCCTGTCACGTGCATTAATATTTTCTTGCCTTTTCAAAATCATATCCACTATTTTAGAAAAAATACTTAAATATGAAAATTCGTTTTTATGGAAATTTATTTCTTCCAGTAGTGTTTGTTTGGGCAACATTCACCTAACCATGTCTGTTACAAACAGGCGTAAATGACGGTAGACACGGATCTTGTGGTTTTCAAACCTTTTTATAATCTTGACAAATCCAAAAGCGATTTAAAACGTCAATTACGCAACTTGCTGCAAAATACTTGCATGATTGTGTTTGCTCTGTCATGCGCTGCACTTTGACTCAAGAACTTCCTAGGAATCAGCAAAATGTCACATAGTGGTAATGTAAGAGATGAGACAATGGCATTACTCGATACGTTGAAAAAATATATTAGCTCTTTTGATACTAAAATAGTTTAACTTACTTGCATGTTTGTTCTTACTGTATTCCTGCCGAATTCACACCAAGAGTAATGAGTAAAAATTATTACTTAAACATACTTGATCTAAACCAACTATTTCAAAGTATATAAAATGACCTATAGGCAGTTGAATGGAATGCACGAATGAAATAAAGCAGTTTTTTTAATTCTGTTTTTTTTCGCTAAAATTTTGCAAAGCTTATTCTACTTAGCACTGATCTTCACCGAAGATAAAACTGTTTTTGTAATACAAATGGCCAATGATAAAGTGCTATTTCATTGGTCCTATGGGCGATGAGCTTTTAATTAGCTCTTTTTTTGGCAACAATAGATGTCAAAGCTTCAAGAAACCGATGAGACCAATGCATTAAACATCTTTTTATTGGCTTTGATATTCCATTTTCCGCAGACTAACGGAGATTATTATCAGAACTGATCTATCCAAAGGTGTTGAAATAAATCAAGACAGTCTTAACATGTAAAGCAAAATGAATATCTTAACAGTGTTGCATAAATATTTGAGCGTTTGATGTTATTATTTGATTTTTTTATTTGTTTAGTGGGACACGGAGATTCAGTCCAAGCCGGAAGTTAAGTAATGAAAAAAAAAGTTGAAGAAGCTCTGTCCTTGGTAGAATTTAGAAAACTGAAACAAACAAGTATAATGTTAACTTCAGCATTTATGTCATGACCAAATCAATTGTTTCTCTCATCTTTTCCCCTTTTCACTTTCTACTAGAAGTTGCTTCACTTTCTACTAGTGTAGCAGATTTTGTGAATGGATAGTAGAGAAGAGAGACCAAGATCTAAATCTGGTGCATTTAAACTCTCAGTTGATGAGGTTACATGGAACAAAAAACACAGAAAACGCCTATTTGAAGTTATTGTTCCGGTGTTAGAGCTTTTAGGAAACCAAAACGTCATCGTGATATTGTGGCAGAAAGCATTACCTCACATTGTTTTTGAAAATCGTTGCTTATTATTATTATCGATTAACGACGTTTGTTTCTTTCTAGAAAATTCATGTTGCTGGTCGTGGGTGGAAAACGTTGTGAGATTTCAAAACGTTTTTTGCAGCGGATTAAAAACCACAACCCAACATTTTGCTGCAGAACCTGGAAACGAAATGAGGTTGGAAGGAAGGATGGAAGGAGTGGTCGTGCATTGCATATCTGAACTTTATGCCAACAATAAAGCATAAATGAGCTTTATGTTGAATTTAATTTGATGTCGTCTACTTAGTCCTAGACCAGTATCAAAATAAATGATAAAACACTGGTTTTGAAAATAATGTAAACCATACGCAACAGACCTTAAGAAATTTCTTCTATTTCCGTCTTCGTTGGAGTCCAGAATGTTGAAATTAGCTCTGGTTGTGAAAGTAACATGACCAAAGGAGAACTACATTCTAACAGTGTACGTACTGAAAACGTTTACCAAGCATTGTCCACTTTAACAAATGTTCCAAACAACAGTTCCAATTATTCTTGTTAATAATAAAAACTATCCATCGTACACAACCAGGAGAACCTAATCCACCTAATATTTCACCTTTCGTTCACCTTTCAACGTTCACCTTTCAACAGGGGAGAAGTGCTAACTCTGCAAGTTTTCTTTCGTCCGCTTGCTACAACATGATATTCGAAAAAAGTTCGTTGATAATACGGTACGAGAACATTTTGTGAACTATTCCTATTTTTTGTTGTTCGGCTTCAGAATTGGATGTGGATGTGTCTCAATAAAGCCGAAAATTAATAACACAGGATTTACAACTAGCAGAGGGGTGTTTAGATCAACTCTAATTCAAATCTAAGTTTGAATGTCATTACGACAGCATGGGTATTGCAAGGTCTAAATTCGCATCATGGGCAACGTGAGTCAAAACAGCACCGCTGGAGTTATTTAACGATGTTTCTACTGCAAAACACACTTTTAATTGCATGTGAAACTACAAATAAGATTTCTTGGCTGAAAGCTTTTGCCACTGCATGCGTTGGCTTGCTGAAAAGAGCTGGAAAAGGCCCAGGACGCATTGTTTGCAAATTTGCGTTCTTGAAATCTACAATTTCACAATAAACACACGTTTAAGCCTCAAATATTTCTGCGTCTGAAGACTCAGCACAGTAATGAACTATAAACAGTTTTTCAAAACAAACGTCTCATGAGCAAATGCACCTCACACTTTAAGATGATCAGCGCTAAGCAATAACCCCTTAAACGTTTGGTGATATTGCAAAAAGCATTATCACTCCTTCTGATATTTAGTCTCCAATACACAGTTTGACCCTTTGCACGTCTACGTCTGAGCTGTGTCGTTTGATTGAAGTGGAAACAAAGTTCCAACTGTTTTTCACAATCGTTCATAAATGGATGCATTGTTTACAGCTCATTCTTTCGACCTTTCCATTGTTTTACGAAGCACTAAGGTCTGTCCACAGTATTGTTCTCCTCTGCTTTCAACATTTATCTTTACTTTGGAAATGAAACCATGTAGAAGACACAGAAACCCTTTCAAAGGATTCATGGCTCATTGTATTAATAAAACAATAAGGTAATTTTACCCGAATAGCAAAAAGAATTATACACTGTAATAACGATAATATGAGAATTATCATTATTATCTGTTTTGTTGCCAGAGTTTGGCCACAGTTTGATAGAAACCTGTCACTGCAAGCGACATTTTGCTAGTGCACAACAGTTTGCATGTTAAGGCTTTTGGACAAACAATCAACACATTTTACTTTGCGAAGTTTCCTCATGCAAGTCATAACATAGTTTCAGTGTGGCAATGACTTTGAATTTTAAGTTTTAAGAATACACGATCAAAACAGTTTTTCTTCCTTTTTGGTAAGTCCTTCCTTCCTTTTGGCTGGGGTTCCACCTATACAACCATATCTTAATGATACACGTGTTACGAACCATAATGACACGAGAAGGCTATTATTTCTAATCCCTAATGGGTTGAAACCCCGCAAAGGACTTGTTAAATTTCATTGTGTAACTAGAACAATTATCTGCATGCCTGAGTTACATGTTTTGTTTGACTTTCTGGGCGCACGTTACGTTTTGCTTGTCCTTTCTATTGCTTCCATCACGTTGTTATTTCATGTTTGTAATTTTCAAAGGTCAACAGAGGTCCTTATCATTCAGAAGAAGCGTCGGATTCCGGATACCTTTGCATATCTCGAAGTGAGAGCTGCTCTTATTATGGGTGGGATCCCACGCACGCAGAAAGAAGCACATAGAACGTTTACACAACTCCAATGCCTTATGGCATTATCATACTTTCATTACGCCGCGTCTGTGTGACAGTTGCAGTACATACGCATGTGCTGTAGCACTTTAGACAACCTGCAAATCGTTTTTCTCTCAATTTGCTCTTATCTCAAACGCTATGAAAAACAAAGAGAAGAAAACTTATTCCTAGTTCAGAAGAAGTATTAGCCTACAGCTATCAGATTTTGATGATAGTAATGAGGAAGCTTTGTTTGAAATCGATAAAGGAGACGAAGTACTGCTAGGTGAATCCTTTCCTAGGAGACGAGATGGTCAGGTACCAGTGGAAGACCCCCTTCCAGTTCCAACCTTGATTCGTCTGAGACATGATTGGTGCGAGTTTTCGCCGGTGGAAGAGATTCCCAATAGTTGCACCGCAACCTGAAGAGAATTGGCCAGATAACAATGCTGGCAAATGGGGGAAGGTTATGATCCATTACGAGTCTTTGTTGTCCCCCGCTACTCTTTTTGTTGATGTTTGCAAGTAAGATGAGTTGATCAGTGACATCTTGGTACCCCAGTACACGCTATACATGCTTCAAAAAAGGAAACGAAACAGAAAATGAAGAAATGGGAACGTTTCTGGGAATGAATATTATGAAATCATACATGCTTACCAGAAATCCAGGATTACTTTTCAAATGAACCAGACTTGCCAGTTCACAGTGCCACATTAGCTATGAGGCACGGGCCTCAGGGTCCCCACAGTCAAGGACCCTCAACATGAAAGCTGTCATTCAATACAGTAAATGCCTGCCTATCCACTATAATCGTTGCTCAACGTTCAATGCAATACACCACGGTTTTTCAAGCGGAGCCCTCGACCTCCCTTGGGGGCCACGGAGCGGTTGTCTGGGGGCCACGAGCAGAGGCCTTGACTAGGTAGCTTTGCCGTGATTTCGCATAACCCAAGTATCACGATATATTAAGAGTCTTTTGAAGGGGCTACAGAAGAAAAGAGCAGGGTATAGTAAAGCACCATGAGAGCGAACTATTACGGAAAGAAAACTTTGACAAGCTGATACATGATTTTTTTGTAAAAAAAAACACGCAAAGTACTATTATAGTTTGAGTGTCTAACATGGTGGGAAAAACTGAGAACGTTTCGCATTCCTGGGTTTATGATAGGACAAATGTTTTCGTTTTCGCATTGCATATCTACCCTTTTCATTTGATGTTTCGCGTGATGAACACGAGTATTATGGGGACACCATGCGATATTAGTTTTTATTGAAAAGATGGGGCCCTCGAAAAACTGTGCCTCAGGTCCCCAAAAAGCCTCATCTGACACTGCGAGTTTAACCAATTGCTGAAACAATGCCAAGAGATACATTCAATTCAAAAAGAAGAGCACTGCGTTTTGCAAATAATGATGAAGTTCCCGACAAAAAGTACCCATCACACAACAGAGCCTGTAAGCATCGTCCTCACCGCTGATCAAGCATTTCAATTCTGCCTTCCAAAACGCTATGAGCGGAAACTTTTAACAATCAGTTGACGAAAGAATGACACAATTCTAAGGTAATCACATAATCCAGTGTTTTTTCAAAGGTTTTTAAAAGGGTGTCGTGGTGGAGCATTAGGATGTCAACACCATTTTCCTTGCTATATCTGATACGTTTAACAGATTTTCGCAAAAAAGCATCTGTCCGTCCAAATGTGCTTAATTATTCGAATACGACATTCACTTTTGGCAAACAAACTAAAGACAATTGCATAAACAGAAAATTTCAATGTGGGCCTGCACACTCATTCATTTTCGTGACCGGTTTTCCTTTAGGGAGAGTTGCGGGGCAGCAGCCCTAGGAAGACCCGAAATACCTCACGATCAATAGCAATCTGTGATAGTTCTGCTGGCTCCACACCAAGACGGAACCAAGCAAGGCCAGAGATGTAATCACGCCACCTGGTCCTTGGACGACCTCTGGGCGTTTTCCCGCGGGTGAAGACTGTAGCCTGAAGGACTTACTTCGCCAATCTTTCCCGGCACATTCTGGACACATGGCCGAAGTAACATATCTGGGATCTCTTGATTCGGAAAAGTGGCTTGGCATCCCGGGCTTTACCGACTTCAGACCCGTGCTCTTTGTCACGAAGTGTCACACTGAGAACTCTTCGCAAATATCCCATCTGTGCCGTTCGTTCTTTTGACAGTATTCTTTCAGTCGTCATCTTAGATTCATGACCACAGGTGACGATCGGAACAAAGACCGATTTAAAAGCTTAAAGGTTTGCGGTCTTTGAATACTCCCGTTTCGCAATCACGGAGCAATAAAGCTCACGCAGAATTGCGTTTGCTTTACCAATCCGTGTATCAATCTCTTTGTTCCGACTTCCGTCACTCTTGAATACCACCCTAAGGTACTTGAATGTCTCCACCAGCTGCGGTGTATTTCCACTCACTTGCAGAATACACTGTCTTGGGCCTTGGGCGTCTTGAGATACACAATACCTCAATGTTTACAGTGCTGATTTTTGTTCCTGCTTGGTCGCACGCAGCATAAAACCGATCAAAAGCATGCTGAAGACCCTGCTGAGAAGATCCATCCACGCACCAATTAGTCCGCAAAACGCAACGCAAACGGTTCATTCTGTAGTTCCCAACAGTGGCAACCTCATCGACGCGTTTGTGACTGTCTTTCAAATGTAGACCGGGGCTCTCCACGTTTTTTGGGAGAGGACCACTAAGCTATTGCACAGCAGTTCGAGGGCCGGACATCTTGCGCAAAGCGATTTTTTTGGATATGTTACATTCTACCAAAACAACATATTGTTCGTAAATATATTATTTTTTCATTATTGGCAAAACGTGTTTTGAGGCCGGGTGAAATGGCTTCGCAGGTCGGATTTGGCCCGCAGGCCGTAGTTTGGAGAACTCTGATGTAAACTATGAAGAGGAGCAGTGACAGCACAAACCATTGTCGGAATCTAGCCCTAACAATGAACGGTTGTAATTTAACTCCGTCGACACGGGCACAATCTTCTGAGCAGGAATACACTTATTTGACGGCCAGCAAGAGGCACCCGTCAACACCGTACTCCCACAACACCCTCCAAAGCTTTTCACGAGGAACCCGGCCATACACTTTCCCGAGGTCGACGAAACATGTCTATACGTCTTTGGCATGCTCCCAAGATTTCTTGAAAATTGCTGGAGAATGAAAATTTCTTCCGTAGTGCTACGGGCGCGACAAAAACCGCTCTGGGTACCGTCCAGCTTTGCTTCAATCGCGTCTCCCTTGGTGTATTTGGGGATGATCAATCTGCCGATCTTTCGGTGCCCTTCCAAAACGCCATGATAGTCAGCAAAACCATTCGGCATTCTACTACAAGTATCCCAAATTAACTTTCAACATTTTGCAATTAGCTTTAAGCTCGGATTTAGCAGCGGCATCAGAGAGCATATTGATGCACAATTCTACGGAAGCTTTCATCTGTGGAAAGTTAGAACATCCCGCCTGAAAGACTTTGCTCAGTTCTGCCAGTTGAGGTGGCAACGTTTGCAAAAGGAAAGCACCGTGTTGAAAATTTTGTTTTTATAAGTCGCAGTAAAACACCGCAAACTACATCATTTTTATTTCCTGACAGCTGCCTCAGTGTGGCCCAAATGCCCAAAATCTCATTCCTAGCTCTCACTGTTGCCTCACTCGACAACTACCTTGCTTTGCATGCGCGCTGCAACTGTCGACTTTTTGTCTTCATTGTAGTCTGATGCATCGCCAGGCAAGCCGATCGAAACGGTGAAATTTTTTAAAGTGCTTTCGCAGTTTCATGCACCATACTGTAGAAACCTCGGCAGGAAAATAGCAGGCCGAAGCGAGGCGGTGCGCACGACAATGCACAGATACCATACTAACAATTTTCGCTTCCAAATTATGTGCCAGAATATTGTGTCGGCCTTTTACATTGCAGCCGTCTGTTGCAATAGCTACGTGCAGGAAAACTTGCTTTCCTCAAATCGTTTAACTTCAAGGCAAAACCCTATCTTGGCATTCAGAATTTAGGATGTCATTCCAAAAATTTTAGGGTGTCATTTTGACACCCAAAAACAGCTTAAAAGAACACTGCATAATCACATAATGAAACAGTATATGAAGCAGAAACAAATCCAATGAGGTTTTAAGCATTGGTGTCGCAATGATTCAAAAACAGGATACCCCTATAAATTCGACATTCGTGTAGGAAAGAAGACAGCATCACCAGAGGTGGGATTATCAGAAAGTTTTAATGGAAGGTGCAGTATCCCTCAAAGGTGCATACTGTGGAATATTTTTTGACAAACTGCAATTTTCCCCAACTGGTTTACAGCTGACGGGACAACCATCTGTGCAGATGCCAACAAGTCGTTTCCATCAAGTGCGTGTTTTTAAAAGACACACATATTTTAAGACATCTTCTCTGTCACATGTGATTGGAAGGGTTCCGAAAATATGTATTGCTCTTTTATGTTGTTTTCAGAGATGTAGCAAGCGTAATCTAGTAACTGGGCACAGCAAGAAACGTCTGTGGGCTCTTCCACAGACGGAAATAGTGGACTGGACCTTATATCTTCCACTGCTTGCAGCAATATCTCTTGATTCATTTAAGATATACGATTTTTTATTTTATCGTTAACCCACGTTTTTTTGAGGAAAATGATAGGTACCCCGTATGGACCAGTAGGGACCCGATTTCTCTGATTCTAGGGAACCGATTTTCTCTGATTCAAGGGATCCGATGATAATTTTCGCTGATTCTAGGGACCCGATTTTCAGTTCTAGTGACCCGAATCGGGTCCCCAAAACACCTTAAAAAAAACTGATTTAGCCCATAGAGAACCACAATCACAATAGAAGTTTTCGCCAGAAATGAAAGTGACGAGACACGATTTTCCACTTTCGCATGCATAAAAGTGCTGCACAAATGGTGAAGCGAGAGACTGTCCGTGGCTAATATGCTCGGCATCGAAATCCGAATCTGTTGCTGCTACTGCAAACGATTTAGCTCTGGATGTGCAGTCGGACTTCACTCAATACCTCCTCTCTGGAAGTATTAAGTATAGCAACTCTTGAATTTATTGGGTGTTACTGCGTTATCCGTTGAAGTCTCTGCTGTAGAGGCGAAAGTGTGGTCATGCCCAAGACCTCGCTCTTTCACATCAACGATTTCGATCATTACGACTTGATGCCCTATCAAAAATGTCTGCACACGCCACTGCGTGGGGCCCCGCAAAAGTGCTTTCAATCGGGCCCCGCACTTGCTAAAGCCGGCCCTGGTTGCTTGAGTTTGCTCGGTTTCCAACTTTCCTGAGTCAGTACTTTAAAACAAACCACACAATGTGGTGTTTCAATAGAATTTTCATGAAAACTGATAAAACCAAACTTCTGAAAAGCTAATTGCACCTTCGTTTCGTTGGAGGCATCTTAATATTGTAGTTTTTACCTTACACTACATTACACTACAGCCTGCAATGCTAGCGACTACTAGTAACTAGACTACGGTCTAGCATATATAAGAGACACCGATAGCATGACATCGCAGAAGGCATGGTGTTATAAGTGAAACGAAACGACATGATGAGTGCACACGATTTGCTACAGTCAACACCCTGCAAAGTTAAAAAAAAATAGTGCAACGTAACCAAAAAGCGATTGTCTTAATTATCTCCAAAAATGTATGTCAAATTACCTTCTTTGGGGGTGATTTAACACTGATTAAGAACCACTGCAGTAGAGGCTCATAATTGAAGCAAAATGTTAAGGAAAAGCTAAAGCGTGGAAGTCAGAAGCAGCATCCTGATGTTTTATTGTAAACTGCTTACTCCTCAGCTTGTGTTGTTCAGCTGCATACGACCTCCCATCATCATGGCCCATCCCGTCGTTGTCGACGATGATCTTGGCGCTTCTCCATTTTTTCTGCGTAGCTTGAGGCTGACAATGAATAACCGTAACTCAGAGAGGCACGCCATCTGTTGCGATCGGCAGCAAGTGTTTCCCGTGACTGTGGAGAGATGTGGAAGCTCGCCATGTCACGCTTGACGACGTCTTTATAGCGTAGTTTGGGTCTGCCGGTTCTACGAGGCGCGTTATAGAACTCGCCGTAGAGGATATCCTTGGGCAGGAGACCATCTTCCATACGATGGACGTGGTCTAGACAGCGCAGACGTCGCTGCCTTATGACAGTAGTGAGCTCATATGAACCGGTGGGATGCAGGATGGTGGAGTTGGAGACATGATCCCTCCACGAGACACCAAGAATGGAGCGAAGGCATCTGAATTGAAATGCATTGAGCCCGTTTTCTTGGCGGTGGTATGTGCACCACGCCTCGCTGCTGTATAACAGAACACTCAGGATGCAAGCGGTGTAGATCCTGATCTTTGCTTTGATTGCGAAGTGGTGATTTTTCCAAACCCGAGAACTAAGTTGTCCGAAGTTAGTCGAAGCCTTTCCAATTCGTTGATTCTTTTCTTCGTCCAGATTGGTCGAAGAGTTGACAACAGATCCCAGACAAGAGAACATTTCAACAACATTAAGCAGTGAATCGTTGACGAGAATGCGCGGTGGAATGGATTTTCCGAGTGACATTACGACTGTTTTCTTCAAGTTGATGGACATGCTGAAGTCATTGCAAGTCTTAGCGAAACGCTCACACAGGTTTTTCAAGTGCATCTCAGAGTGAGCAACTATGGCAGTGTCATCGGCGTACAGCAGTTCACGAATCAGTACACGCTTGGTCTTGGTTTTAGCACGCAGCCGGTAAAGGTTAAAGAGCACGCCGGTGCTACGGGTGTGGAGCATGATTCCATCCTCCTCTGGGAAAGCGTGTGCAAGAAGAGCTGAAAAAATATGCCAAAGAATTTTGGCGCCAGGACGCAGCCTTGTTTGACGCCTTTGCAAATTGGAAAAGTTTTAGACATGGTGCCATCAAACTGGACTCTTGCCTGCATGTTCTCGTGGAACGCTACAAGGACGGAAAGTAGCGTTTCCGGGCAGACCAACAGTTTGAGTATGTTATACAAGTGAACGCCTGTGTTGCAACATTGCAAAAAATTGCAATATTCCCGAAAAATCATTCTATGCCAGCTTTTCTCGAGGAAACCAGTCCTACGGTTTTTCGAGATCGACAAAACATACAGTACTATCAAGATTTCACGAAAATTCGTTGAAGAGTGAAAATGTTGATGAGTAATGCTACCGCCAGGACAAAGACCGCACTGCGTATTTCCTTGGGGATTAATTAATTAATTAATTTGTTGTCTTGGGGCCATAATTTTTGAACCAGAAACGCTAGAAAATCGGTCAAGGGCTTTACAGACTCGTATTATAGTCTAGTTTTAAATACAAACTTGAGCCACAAAATCGGCTTGTTGGTTCGGCTCTCAGCAGACAGTTACATCATCCAAAAAAACGCAAAACCTATCCCAATTATGACGTCACCCACAAACATCCCAAACCTCAATATTTTGCAATGTAAACTACAGACTTCCCGAATCTTTGGAGGGCTTGAACCGCTCTCAAGCTCAATCGCCTGGAGAGTTATGATGTTTCAAACATGAGCGAATTTCAGCAAGAAAAGTGGCGCACGCGGGACGTAAGCGGTCGGATAACTTCAATTATCACGCGTCACTTTCTTTCAAGGCAATTGATATACACAAGTCAAGGGAAGGTAAGAACAGAAATGTCTCGGTAGCCAATGTTCTTCATCCTGTCTCCTTTCATGTTTGTAGGGATGTTCAACATTAGTTTGCCAAGGTGCTTTTGCAGATTACCGGACCACTTGACAAACACTAGTTGGTCAGAGAATTTCCTTCTCTGNTCAAAGCCTTTATTCAGGAGTGCACAAAGTGAGGCACGAGGGAACATTTCACATAGACCGCCCGTTTTGGTTTCAGAGTGTGCTGTATAAGTCCCGCCAGCGCCTGCATTACGCTTCTGTGTCGGTGAGATGACGGTTTCTTGCTGATTAAGACGTGTATCTTTCGTGGTTTTGATGTTGCGATTATGAGCATGGAAGGCGTTGAAAAGGAATTATTT
>JGI24159J19872_10004192_pt1 | contig 18301 bp, 10 predicted proteins | sample Ectturendosymbi4_FD_19872 | JGI IMG/M metagenome (IMG submission 19872) | reverse complement strand
AAAAATCGTATGATATTAGAGTAAAGTAACTTTGTTAGTGCTCAAATTGCTCAGTGAGACTTATATTTTCAGTGTAGTTTTTGTGATAAACTGCAGTTGAATGAAAGTATATTTTTTATTTTTGAAAACCGGGTCATGCACACCCGACGTAAGTATTAACGTGACAAAAAACTAAGGTAAGTGTTCCAGGGCTAGACTAGCACAACAACGCGTCAAAACGAAACTTCATAACTAGATGCTTAGACAGTAAATCAGAAGCATCTCTCGCTCTTTCCCATAGCTTTCTGCATTTTCCTTGAAGATGAAGTTGAATTTTAAGAAAAAATAAATTGCGTTTGCGGCCTGCCAGCGAAATTCCACAATTCATGCGGCCCATGATAGTAAATAGGTTTCTCAACCCTGACCTAAGGCATTTTTTCTTGGGCGCAGAATGATTTCAGCTAAGCTTTGCGACCAGTCTGCAAAAATGAACGTCTGGTGCAAATTGTTTGATAGATTAGGGATAAATACGAGGTATTTGCAGGGCTCAGTTACGCTGTAACGATGCATACAGCATTTTTGCCCCTATCTAGATGATTAGATGAATACTATCGAGTATTCTTCCGGTTTGCTAAATCATATGTTTCGTAAATGTTGTTGAAAAGGCAAGAAAGCGATTTGGTTTAAGTTTGCCTTGGCCCGTTTCTGAAACATCATGCTCATTTACTTTCTTCTCTTGATGTTGTCGCATCATTGCTAGAAGATAAGCGCGGTCTAGAACAGAGGTCACCGAGGGTCAAATGAGGACTTGATAAAGTAACCAGAGGGCTGCATTTATAACGCTGACGCAACAATGGCGGTACCTGAATCTTACTAGAAACAGCTTTTAGGTCGTATTTCCTGCGAAAGGTATCATGAGTTACAGGCAAATCATTTCTAACCGTCTCTACATTCGTTTGAAAGAAACTTGTTCACTCGCTAGCCGAGCACTTTTAAACACCGGTGAAGAAACTAAACGCAAGTGTTAATTATTTGAAAATTCCCAAAAAGCATCCCGGGCCGCACAAAGCGCCCTCACGGGCCGCGTGTTTGAGAACCCTGGTCTAGAAGTTTTAAGATACGGTTGAAGTGTACGAAAAGTAGACCCAACATCGCGTGGTTTCTTTTTTGCAATCCGGGATTTACATTGTTAGAATAAAACGACACTGAAACATTAAACTGAGGAAGCGTTTGATATGGTTACATTATTAATGATGCTGCAGGCTCCTGACCACAATATTTTTAAGTACGTTCTCATCCGTTGTAAATAAAGATGGATATAAAAAACTTTTCCAAATCGACTTGGGCGAAATCAGCACCAGATCTATACTCAACGCAGTCATATTCCAAGTAACCGCATCGTGCAGTTCCTTTAATCTGGCGCTCCTTCAACAATTGACTTTATCTTCACCGGGAAGACCACATTTCTGTTTTTAATATTGTTGTAGTGGTATTTGACGTGGATAGTATGCTGGCCACTACAGTACGCTCTTCCCGGTTATGCTTGTTTGCAACGGTTGTCTGCGGTCTGTGGTGCACTTGCACGGTACTGTAAAGGTCTCAATCAAAGGTCAAGTAGTCCTCAAAAGAGGGATACTTGGTGAGCTGCAACTTACAACTGCCGCTTTTTTCGCCTTTCTCGCTGTCACATGTGCGTTTCGTTCTTACGCAGGTCTGAAAATACCAAACGCGTGGAAAAGAAAACTGGCGGCAGCTCAGTGAAGCGGAAAACGTCAGCAAAAGATTCTCCACCAATGAAAGGTGTGTGCAATGCTGTTGTGAACTTGACAACGCAACGCGTCAGGCTGCATTTAAAAAACAGTTTTTTCGGTCATGTTGTGTGCCGACTGGTGTCGGCCTTTGTTCTTTGACCGTATCCGGATTGGTGCTGGTACTTTCGCTTAACTTTCTGGAACAACCCGGAAAAACAAGCCCTGCATGCGAGGGAGTAAAATCTGTGAAACCGACTCTCATTGTGGTCGCATGAAATGGCAGCGAAACAAGGACCATTCAGCTCCGCCCAGTTGGACATTATATGCGCTCAACTGTTGGAGGTGCCTGTCAAACGTTGTTATGAGCTGAGTGTTTTCAATCTCAGCGTTTACAATATCAGTCCACCTTTGTGAAGAAACGAAGTAGTAAAAGTGGAGCTCAGCTACAAGCAACTGCTGATAACCTGCGCGTGCTCTTTCTGACCCTCACGTCAGCCGTTGTGAGTTAAACTTCACTATCTTTGAAAATTCGCGTCCACCTCCCAAGTGCCGCTTCCCACGAACGCAGCGCACGTTGCACTAGCGGCGGAGCACAGCAAACCTGGTTTGTTCCTTTGCATCGCAACACTTGCTAGAATTGGCGTTGGTTAAGCGCGTTCTGATGCTCCGTGTTTTAAGCTTCTGGATTAATGACATCCCCAAACCTCACACTCCTTTACAATTTCAAACTTTCTTTTTCAGAGAATCCTCGACCCGGAACCAGTGAAAGCGACGGCAGCAGTGGTGAGCAGATATGCCTTGCTTCGGTTGATTCGCACTGTACACAACCATGACGCGAGCTGGATGTGAAGCCTTGTATGCATCAGTCTTTTTTTTATCGCGGTGCTTAGTATATGTAGCGCGTTTGCCTTCGTCACCCTGGCGGGCCTGACATGATGCTCAGGTCAGCAGTGTTGGAAGTGTTGCCTGTTGCCGTATGTTAGAATATACACCGCACCAAGTTAGTAGTTCAGTTTAAGTGTTTAACGTTGTAACGAGTTCTGTTCCATCATAGCTCCTCTGCCACAAAATATAACAAAATAAAAGTAAATCTGCTCAGCTGTAAGCAGGGGCGTAACGAGAGATGGCAAGGGGGATCGATTCCCTGGGCGCCGAATCACTATGGGGGCGCTGAATGGCTGCGGGGATCGCCAAAAAGTGACAACAATGTCACAAGTGCTTTCCTCAATACAGTGCATTTCCCTCCGAAAGACCTCAGGTTCGAACATGGGGGCGCCACACTTGCTTCTTGCCCCAGGTGCCATCTAACCTCGTTACGCCCCTGGCTGTAAGACCCGCAAATCCTCCTCCATCTAGTCGCATGGCAAACCCTGTGCTTCAATTCGCAGTGCTTTCAGATTTATCTTTATTTGCTAGATGATGATGACAAGCAAAACAGAAAACCGTTTGTGAATTTGAGGAACTTGCCAGGTGGGCACCTCTTCCGCTTTTATTTTTTTTGCTTTCTTCAAGTCTGTTTTCTTTCGCTGAGACATTTCGGTCATTTGTCCCATAATAGTATTAACACTCGCCGTAACAGTATTCTATATTTTCGCACATTATGACCGAATTGACTTATTTTTTGGGTCATCTATGACCGAAAAAAACTAGCTTCATGTGGATACGGTTGGAATAACGCAGTCGATTGTTTACTTTCTACTTATTTGGCGTTGTCTTGAATGACTGACTGACAAAAATTCATACCAAGCGCCCTGGTCGTACAGCACGAAAAGTAACTAGGTTGTGATTTTAGATAAGAAACAACATTGTTAAACAAAAATGGAAATACTGAACAGCCTAATAATAACAATAACGACCAACGCGACAGGCCTGGAAGGCATGATCCAAACATTTCGGTAAAAACTTTACCTTCATCTGTGAGATGAACAGTGGTATGGATTCTCTCTCCCTCTTAACCTCACTGATGGTGGTAATAGTTATAACTGAAACATCTTGGTCTTGTCTACAACATCTATTGCATTGTCCGTTGTTGTTATTACTAGGCTGTTCAGCATTTCCATTTTCGTGTAACAAACTAGCATGTGAAAATAAAAGCATTGCGAGGAGCACCTATCTCTCCGTCACCGACGTCAGAAGAGTTCAGAGCGCTTTGCTACATGTTTGGCAACAATGAGGATCGAAATCATTGCCACGCTGTCTGTCAGTAAAACCTCAGGTTCAATTTCCCGTAAGGATACGAGTAAATTCCGCATATTTGAATAGCCGCCCTTGCAGAGGATACTTCGAGCAGTTATCACAACGTTCTTGACGTTTCAGTCGGACATACCAGAAAATGCAACTAGAGCTAATACGTCGTAGGGTAGCTGCCCTGCTATGATTGGTTGAATTGCGAGTGCTTTTGGCTAGTATCCGGTAGTTCGTGTTTTTTTCCTGTCAGGGTCACCAGCATCCTTCCATCCGTCGCCATCTCCAAGGAACTCCCCCATACCCCCCGTCTTTAACCCTGCCCCCAAGGCCGACGCCACCAGTCCCTCCAGCGACGATGCGTTCTATCAGAAACCTCCTGCCAACGAGTAAGTGTGTATCAATCGCGTTTTAGCTACATGTGTTACGAGTGCCACGGTGCGAATATCGGCAAAAAGTAGACCTGAACTGAACTAACTTTCAGACGTCTATGCACTGAAGTGTTCGCTGTGTGGCGACTAGTTTCACGACTCTTTACCCAACAAATATCAGAACATCCTAAACTGACATTCCTTTCGACCTTAAAGTAACAAAATGCTTTGCACCTAAACAGAATGTCTCTGAGATTGACTGTTTCAAGCTAATCAAAAATATTCACCAACATAAAACCAGGCAAACCGAAACCTCGCCAGATGCTTTTTCCCATTTCCGCAAAATTAAGGTTAAAAACACGCTCGTTGGCTGTAGTGGAAATTCGGTCATGAAACAATTTTGGGTTTGAAAAATACACGTTGACAAGCATATTTTCAGCTTAGAAAGAGGAGGTGATTTGCGCTGTAAGATGAACCCACAAGATCCCCTTGTATATGCCCACAGATCTGTAACCAGATGTCCGCGCTATGTATTGATATTTGTGGCTTATCGTTTGTGTCGTCACGTTGAGGGTTNGCTGGTTTATTGTTTAACGTCTTTACACCCACACGCAACAAGAGTAGAACTCAAGCACACATGGCTTACGACGAACACACAGATGCGTTAAAAACACTAGCATAGATTGTACTGTGGCGGTAACTAAAAAAGCATACGCATAAATGGCGCCAATGCGGTTACTTTGAAGGCACACCAGTATAGATACGTAGCACTGACAGAGAGCACACGCATAGATGACGCCAGCACAGTTACTATGATGCTTAGCGCCCCTGCGTGTACACAGAATGCATGGGGTGTGGGAGGTTGCCAAGGACCAGGGGTAATTTGGGCTCTAGACCTCGCGAGAGCGATGCTGCATATAGTGCAAAAGGAGCAATAGTTGGTTAATAAAAGTAAGTAAAAGTCCGTTGCTCTTGACTGAGTATACGGCTTAATACGCGTCATGCGTTAATACGATCAATGTAAGCAAAATGCGATGCAGGCAATTTTAAGCTGCCAGAAGAAATTGGTTGAACTTTTACCACAAAATTTTTGCAGCTTTAGCGTATATTGTGAATATCCGTAATACCTAAAGATGGAAATGCGTCACTACAGTTATAGACTATCGCAGCGCTGCAATGCCCGCAACAGACGTAACAGAATTTATGCAGGATGAGAACTAGGTGTGCAATCGTGCGTTCGGGAAATGGATTGCTGTCAGTATTTGTGGAACTCATGCACGGGAACGGAAATTCGTTTACTGCTCGGCCGGTGGTAACTGCTGGGTGCGTAGAGCATATCAAAGATATTATGCCTCTGGCAGCATGCAGAGTGAACATATTCATTCGTAGGGATTCATCAAAACCTTTCAGCTTTATCCACAAGTAAAAAGTCTTGTTAGATACTGCTGACTGACTGACCGACAGCTGAAACTGACCATGCTTTTGAGATTGTAACAGCTGAATGCTGTTCTNCCTGCACAACAGAATCGAAAGAAACTTTGCAGTCACTGCTGCTGGCGTTTGCACTTTCTGGCGGGTTAACAGCAAGAAATTTTTATTTAGGCTTACTACAAAAATGCTAAATGCTCCTTTGTGTTTGGTTGTACAAACCTTGGATCTCATTAATATAACGCTATCTTATCTTACCATTAGGCCAGTTTTTTTAAGGTGTTTTAGAGACCCGATTCGGGTCCGCAGAATCAGAGAAAATCGGGTCCCTAGAATCAGGGAAATCGGGTCCCTACCGGTCCATACCGGGTACCTAACCTTTTCCTAAAAAAAACTGCATTAGGCTAGTGGGGGACCTAACTAGAAAACCACCTGGTTATATTAGGTACCCTGGGAAGATGCAAATATAATTTTGAATACATTTCTATTCTAAGAGTTTGCTTGTTTATTTGTGAGTTTTTTTGTGTTTGTGTGTTTGTTTCCCGAATAAATGAATGGATGCGTGAATGATGGCTGGCTTTACGTTTTTGGTGTGACATTATTTTTTGAAAATACCCACACAAGAAGGTAAATGTATGAAATCCGGAATACTCGTAAGGCTTGGCTTAATGAAAACGCCAGACTCAGTGGCATTCAAGCGTTAATTACTGCGTGACGTAGCTGTTTATCTCATAATTTCTATAAACTTATTAATTATTGCGTTGCATGGGATTTCAGAGATTATGATGAATAGGCGATGTTGCTGTCTGCACAGCACTTATGTGGTGTAAGGCCAATCGGTTTTCGACGTTAATTGAAGCAACAATTCAATTCAGCTAAAACTTTTCGTGGTTGTCCAGATTTAATGTGGAAGTATCAATTTTATGTGTCCGCACAGTAAATCTATGGGACCGTTTTGGACTCATAAAACGCCTTAAAAAACTGTTCACGGTAATATCAAATTATTATCGCTGTCTTATTCAGATAGAAGGTGCAATAATCACGTTTTGTGTGTAGCACGTGAAGCTTTGTATTACAAACGACTTTACCTGTTACTTGGGACTGAAACTATCTAGAATTCTAGCACACTGTTCAGCAACAATACAACACAAGGGTGACGCAGCCGAATCTGATCACAAATTGTTTTAGCTAGGAAATCGATTTCGCGTCAGTGCGCATCGTGATTGATGTTTTCCTGATTTTTGACCACGTTTCACGTTTTTTAAGCTGTGCATCTGTGAAACGGACGAACCATTTCCGTTCGCACACGTTGTTCGCTGCAGCAACCGCGACCCGTTTCCTAAACAGCGACTGCGGGCATTTTACAAGCAGCAGCTTGGGTCATGTGACTGACAATGATGTGAGCTTTGCCACAATCAAAACAATCCTAAGTTTTGTGCACACGTCTGTCAAACAAGCAGGACCGGTAGTGGATTCTCTTGTGTTTTTAAAATGCTAAACACGGTCAGTTTTTTGTTTCTTAACGTTTACATGTAGCAAGCTGATTGGTTTGAAAAACTAAACACATGGAACTGCAGCCTAACGATATTTTGATTGAGTTGCTCCTTTCCCGTCTGCCTTTTCCGACGTAAAGGTCTGCTCTCCAGATGATGTTAAAAGTTCTTGTTTGCCAACCCTGTACTGTCATGAAATGCTACACAGAATTTTTAGTAGATTTCGTAACAAAACGCCAGATCAGATCATTCTCTTACTACTGCCACCAAGTGCGTGGTGGGTTCGTAAACGAGGGGCGTATACAGAAGGCTGCAAGTGACATGCTGGTTGGGGGTTAGCTAAGTTTTATTAATTTCTCGCTCACCGCCTGCTTGCATTCGTTCTTGACCGTAGCCTGTGCTTTTCTTACAAGAAATCGAACAACGATGCTTCGCTCCGTTGTGTTGCAATCCAAACTTATGTTATAATCTCTTGTATCTCGTTTAGAAACGAGCGGGATCGCCGGATTTCGTCATCTTCGTCCAGGTCAGTGTAAAGTATTGTTAGTTTCAAGTTGTGGCTTTTCAACTTGTTTGCCGAAACGTTCGGTCCCTGAGGATCATTGTGAGGTTTCAAATCACGCCGCGGGAGTTTGGGTAGTGCTTAACCTTGATGGTATAGCGTAGGGGTGTGCAACCATGCAACACTGCCGGGCAAATGCACATAACCCGATTGGTCCACGGGCCACAGCTGCATGTGTCAAGCTCTGTCGGTTAGACAACTCGCCGGCCATCCAGGGAAGATTGACAATACACTTTAAAAACCGTAATACTTGCTTTAAAATCTGGACCTTTCCGCGGGCCACAAAATGTAAGCTCCCGGGCCACTTTTGGCCCGCGGACCACGGGTTGCACACCTCGGTATAGCGCACTGCCCCAAGTCACACGAAACTAAGATAAGTCGATATCGACGGGGGCGCGGTGGGATCGGTGCACTGTGTATATGAGAGCGCTCTTCGCAAACAAAGTTTGGTGACGCGTGGTTTTCGGAGTTACCGATTTGCGTAAAACGCTTTTTTAATTTCATCCTTGTTTTTTGAAGTGCTAATCGTAGAAACTTTTAATGAAAGCTGAAGAAATTGGTTTCCAGCAAATCCTGCATGTGTGTGTTCCAGTAAGTGTTTGCATAGATATGATTGTGACTGACTGACTGTAACAGCTTTGTGCCAAAGGTTGCCATGTAACATTCAATGGTTTATAAACCCTTCAAGCATAGCAAAGCCACAATTGTGGCTTTGCGGCCCTTGAAGGGTTTATGTGGGGCGACCCGAGGTTCAACAAAAACATCGGTGAATTACTCACCAAAAGCCTAAAAAAGCTAGCCTCAAAGATCACCAGGAATTGGTGAAACAATTGCGCAAATTGTTTGAAATGAACTTCTATTGAGTGGACTGAAGCATTTATGTTGCTTCGACGGAATAAAAATTTGAAAAGTTTTTTGACTGGCAACGAAAACGAAATAGGTTTTCTGCGGGCAGGGAGAGGGGTCAGCAAAGCCTGTTGGCTACTGGTTTGTAATAATCCGTGTGTTGACTTGCTTTTTGTGGATTTTTGCGTTATATCGCATGAATAAATTGTTTGTTTCATCAGCGACGAAAATGGAGGATTGTTTGATCCGTCTCCCGAGCATGACAACGTTCAAAACGTCACCGTGGAGATGTCAGATGAAGAACAACAAACGGAAACTTTCGATCATACGTAAGATTCGATGTTTCTAAACTAGTCATCTTTTCAGACTGCTGTCTAACGGCTCAGTGACATTGGACTATTGCCAGTGTAGCACTTTCGTAAAAACACTCCAGAAGTCGCATGATGTGGTGCTCAATGAATAAACACTTTGTTTTTTGTTTTGTCGTTTCGCAACTTTCATGTAAAATCTGTTCATCAGTCCACTGACGTACTGCGTTGAGGAAGTGCTACATTTCTACCTTTCTTGGTTGGTGCGTTTTTCACTGCCAAGGTAACATATGCATCAAAGCTTATTGCTAATGCGATACTATTCCATCATCCGCTTTACCATCAACAATGTCTTTCTGTGAAATAATTATATAAGCAGTGTGATAAGTTGATACAATTTTACGGAAGACCGTTGAATCGAAAAGTTCTGTTCGATTGCCGCTCGATCGATTAATCTTTAACAAGCGCCAAGATCTGTAAACAAGATTTAAAAGAAACGTGAAACTTTTGCGGTTTTGTCCTTTATGAATATGAGTCGCTTCACCACAAGTCGTTGCACTTTCAGAGTCCAAGCAAAGGCTGAACATCCTGCTGCGAGACCCCCGTCGCCCTTGGTAACAGTGAGCGTTGGGGCGGAACCGAAAAGTTTCCCAGGCATGACCACTGAGGTCTTCGAACAGCTTCGTTCACTGCAAAACCTACTTTCGCAAGTGACTGACGTAGCCATTACAGAAAAGGTGACCGTTGTATTAGTTCATAAATTGAATGTTGCATGTAGCCCCATATTCAAATGCGCTCTTGCGAGGAGCCCACAGGCCAGCTTATAATGCTGCTGAAAGTTCATACAAACGGTATTTGCACTCAACAATTACCTGTGGCTTTGTTTGGTTGTGCCTTCCGTTAGGATACCTTTCAGTTTAGAGCGAGTAAACGGAAAGGCGATGATATCTGTGTGTGGTCAGATTTGTATTCTTCCTCTCTCCCGTTTGTTTGTGATCGACAACCGTCGTGAACATGCAAATGACAAGCCTATTCTTTGTTAATCCCAAGAAGCCACCGTTTAGGATTTTATGGCCTCAGTAACGGAACTCAAAGTATAACCTGCGCTGTGGCCACTCGTAGAAGTATTGGATGCGCTGTCTGTCGCACGTTCGCAATCTCTGATGTTTGCAGGTCGCCCGCATCGTTCGAAAGTGCGGTCAGTTCGCGACGGACGGCAGCGCAATGGATTTCGACCTGTGCGCGCTGGACCGTAAAACGATATCGAAGATCCAGAAGTGCTTGAAAGCATCTTGAAGGAAAATGCGAGGGCGGCATTTGTTTTCGGACGACTGCGGCCAGGTTTTCCAACTGGCCCAGCGACTCAGTCGTTGACTCGAAACACGACTACTGCTGAGATTGACGTCACGGCAGGAGTCGTTGTTATGCAAATGAGAGGAAATGCGAGACCGGTGGTGTCTTGAGCATGGAACGCTGTAGCGAAAAGTGGTCGGATTCGAGCGCCGAAAGTTTTGAGCAGCGAATTCGTTGATTTCCGAACTTGTGACTTCAAGCTAATTTGCTTGTGACTTCAAAACCGCGTTTGTGGTTTTTTGAAGCTCGGCTAGTCTGGTTATTTCGTTACAGCAGTTGATTGGTTTTCAAGCGTCGGGTTGACGCATTAATGTTCATCCGCTGCTGCCAAGGAAAATCTGGTTTCGCCTGAATATTAAGGACCAGAAACGTGGGGAAATCACACTTTCAGCGAAAATTCTCTTCAGTACACCCGTGATGATTTCAGGTATCGGTGCCTCGCAGTCGCTTTTATGCTTGGCCAACTTCAAATTTTTGGAGAAACTCTTCAGCAACATGGTACATGTTTTCTCACGTCTCCATCTTTGGTGTTAAGTGCCTTTCGTCAGCAGCTCCCCTGTGTGCTGCGTGATGTGCCGTCATTTTGAGTCTTTCGCAAAGGCCAAGTGGATACTGTGCATTTTTTACGAACTTAGCTTCAAAAGCAAATCATGCCTTGCCAGTAAGATTGTTGGTGGTTTTGATTTTTAACATTTTTTGTCGCAACTTACTAATCAAGTAACCACGGTTGCAACACAGGCAGCCATTGGTGAATCTTGTCATGGGTTTTACTCCATTGCTATAGAAACGAGTTCTGCAGATGCTCCCCCTAAATGTAATCGTTGTATATGTTAAAAACAACACAGTGGGTAACTGTTTGAAGCACCTTGGTAACTTGGAGTAACCGCAACAGTTTTGCAAGTTATTCAAAAGCTGCGTTTACGACGATGGCGAAGATGGAAATGCAAGAAGTTTTGCAGTAACGCTTTTGCGACACATTTAGATGATTTTTTGAGCTTTTAATACGTACGTAGCGACGAACACAAAGCCGAATCCTTCATTTTGTTGTTGCGCGGCATTTTGTAACCACATCAGCGACTGACAATAGCAAATATTTCTTGAAAACTTTGGAGTTCGATGGTTGGTAATGGCTTCTGTATACGAAGAAGACGGTGTGTTTCAGCAGCAGGATACCCTGCAACGCTTCTCTACAAGCTTTCCTTCCCTTATTCTCACGTATAACATGCTTAGACAACGAGTGGAACAAATTGTAACAATTCTGCAGTGTTTCCCAGGGCCACTCTGGTTTCAACATTATCCAATTTTCCCAACGTGACTATGCAAGCGTTGCTTCCCCTAAAAATAATTGCGTGGACTTTGAAACAGTGTTGCCAAAGCTCGTGAGCAACAGGGACCGCCGCAGCTTTTAGGACAAACTCGCGGCAGCAAACAAGTGCAGGTTACTTTGGACCAGCTATGTCCAACCCAAATGGCTTACTGAGCCAAAAAATATGTGACCATCTTAACCAGGGCCGCACATTGAGTGACATATTGAGGGCCGCACATTCAGTGGCTTTCTTTGGTCTTAGCAAACTAAATTTAGATTAAGCTAATGTACTGAAAGCGTCGAATTCTAACTGCAGTGGCAACAGTCGTGACAAAGTGGCGCTGAAGACGACCTGCATCAAAATGTCAAATTCAAGATTATCAAAATAAGGACAGGTTGTCAGTATATAGGATACTTATACTGCAGCGAAAACCTTCGACTGGGCCACATGCGCCCCGCGGGTTGGACATAGCTGCTTCAGACAGAATTATAACTCTCGAAAGGTAAGACAGGGAGTTGGATACTTTCCAAGTTCAATTAGGGAATTTTTGAAAACATCAAAACACAAATGATAATCTCTTTTAATGACATTTCTGAACACGCAGTTGGTCCTTGATCAAAGCGTCAATATCGACTAATTGGTCGCAGTTATTGACAGCAAGGTTGCGGAGTCGGAGATAACATGTCCAACTCCGACCTTTCCAAATTTCCGACCCCTTCACACAAAGTGATGAAGTTTGACTGTCGACAATTTTGTAGCAACTAGCAATCAATGGAAATCGTGGTACACAGCAAGAATTCTCTGTTTCAATAAAAGTTTCAAAAGAAATTGTACCATTCCAAAAGACACGAGTTAGGATTCCTAACATAGGAGTGCGATGTAAAAAATGATTTAATTAGACTTCCGGATTCGGATATAAACTCCGACTCCTAGTGTTAGTAATCCGGCTCCACCCAAAAACCTCGGACTCCGCAACCCTGATTGTCAGCAGCAAGGAAGCATTCAGTGTCTCTTCGCCCATCTATTTGGTGAAGTTTATTTCACTTTTCTTGGTCGAAAATCTATTCTCGCACATATTGTATGTGCTTCCAAGCACAGCACGAACATTTTAACGCGAAATATCTCAAATTTGGATACTGGTCTGAGCTCAGAAGTGTTCCAAACTCTTCAAGAGTTTTGAACACTTTCCGAGCTCAGACCAGTATCCAAATTTGAGATCTTTCACTCTTCGGGATCCTCTGTAATTCTCATAATTTTTCCTGCAAAATCGGAAGAAGAATCACAATTCTTCCTGAAGAAGAGGGTTGACTGACGATTTGTACTCATGGATTGTTGAACTGCTACAAGTTTTCTTTCAAAAAATAAAAGTTAAGGAATCGCGTGTTAAATTCTGTAATAATCTGACCCTCTTCCAATATATTGTAAAATGGAAAACTTCCTTTGACAAGCCAATTCACGACACGAAGGATGAGAAAACTTCTAATGACCTGAAACCTTTTTTTCTTCAAGCGGAAAACATCGATGTTCCTCACGAGATGGGATATAATTGGATTCTTGGCTTGAAGTTTGACGTTCAAAACAGTCAAGTGGTGATTAATATCTGTCAAGAATACCAATAAAGTTACGCATTGTTCGTCACTCAAATGAATCACACATTCATGCGTCCCTTCTATTTCGTTCTTAGCAATACTAAAGATTTCATTTCGCAACGAGGAAAAATGTTGCGATCTCTTCCCTGCACTCGATCATTAATTCCGGAAAATAATGTCACATCCACATATTCTCCATCCAAATCTGTCAAGAACTCAACAAATTTCTATGCCTCTGAGCTCTATTCCCCCTCCTGTTATACTGACCGCGGTAGCAACGGAATCCATAGTGTCACTTAGCTGTAGAATTCAGGGCACACAATGCTTCAGTGACTCAGTCTTGCGCCCAACCACAGCTCTGGAAACATGTGGTGCAGTAGGCTACACGCGTTTTTTCTGAAACCACAGAGTACATCAACTGCTGATAAGTAGCAGTTATAAAGATCGGAACCGTTTCTAGTGCCCTAAAACGACACTGAAGCAGTGCTTCCTGAAGCGTAGTCTTCCTGTGAAGTTCAAACGAAATTCACTGAGGTCGGCCATTACTTTCAGTAATGAAGTATCTTTCCTCACGTGTAGAGTTACAATTTTTGTTTTCATCTGAGGGCTTTCGTTTAATGCTCATCCTCATTCGAATGCTTCCAGGCTAAAGTGACAGAGCTACTTCATAGAACTGGAAATACTGCAGTCGGAGAGTGCACGTGCTCAGCGACAGCCAGGCACAGGGGCGGATCCAGCCAATAAGTTTAGGGGGGCGATTTCAGTAATATTTTGCAGTCAAGTCCAGTGTTCCCTCTAAGGTGTGCAACTGCGCAATACCACCAAGCAATTTGCGCAGTGAAATCTCGTTCTCGCGCACTTCCAACATTGTTAACTTCATACGATATATACATACCGCATAGCGCTTTTAACACTGGGGACGCTTCGCTGTTCGTGCGTCTGCTTGGTTACGCAGTTGCGCTTTGAGCGCAACAAAACAAACATTTGCTCAGGGTATAATTTTCTTAGAGGGAACACTGGTCAAGTCTCATTACGGGTTCACTACTTTCAGAGAGATGAAGTGTACTTCACAACATTGGTGTGACGAAACAATGGACGGCAAAATGGCCTTATATCGCGAATGCTGTTTTCCAAATTGTACAAAATCATGGTGAAAAATGTTACTTTCGTAGTTTTTAGAGGGTGAGATCGCCCCGCCCCCTTGGATCCGCCCCTGGCCAGGAAGTTTAGTAAGTTGAAACGAGGTAGAAGTGGAGATCGACCGTGTCGAAGAGCACGTCACAAAGGACGAAGGCAATTAATGAAACTCAACTGAGCAGGCTGATTTATTTAATGGGACGGCGGCAATAGCACAGTGGTAAAGTGTCCGCCTCCCAGTTGGAAGGTTGGGTGTTCGATCAGCCACTGAGTGAATTGTCGTAGCGCTTCTTGGGCAAGAGCGTTCACCTCAACCGCACCGGCAAGAAGCACAATTCAGGCTTCGGCATGCCGCCAATTGTCGTCACCAAAATATAAAAACTGAGCAAGCGAGCGGAAACCACGGAGTCACAAATACTTGATGCGAAGCAAGCCCGTAGCCAGGTTTTAAGGTTTGTTGGGGCAAAATACAGTTTTAGGGGGGCAAGATTGTTGTGTTTTATTGTATGTTTAAAACAAAATTTTCTGGGCCCAGCATAGTTTGNAGGGGCACAAAAAATATGTGAAGAGGCACTGCCCCCGAATGCCCCCCCGTGGCTACGGGCCTGATGCCGAAGTGAATACTTATCTTGGATGAGAATTTAGATCGAAGGAATAAACTTCACTTTGAAAGTATTTTTTTTATATAAGAAGGCGGGCCGCATGCGGACCGGGTTGCTTTAACCTTTACTGATTCTGCAACACATTTCTTATGAAGCACAATCTGTGGCGCAGCTAGGGAGGCGCTGGGAGCTCCGGGCGGCACCTTCTCTAGGGTGGCAAGTTGTATCAAAAACTAGTTTTTGAAAGTTTTTAAAAACTTGGAAATGTGGTTGTGTAGTGAACAAATTAACAAAATGTTTCTGGGAAAAACCTGAGTTAAATACAAAGTGGTAAACTACCCCTGTGTTTGTCTTGAAATCTGGTTTTCTTTCAACTTACGTGTACGGCAATTGTCCTCCACCAGTCCCTGCACCTTTCTCCCCGTCCCCAGCCAAGGACATTTCCCCTCTTCCTCAGTCAAACGTACAGTAGTTTGAACAAAGGATAGAGATGACATTCGACCACAGGCTAGCAAATATCACTGGTCCGGTAGTTCAAAATTCCCTCTCTCCTGTTAAAATCAGATAAACAAGCCCTGCTTGAAACAGGCCCGTAACCAGCTTGGGACACCAGGAGGGGCGAAGAGTTTTCCGAGAGGGGCCCAAAGTTTTTGAACTATGTCCAATGTTTTCAAATTATGTCCAAAACATTTTTCCAAGGGGGGCAAAAATTTTTCTAGGGGGGCTTCGCCCCCCCTGCGCCCCCCATGGTAACGGTCCTTGCTTGAAATCACTATATCTATAATAGTCAAAGTTATCTTAATCCTATTTCTCCTATCGTTCGATCTTTAGCAACGCCCCAACGGCACATTATCACATCACCTGACACTAGTGATCGGACCGGAGCAGGATTTTTGGCCGGGGCCGGGTATAAGGATTTGCCCCGGCCGGGGCAAGTTCTGCATGCACGTTCTAACTTTGCGCCAACCTTTCCGTTGCTTTGCCCACGTAGTGGACAACGAACAAGTGTGTGTTGTATTTCATCCATAACAACAGTATGGAATGCAAGAGTTTTCCGTGCTTTTGATGTAAGTATGCTAATCTTACTAAAATTACAGGCACGAATGGAGGAAAGCACACTGCACTAACTTTGTCGTTGAGTCAACTGAAACAATGTAGTTCTAAACCACATGCATGAGTGAAAATCTTGAGAGAAAATCTACTGATTTTGTGCGTTCACTCATTAAGTTTTTATGTATTTTCCTCCCAGGCTCCTGGCAAAATTTTTTCATTGCCCCTGCCGGGGCCGGGGCCCCGGTCGATAACTACCTGACACCCACCGGCATTGGCGAAAAACATTTCTTGGCACTCCTCATGCTATTGTTCAATATTTAGTGGAAGATTTTCAATAAACAAATACTACAAGCTACAGCTAGGTGGGCTTATCAACCTTAATTTTTGCGGGTGAAGTGAAGATCTCTGTAAAGGTTAATTTCTTTAGTTTCTATAAAACTGATGATTTCCTGTATGACGTCACGGTGTCGGAAAATCACGTTCTTGAAGAGAGACAGTGCAGTGGGTGTGTTTGCGTGGATAATTTAGAGCTCTGATTGCAGGTTGAACTGCAAATAGAGTGAATCAGTGCCAGCCGGCAGGCAGTGTGGGTTTCGTAAAAGGTTTGACTCCATTGTTCAATTGTACACTTAACATTTGCAGTCATAGTAAAAGTCATTTCAACAAGAAAAGCTTAGAAAACGTGTTGCTCTGATTTTGATAGAGGCTACGATCCTTAGTCTGAAAACTTCACGTAAGGCCAAACAATATGTTAGTAAGGGCAAAGGATATTTAGTTATGATCGTGGGGGGGGGCTTTTATTAGAAAGGACTTTAGCCGAAACAGTTGCACAACTAAGCAATGGCTGTACTGAATCAAGTTGTTCAGTGCGATTACCATCAAACTTAAGACGTTGTAGCCACTTCTGAGCACTAAAAAGGCGGATGTCGTACGTGGCAGGGTTTGGTAATACAGTTTTCGAAATACTCTATGCGTCTGCTGCTAACGGAGTAAATGTAAAGAAGCCCAGCCCAACAGCTAGGCCAAATTTACAAGTCGCGATGGAGGCTCCAACGCAACACATCTAAACCAGAGCCGGTTTTAAGCCTATTTGACAAATTTTATCCAAATGGGTCCGTAGTCTACTTTAAGAGGACCCCGCCGCATAAGAAACGTTTGAAGCCTTTTTTGTGTTCTAAGAGAAAAAAACACTATTGAAATGTTAACTGCTCAAAGAAACTTTCTTTACATTACTAGATTAGTAAATGTATTATAATAGCCTACTATAAGCAGTATTTTGTTTTCGTTTAACATGGGGTACTACACGAAATAGGCTATAAACATACATAAATGTTCCTCTGAAGAGTAGGTATCCCACCATCACTGCTCTAATTGGGCCCCGCTGGCCGCAATAATACACGTTTTGTGTTTTATGTTTTTATCCCCTAGCCTAGAATGAGTAAACCAGGGGTGGGCAAATAGCCGCCCGCGTGCCATATGTGGCCCGCCACAGCGTTTTCACTGGCCGGCGGAAGCATTCAGTAAAATCTTCAAATCTGAAATATCCTCCACATGATAACAGTAGCCTGAAAGTAAGGGAAGGTAGGGTATAGTCGACACTCTTTGCATTTTCAACCACTTCTACTTTATTTCATGCCCAAACAAACTCAAAATTTGTCAAACAATAAAGCAACTCTACATACACAGTATCACGCTAAAACATGAAAACATCACCCTTCAGAAAAAATTTTACAATCAATTTGAAAAGGGTGCTTTTTCTGTCGAGTGTGGTGTACACCTGACCGGTCAATTAAAAGTTGGGCTGCATGCATTGCAGAATGTTCACGTGATATCCCATGTAAAATAGGCACTTGCTGACTGTCTCTCCACTTTTTTACATTCTAATTACCCACTATCACTGCATGGCAAAACAAATTTGAATAATTACCAAACATTAAACATCAAAAGACGGTTGTCTGGAAACTTGCCCAACCGCAGACCGCCGGCCCACGGTATATTCGTTGACTGGTGCACGATATACTCGTACTTTACTTCAAATGCCAACCGTTGAGCTCCGAGTCGCATGTTTTCCTCTATAAAGTACGAACATTTCGTACAAGTCTCTAGCAACCAGAAACATATATTCATAATGTTATTTGACGTATTGTGTGGTCAGGAGAGCATTTGAAAGCAACCATGGTACATTTTGCCTGCAGTCATGGCGGTTTTGCCTGCAGTCACGCACGCGTTTCGCAGAGTGCGGAAATAAGATTGGCCTGCTGTAACCATGTGGCTGATTGTCTCGTCACATTGCATTTCATTGGGAGCGGTTTCTAATGTAATGTGGATAAACAATCAC
>JGI24159J19872_10004191_pt1 | contig 18302 bp, 10 predicted proteins | sample Ectturendosymbi4_FD_19872 | JGI IMG/M metagenome (IMG submission 19872) | reverse complement strand
ACTTTTCTTTCAAAGGGCCCCCTAACTTCACTGATTTCTAGTGCTTCATATTCCAATTTGGGGGATCGAAGCTTTCCCTGGGGTGCTAAGTGGTGATGGGATTGGAATTTTGAGCCCTCTGTGACAGCGTGCCCTCCCCCCAATTGGGGGGTATGAAGTGCGGCTGGTACGGCTCTGCGTACACTTAAACTCACTTTTTACGTACCTTTACGCGAGCGCGTTCGGGAACTCGAAACGTAATAAATAGATTTCGTCGTAAACAGGCGAACGTCTGAACTACAGAAACCAAGGTCTGTAATGCTGCGCATTCATGTGAAACTGTGCCAAAAAATTCATTGCTGTTTTTCCGAAAACAATTATTCCCACATCTCTGAATTATCGAGCGCCAGCGGCGTACCAAACGCTTGTCTCGTCCTCGTCCAGGTGGAGGTAGATTGTCATTTAGCTATTTATTAGACTCCTGTCTCGGGACTTGAGCCGTCACTTGTTAGTGTAAGAAGAACCGTTCCACTTCTACACAGGTAGAGAATACGTTTCAAACATTCCTTATTCCGATCTTGTTAACACCCAAAACAGTGTGAAACACTAGCGCCGAGCATGCTTTAGAGCAGGGGAGCAAAAATGCGGTCGTGCACCGCGACCCAAATCTCGGAGTGCGTAAACGGGATTTGCAGCGACCAGGGGCAGATCCCGCCAGTAAAGTTAGGGGGCGATTTCAGTAATATTTGGTAGTCAAGTCTCATTGCGGGTTCACTACTGTAAGAGAGATGAAGTATACTTCACAACACTGCATCGCGAATGTTGGTTTCCGATTGTACAAAAATAATGATTAATAAAGTTACTTTGATAGGTTTTAGGGGTCGATCGCCCCAATCGCTTCCAACGTGGACCCGCCCCTGGCAGCGACGTAGTAGTGCCTAGTTCATATATTTAAGTGCAATATTAATCTCAGAGTACNATGAATAGCGGTAATAAAGAAATGTGAAAGAAAATAGCCAACCTTAATTCAGTGGCGTAGGAGCACAATCAGCCGCCCCTGGCCCTAGCAGAAAATGCCGCCCTCTGATGCGGGCAGTGGTGTTATATTTATGGCGTCATCGTGCTCGGTCAACCATGGTAGCGCTTTTCCGTTTTTCCCTGGTAGCAGTGGGAAATGGGGCCTCAGAAGTCGATTAGCCTAGGGACTTTGCATCAGGCCCTGGGTAACCGAAATGATTTAAGTGTAACAGAGCTATGTTGAGTCAAGAAAAGAGGCAGTACACTCTTTGACGAAGTTAGTTCTAAACGGAGATTTAGAGGATGACATTCTTTCTACTTTTGTGTTTCAATTGCCACGTTGTATCGTCTGTTTGCTTTATTTCTGCTGAATAGCGAACCGCCTGATATGCTGTAGCTCGAGAGATATGAAAGAGGAGGCGGGGGCCAAAGATGAGACGCGAGATCAATCTACAAGGAAATAGCGGTTTTAACGGTTTGCAAAATATGCTATTTCTTGTCTCTTCCCTTGCGCAAGCTGCAAAAGAGCAAATGACGGTGCTCAGCCGGTTCGGCGTTCATATCTGTATGACTTTATGGGTCGAGGTAAATGGGAATAAAGTTTACATGTCGCGAGCGACTTTTTCGTGGCGGTTCCTGCATTCATCAATATTGTATTTTAAGAATGTGCCGCCACTTGTGATTTTTGGCCCCCTGCTGCGAAATCCTGGCGACGGGACTGACTGTAGCAAATGTTACTGCGATTAGTTGGGTGAAATTTAGCTAATTTGGACGACATACGACTAAAAATAATTGGTACACAATGTTTTCCATTACTGGGTGCCCAGCGTTGCAATACAGCGCTCACATTTTCTCAGAAAAACCTGCGTACATTAACGCCCTGAGATAAACAGCCTTTTAGCCATCTACTGAAACATTCTCCACCGGATGAGCGAAAGAATTAAGCAAGTGAGCAACTTCCCTTTCTTATAAATAAAGCACAGAACAATAGCTTAACTACTGTAGAGCTTTCTGATTANCTGTGGCAACTAGTTGTTTAACTGCTTTAAAGAGCCCAGCTGCAACTGTAGTGGCTGGACCTTGACCAACGAACGATGCTGCTGCACAGGGTTGCCAGATCTACTTTTTGCCAAGGGGCCAAATCTAGTTCAGAAAAGAGTCAAAAAAGAGCCAAATTCTAAGAAAAGATGCCAAAAAATTGCCAACCATTTTTCCAAATCTATCAGCAGTTACAAAATCATATGAACCCATACTTAGCAATTTATCAAATGGCAATATTCTTCAATCACAATTGTAGCTCAACAGCAAAACAAGTAGCCTACATGATGAAAGACCGCAAGAGAAGATCGTAATTTACATGTGTAGTCATAAACTGAGGTAAATTTACCATATTCGATGAGTGCAAAAGCGATCAACAACAATCTTAACAAAACAAACGAACACGTGCACCACCTAAAATAACAGCAAGTTACGTAAAGTAACAATTCTCATTGCTACCTCTACAACTGCAGCAAGAAACAGTTTTTTTTGTTAATTTTCGTGACGGAAATTTGCGGCAGGCCGAAGTCTGAATTGTGCTTCTTGCCGGGGCGGTTGAACGTTCTTGCCCAAGGAGCGCTACGGCGATTCACCCGGTGGTCGTGGAAGGAACACCGAACCTTCCAATTGAGAGGCGGACACTTTACCACTGACCTATTGCCGCCCTAACAGGTATTTTGATGAACTTACTTCCAGAATAACTCAGAAAATCTAAGGGTCCTAACAAAATTTTGTAATCGAAAACCTTCAAAATATAGAAATTTGGTGAAATTCTGCAATCAATCAGTCAAAAAAGTGAAAAAATATGGCTTCTCAGACAGGACCCAGGATGGTCAGATCTAACTCTTGCATGGGGCCAGTCTATCCTGGAAAATGGCCAAAAAAGAGCCAAAGGTTCAAACGAAAATTTTGGGGCCATTAAGTGTTATTTGGAACCAAATTTCCCAAATTTGTCCCCAAAAGGGACAACCCTGATGCTGCAGCTTGATAGAGTAGACGCGTTTCGAGTAGGTTCCTGAAATAGCGGCCATTGTTACGCAATAATATTGAGAGATAGGTAGCGACAAAGCGGTGGTGAGCCTGACATGGCTGGAACCATAGCGATAATATCAGCTGTGTAGCCCTCATTTGCCAAAGAAGATTCTTATGGGGTGTGGGGCCTAGCTGATGAAATTATGCAAGCTTAAATTTTAATTAGTCTGAATAGTTTCCTCACCTCTTTTCAAATATCTCTGCTTACAATAAGCGACTAGATTTTTCCGTCCCCTGGGACGTGCCGCCCCTGGCTATAGCCAGATAAGCCAGTGGATTGCTACGCCACTGCCTTAAGTTTGTCTGCAAATAAGTAGAGCAGTGTTTTTCAACCTTTCTGCTGCAGCGGAACCTTCCTCAAATGTTTGCGTTGCTCATGGAACCCTATGCATGAGACACGTGTCTATATTGCTACAACAGCGTAGAACTGTGGTTGCGAATTTCGTCCCTAGCAATTTCGGTTTGTTTCAGCGGAACACCTGGCAGCCACTCGCGGAACCCTGAAGTTCCACGGAACCCCGGTTGAAAAACACTGAAGCAGAGGTAAGAAATAAATTGCATATTTTCTTTCCTAAGTAGTCTACATTATATACTTTATGCATATGAATGCTGGATGGCAAAGTCTATATGGGCGCGCTACTAAAATTCACGGAAAATTTTGCGCCCTTGCTTCAAGGTATATCTTTCAAATTCTTTTTGTAGATACGTGGCGTTGCTTGAGGGGAGACCGTCGGCCTAGAATGCAGAATGTCGCGATGAAGAACGCATGCAGAATTGCTGAAATCTCCAAACGCTACGAACCAGGCAGCCTGGTCGCTGTATGAGCATGGTTCTGTCTCCCGGCTAAACTACCTGACATTTCAAGTTGCCGAAGCAATGCGTTAGATATCACCCTTTTAAAGTTTCATTTCACAGATTTCCTGGTGCATCAATCTTTATTTACATGAGACGATCAGCAACAGTAGCAGCAATGCTTCGACAATGGCGCGGTAACAGAAAATAAACGTAGTCCGCATCCTGACTGTACAAAACTCAATTGCAGAAACGGGGTCAGCGCACCAGATCTGTGCGCGCGGACAAAAATACGGAAAATCAGGAATCAATCAGATCCAGAGCACACGCACACAAAACTCCCTTGGCGCAATAACGGGTTGACACAAGCAAATCATCACGTGCAGTAAAATAATCACAGGTTGCGAAACGCCCATTTCTAATGTGAATGTTTACATCCACTACAAATACAAGAGATTATTTAGGACACCAACAGTGCTCTTAGTTATTGTGTAGCTTGTGAAAAATAAGGCCCATCTGTTTGGACAAGTTTCACAAGTTTTGTGAATTAATACTATAAGGCGCTTTCAAACTGTGGTGATTCCCGGAAAGATCGCATAGTTCATCCATCAGAAATAACCATTTCCTTGGCCTAAAAAAGGTAACCACTTTTGTGCGATGCTCAACGATTGCCACAGAGAACCTGGGGTATGTGGTATTTATGTCAGGTCGGATACTCCACTGACTGCGTTGTTTAGCTTGGTAGATTAAATTTCGAAGGAGTTAATTGTATGCACAACGATGATAACGAAGTACATTTTTTTCAGGTACAATACAACCTATGGATGTTTCCAATCCTTAGTTTAAACTGCAAGTAATGTTTGGGATGCTTTGCGAGCCTGAATGCCTACCAAACATTAAAAAGCGTTTGATAGGCTACAACGTACAAAACTATGTGGAAAACCGGAAGTTCAGCTTTTCATATAGCCTGCTTTATAAGAATGGTGGCCAAATGCTGTAAACCGTCATTCAATACGTAAACTTTATTCAAGCGATTTAAAATCACTTAAATCATATTTAAAGGAGCTATGTTAGATTCTTATAATTTCTTTTAACCTGAAAACAGTTTTACGAAAGCATGTGACTTTCACAAATTACTGAGAAATCTGAAACTTTTTCTACACGAAATTTCCCAACTGGTTTGCTTGCAGGGTTGAGGCAACACGTCGACAAACAGTCATTGATGTTTGATCTGTCCACAAGAACTAGTGACAGCAAAAGCGTCTGCAAATTTATGTTGGAAGTAATGTTTTTGGAAAATGATGGGCAGTCATCTCATCCACTCAAAATCATTTCGTGTATCTGTGGACGACGAGTACACTATAGTCTCTACATTTGCAGTGTGCTCACATGCAGGTGCATTGCAAGGTTTTTGCTGGGGAGAGCAACCATGAAAGGGAAGGACCACGTACATTACTGCAATCCAACTCCAGTAGTAGTGAAACACTACTTCTGAAAGCAAACGAATTTTTCCGTATTTCAAAAGTCTGCCCAGATTCTTTCTGCACCTCTGCGAATGGCTGCAAAACATGATTGGCGATAAGCAATTCCAACCTCAAATTGATCCACTCCCATCCATATTTCCTAAGTTTTTTGCCTTGCAGCCAGGGTTTTCGTCAGTAGGAGCAGGCAGTGCTTATCTCACTATATGAACTTTGCAGTTGGTTTCCCATCATTCATAACTATTCGTTTTTGCAATTTTTCGCTGAATGCGCCACGTAACTTTGCATTTTCATATTAGTGTTGAGCTTGCGGTTCAGCAGACTTCGGTGAAGGAATTGACCTAGCCTCCGGTAGAGAAATGAATACAGCAATATGGCGATGACAGTAATTCAAATGTAAGATATATTCAAAAGTGAAAGTAATTCAAATGTGAGATGAATTGGGTTTAATATTAGGATTTGAACAGGCTCATTCGACAGGAATAAAAATCTAACGTGCCGTATTTTTCCATGCCTTAGCTACCTAAATGCATATATACGAGTACTACACGCAAAAGCTTGTACATATAATTACACGCAAATGCTTGCAGTGACAAGCAGCAATCGGCATCACAGGCATTGAATATTTTCATCGAAAAATGAACGGAGACCTAGAACCAGAACAACAGCTTTGGCAACAAGTACGCGAACATAGTTATCGCAAAAGTGGTCCACACTGTATTGTTTAGTGTCAGGTTGGTGGCTGCTTTGTTTGACAAACCTGAAAAGAAAAACAAAGCTTTACCGTGTTTTGTGCAACTTTGGCTACCTGCAGCGTTACCTTGTGAAATAACTACCCTTTAATGTAAATAGATTAAGCTTACGAACTCAGTGGTTTTTTGACCATATAAGAGGATGTTTATTGACAAACATATTTTTGTTTGTCTAGTTTATGGACGTAGGCCTACTACCCTTACCTGCGAGAAAATTTTTGCAAGTTCCAAGTACGGCTTCACGGGTTTGGGTTTAAAAAACTAAATAGAATTTGGGTTCACAGGAAACAGCGAAACGTTTTTACGATTTTTAAATGCAAGCTTTCGTATTGTAACTTATGATATATGTCCTGTGAAGTGACAGCACTGAATATTAGCAACAAAGACAAAACTAACAATAAGAGTCAAATTTCTCACAGCGATTCCAGAAATCACATGGAATCTCGGTTAATTTGTTCACACAATGAATTTTGTTGTAATGTCGAAGAACACCACGACATACGTGTAGTTTACGAATGTTTGTCTTTACACGAATTTTATCTTTTTGAAAGGCTGGGAGCTTTGCGCATCACGTTGTTAAACGCTAAATCATCGCCATACATTTTACAATTACATTTCATTAACTTTTGTGGTGAAACGCGAAATGTTGGAGATGTACAGTAAACACAACAAACTTATGATGCTATGAGCAATTTGCACTCTAATGGGCACGCGTAATACTTCCGTCGTTTTACTGCTCCTACCTGCTGATTGGCTTAAAGTATTGGACAGGAAATCCTCGATTTCTGCTTGAGTTGTTTCAGCAGTTCCGGGAGTTCTAAAAATTATTGGCAAGTAGAAAATTCACTCCTATAAAACGTTTGCAGCAGAGTTGTAAATGGGCCTCATTTTGAAGCCCGAACTCGATCCGAGCCCGAAATCACGAGGTTGAACCTGGCCGGAGCCCGACTTTTATTTTTGAAGCCCAATTTAGTCCAAAAAGCAAAAACTACCGAGTGAGTCAAGGTTTGCACAACTGCGGGGTATTGGTAGCGTAGCAAGCTACTCATGACTAAATAATTCACAATTAATCATTTTTGTTGAAAATTTAATCAACTCGATTGCTTCAACAGTGACAACAACCGACAAAAGTGTCCGTTCTTGCGAAAAAAATTTTGTATGCTGGCCCGAAACCGGCCCGAAACGTTTTGACAAACTTGAGCCCGAACCCGGCCCGACCCGAAAAACCCGGCTCGACTTGCAATTCTGGTCTGCAGCACTGCTAAACGTTTCATTAAATACGTTAAATGCTGGAAAAGATTTGTGCAACAACCTGTTTCTGACCACTTGGTTTACAAGTTTAATCCGAAGTGGTGTTCACGCCCACTACGATGTGGTATGTATCTAAGCGCTGACTTGGTATTTTTTCATTTTCGTGCAATGTGGAGGTTTCATGGAAACATTTTTGCGCAGGAACGTTCTTAGCTTCAAAGCAAGAAAAAATAATGAAATAAGAGCTTTATGAAAAGTTTATCTGGTATAAAACGCAACTCGACATGAAACAAAGCATTGTTGTTTTTAACAATAAATTTTGTTTAGGAGTAAAGTGGTTACTTGTAACTCCAAGCAAATGCAATTACACGTGGGAAAAATTAGATTGTAAAAACATTCAATATTTTAAAAACATATTTTGCCACATGCAGGTGGAACAAAACTTTTCTTGATAGGAGCATTTGCCCAACTTACCTGGATAAAAGAAAATATCCTAGATACGCATTTTCTACATTTCCTTTAAAAGTAGTAGTTGTGATGAATTCTCTCCCATTTCTCAAACTAGAGCTGGTGTCAATTGTCAGAGTTTGTTCGTATTCGCCCTTCAAAATCACAGTGGTGTCTGTTTACAATTAAGCAGCAAACCATTTCGTGATGATATCTAAATGCTTTCTAAGTCTCGCCGGCAGTCTTCCTGCATACCTTTCCAACCAGGAGAGGTTGATACAAAGAACACTGATCCAGTGGCGTAGGAGCACAATCTGCCGCCCCTGGCCCTATCAGAAAATGCCGTCCCCTGGTGCGGGCAGTGATGTTATATTTATGACGTCATCGTGCTCAGTCAACCATGGTATGATCTTTTGTTTTTTGAAATCCTTTTAGCAAGAACTTTCGCCAAATTTGGCGTAAATTGTCGTCTGCTAAACCTTCCCGAACACCATGCCGCGGGGCCCAACGCACAGCTGCTGCTGATAATAGCTACAACACAATGGCGAACGCAGAAAATTTTCACGGGGGTTCATTCAGTGGCATATGGTAGGCATTTGTATTTGATGTGCACTGTTTGTGACGTCGCAGTTTGACGTCATATTCATGTTTGCAAACCAACGTTTCACAATTTACAACTGGAATATCAGGCCGCGCCAATGTCTCCAATACGAGCAGTCAAGCATAGGAAGTGTGCGGCTGGACTGGCTGGCGCACACCCCGGTTTGCGAGATCGAATCTTGCTAAACTACACAAGAATTGAGAATGCGCAAAGTAAGCAAGAAAACTTTCGTTTGTTTTTGTTGTGCATAGAAGTCCAACAAACTTTTAGTTTTCCTTTTTCTCTACTGAAACATTAACAAATGCCTGAATGCTTCTGTGATAACAACTGCTGTTTTTGAGCTCGTGCAACAGTTCTGTCATGCAATATAAATCGATAATGTAGCAAATGCTGTCAGCACATGCGCTAATCAACCATAGCAGACAAAATAAAGACAATTGCTTGGGATCAAGTGAACTATCGCGGAACACAATTTTCAGCATGCGTAGTGGACGAAAGGTCTGCAAAACGTGGTGAGAAGGTTCCTGAATGCAGACGACAATTCAGATCCCCACCAAAACTTAATTCTTACTTTTTGGCCTATTTACAATGTTCCTTGAAATTTACACGCAAATTAATTCCGTGGCATTTGCATAAAGTCGACAAATTAACAAGCAAAAATTTTGCGAAAGCAATCAATCTCCTTTGCGCCGTTAATATAACTTTGTAAAATATCAACTCAAGTGGGGGGTTTAACCCCACCGCACCCGTTACGTACGCCCTTGCTGTCACATAATGATATCGCTAGAGTATTCGAACAAGTAACGACTATTATAAGCAGCAAACCAAACAATGATTTTGTTTTGTAGTATTTACTCAACAATTAGTATTTTCGAACAAACACAAGATTTGTAGTGGGGGGAGTTGGTATGACCGAAGTCACCATTATTCAACTCCCAAGACGATTAACAGCCAAACAAAAATATTCAAAATGAATGACAGGAAACCGAAACGCAAACAAAAAAGAAGCAATTAACGAAGGGAAAATGCAAATAGCAAATGTTGNTGGGAAGAAAATCACCAACAATAAGTAATCTACGCTGAGACAAGTGACAGGTATACTTGACCACAACAACTGTAGTCCTAATCGTTTGGCGAAAAAGAAATTATTTTCGCGCTTTTGCAAATAGACAAGAAATCCAATAGACTACGCCAGTCCCAAGCCAAACAAATTCAAAAAAGTTATCGAAGTTTTTGCAGCAAATAAAGAGTGATCATTACCCAATCGAAACAACTTACAGCAAAAACAATAGAGTCCACACTGCTATTTTGAGTATAATAACCAAGATCTCAAAATTATATCCCCATTCTTAAGTGTTTTGTAGAACCATTTCGTTAGAAGACTTCTTCGCAATTTCGTGCAATCACCATCTGATGTCTGATGGTGCTGCCAAAAGGATTTTCGTTTTGATACGTCTCTGGTCCTGCTTTGACTAATTCAACTCTCAATCTATGATCTATCGCATCAGGCCGGGAGATTTAGGGGATGGCATTCTTTCTGCTTTTGCGCCTCAATTGCCTCAGGGTTTCTCAAACGGGGCCCTCGGACCCCTTTGGAGGCCACGGAGCGGTTCTCTGGGGGCCACGAGCAGAGGCTTTCACTAGGTAGCTTTGTCTTGATATTGCATAACTCAAGTGTCACGATGTATAAAGTATTCGCCAGAGTCCTTTGAAGGAGGCCATGGTTCATGAAAGTTTGAGAACCACTGGTCTATTTGCTTTATTTCTGCTGTATAGCGAACCGCCTGATATGCTGTAGCTAGTGCGACATGAAAGAGGAAGCGGGGACAAAGGTGAAACGTGAGAACAATCTACTAGGAGAAAGAAGTTTTAACGATTTGCAAAATATGCTATTTCTTGTGTCTTCCCTTGCCCAAGTTACAAATAAGCAAATGACGGTGCTCAGCCGGTTCGGCGTTCATGTATGTATAACTTTCTGGGTCGAGGTAAATGTGAATAAAGTTTACATGTCGCGAGCGACTTTTCGTGGCGATTGCTGCGTACATTCAATATTGTATTTAAAAAATGTGCCCCCACCTCGTGATTTTTGCATCCCCCCAGCTGCGAAATCCTGGCGACGGGCCTGACTGTTGTAAACGTTACTACGATAAGTTGAGTGAAATTTAGCTCATTTGGACGACATAAGACTAAAAACAATTGATACACAATGTTTTCCATTACTGGGTGCCCAGCGTTGCAACACAGCGCTCACATTTTCTCAGAAAAACCTGCGTAAATTAACGCCCCAAGATAACCAGTCTTTTAGTCACCTATTGACAATCTCCACCGGATGAGCGAAAGTATTAAGCACGTGAGCAACTTCCCTTTCCTCTCAATAAAGCACAGAACAGTTGCTTAACTACTGTAGAGCTTTCTAAAAAACTGCTGCAACTAGTTGCTTTATTGCTTTAAAAACCCAGCTGCAACTGTAGTGGCTGGACCTTGTCCAACGAACGATACTGCAGCTTGATAGAGTAGACGCGTTTCAAGTAGATTCCCGAAATAGGGGCCATTGTTGTGCAATAATATTGAGATATAGGTAGCGACAAAGCGGTGGTGAACATACCGTGGCTGTAACCATGGCGCTAATAACATCGTCTGTGTCGCCTTCATTTGTCAAAGAAGATTCTCATGGGGCGTGGGACTTAGCTGATGAAATTAAGAAAGCTTAAATTTTAATCAGTCTGAATAATTTCTTCACCTCTTTTCAATTATCTCTGCTTACAAAAGCGACTAGATTTTTCCGCCCCCTGGAACGTGCCGCCCCTGGCTATAGCCGGAGTAGCCAGTGGGTTGCTGCACCACTGCACTGACCCACACCAAAAATTTGACTTAGAGGACCAGATGACTTCTGACTATAAGGTCAACTACTAATACTGTGACGCAACTATAGTACGTATGATATCAGCATGTCCAGGCCCGCAACCAGTGTGTGGGCAACTGCCCCCTCCCGAAAATTTCAAAAACAAACTACAATCTTTTTGCCCTCAGCTGGTTGCGGCCCTGAGTGCTGGTCATTGTCAAAGTTCAACAAGTTCATGTCCGTTGTTAGGGATTTGACCATTCTAAGCCAGGGTTTTACTAAGGCGTTTTAGGGACACGATTCGGGTCCCTAGAATCACAGAAAATTATCATCGGGTCCATAAAATCAGGGAAAATCGGGTCCCTAGGATCTGAGAAATCGGGTCCCCACAGATCCATATCGGGTACCTAACATTTTCCTTAAAAAAAACTGTTCTAAGCTTTTGTCTACGCTACGGAACCTTGGAATTGAAGCTTCATAAAATTTCGGATTCAGAACGAAAGTCACAAACAATACACATTTCATGCAACTTAAAGTGAAAAAAAATCCTTGCGATCAGTGTTGATCTTGTAAGCGGTACAAAAGGTGATTTGCAGCAGAAATGAGGTCACACATAAAATGTTTGCAAATTGGTTATCGTATTTGCGTTGCCAGTTAAATCAAAAGTGGCAAAGGTTCCCTTTGTTAGCAGGTTAACGGATACAGCTTGAACAACTTACTACTGAGCGAGCGAGCTGAAAGAAGATTTGAACGGTTGGTGGTTTATTGTCTTGATAAGCTTGGAAAACCCGGTATCGCAGAGTAAATGGCGAGTTTGTTACATCTCCTTGAAATCTCGGAGAATCGGGAGAAGCTTCGCTGCCTATTTTGCTTTCGACCTGAAACCAATGGGAAAATTGCTGAAGAAACAGCAACAGACTCCTGAAAATTCGATACAGATAGCGTTAAATAGCAGTTCTTCGAAAAACACAAAATCAGTAAATAGAACTTTGTCAAGTTTTTACATAAATGCACATTATACCGTAAGTGTCCGCACATACGACTACGAATGCCTTAAGCAAGGCAATCCTTGTGTGCATAACTCTTCCGCATCAGAAAAAGGCACAGAAGGTTTTACCGAACATCAATGAGACATGATTAAAAATTAGCCGACAATTTTCACAAAGTATGGTCTAACTCAGGGGCTCCCAACCTTTATCTTACCATGTACCCCTTCAGCATTTCAACATTTGAGCGTGCGGATCCCTAAAATTTCTTATGACAAAAAGGCTGAGTAAGATAACAAAAATCAACTGAACTTGTAATAGATCTTTTATATTTTAGAATATTTGGAAGTACATAATATATAAATATATTTTCTCTTCTGTTGCTAGCCTTAATCGTACCCCTTCAGATAGGCAAATGTACCCCTAGAGGTACGTGTACCCCAGGTTGGGAACCCTGGATATAATTATACCAATCCCATTCAAGCCGAGAAAATTAGGTTCTTGAAGTGCGCCTTACTTTTGCACAGGGTGCTGCTTATGTAGAAATATGCCAAACCGTACCTTGATTTCCACTTCATTTGACTGATTAACGAAAAGTAGGAGAAGAAAAGGATGACCAGCAAGACTCACGCCCATCAAAGTGTTTTGTGAATCACTAAAAACACAGAGCGTGCAAAATCATTATCAATGGTTTCTTAACTTTTGTGTATTTCAAGAAATCGCAATAATCGGTGTGTAAGCTCGAACTTGCATGTCTTCATTACTTTAAATCAGGGGTGGGGAGCCCATTTACTATCACTGGCCGCATGTATTGTGGAATATTGCAGGCGGGCCGCAAAAATAATTCTATTATATGATAAAATTCTAACTTTATCTTCTTGAAGAAAATAAGGATAGAAAATTATGAGGAACGCGAAATACGTGTCTTGACTAGCTGTCCAAATATCTGCTCATGATGGGCTTTAGTTTTGGCGCAACGTTGTAATTTCGGTGATACATTTTCTGGTGCGAGCCATCTTCAATGTTCACGCAAGCCGCATTTGGCTCGCGGGCAACAGTTTCCCTACCTGTGCTTTAAATAGTTGTTTACCATGCCACACCAGAGTAAGTTATGTCTGTGAATCTAATCTTGCAGTATGATTAGACGAAAGTTATTGAGATCCATGGCTGCAACAACATGACTAAAAATTTGGGAGAGCAAAGATTTTTCACCTTTACACAGTCCTAAAATTTTATTCAAACATCTATTTGAATAAGATTACAGGACTGAAGATGTGTAGAGTTACATGAAATCGATTTCCTATTAAAAAGCTTGCTGAATGATTAGTGGAAATTAGTTACTTGAAAACAGATATGTGCAAGTCTGCATCATCGCAAAGTCATAAAAGCAGAGTCTACTCGGTTGATTCCTTGAAAGCTTGCAGCAAACCTGAGTTTTTAATTACTCGTAGCTCAGAGGAGAAAAACTATGTTAGAAGACGGAACGCACCGACTAAGGTTTTCATCCACTGCCCACAGGAATATAAGGAGGCACTGACCTTAAACTTTGATTGTAAGTCACTGGTTGAAAGTCGGATCCGTTTGACCTCACGTAAAGCTGCAAACAAACATGTTGTACCCAAAACCGTTTCCTTGCATTCTTTATTATGTTCAGGTTTTGTCATATTTAAAAAAACCTTATTTCCAACGTCGTACATGTCCATGCCTCCATCTTCAATAGATCTGTTGTCAACGCCATCGTAAATGTACTTGTAAGAGTTTTCTAACATGTTGTAGGCAGATGCAGCAAAACGTAACAAATTTTCTGCTTCCTCGTCTATACTCAAGTTTCCTGTAAAAACATGTTTAAATCTTGCTTCAATTAGTCCAGTGATCGCTGTTAGTTTATGTGCACAAGAAGTGTCGATCTTCAGCACAAGACCTACGAAAACTAAATCTGGAGTTGCAAGATTTTCCGAATCTATAATGACGCAACTGTTATGAAGGGCTGAATGATGTCTTCTAAAACTGACTGCAAACACAACCGCGATTTTATTTGGCTGAGCAACAGCAACAAGTATACCGGAACAAAAATTAGAAAATTCCCGTGTATGATAAATATTAAAATTATATGTTTTGAATTCCAAGTGCGGCCAACCATGTTGTAACTCTTGGTCCTGTTTCTCTTTTTCTATTTTTTGAACCAATTAAGCTGTTCCCATTTGCATAACAAAACGGCTTTTTCAAAAAGTACCTGTATAATACCCAGATACGTTTGTTTTAAAGCGCGGGCGGGTGAGATACAATTGCAGTAGTAGAAGAGTTTTTACCGATTCAGTGAACGTATCTGACAGTTTCAGCTTCGCTTGTTGCAACTAATCGCTGACAGTAACAATGAGATCAAATGTTTTACGTTGTAAAAGTGTAAAACCTCAAAAAAGGTCACAAATGTCCTCCCTAGTCACCTGCCACCATCCTTCAACTTTGATTGTAGTCATTGCCATTGTATAATCGCAATTGATTTTTAAGAACCCATATCAAAATAAAAGACGTCACATTCGCAGCAGAAAACATTACCGAGCACTTTCCTTGGAGTGAATGCTGAGATTGAATAAAATTTGGAAGACTTGCAAAGTCATATGAGAAACAGAAGCGCAAAACAAGCATCATTTAAATCATTGATTTTGTGCGTTATTAGTCTTTGTGTCGAGATTGGTCTTTTGAAGGGATCGCGTCGAAATGATCTGCTTCTCAACAAACCTTTTTCGTGCGTTTATATTCGAAATTTGCCAACTGCCCTTTAACAAATGAATGACATTGTCAGACATGTTCTTGGAGCGAAATAAAAAGCAGACTAACGGATTCTGAAAAAATAAAAAAAGTATCCAAGATAATCACAAATGGTACGTTTAGCAGCAGGTTTTACCAAATGACATTAACCGCGAAACAAATGTTGTACCATCCTTGCGGAGCCCTTCAACATTTTTCGAACAGTTGATAACCACTTCCATGGCATGCATTTGTTTCAGAAACAGGCTATTGCCTCAGGAGATTTTAAAAAGTCCACATGTGATCATAGGCGCAGTCCCTGTGGCCAAAGGAGCCATGCCCACCCAAATTTTTAGCATATCTTGTTGTTTTGTGCTTCGAGAGGCGGTGTCCCAAACTAAATACTATTGTTCGCTTAAGGCAGTGGTTCTTAACCTTTTTTTATCTCATTTACCCTTAAACAAAATCAAAAAATTGATTATACCCCCAACACTATTTAGTATATCAAGGCATGACTTTTCTGGATATGGTCCTGGGTAGGTTCTCCAGGAAAACGTTGCAAACTTACACTCATTCAGATACATCAATTTTTGTGCTTACTGGAACCATAAGCGTCGGAGGGGGTCAGGGGGCCTTGGCCCCTTGGATTTTGACATTTTTAGCAAAAAAGGTTGTTTTCTTAGTTTTGAGTGGGAAAAAAACAAAGTTCACCACTTTTGGTACGGCTTTACAAATCCATCCCCCAATTTTAGGCGTTTTTTTCCTTTGCTATTGCACTAAGCATAAGCATAACTCTGAATCATATCCAAGGTGCAACATCTCGAGTTTGTGTGATATGTCCGTAAACTTAGTTTGTAACAATGCTCTATTACGCCTGACATTAAGCCTCTCGGCAATCTACGAACAAAACACTGTCAGATGTACTTTTGTGTTTTGTCCTGCAACTATCTAGCCTAATAGTCCAGGACATTACATTTTTGTAAAAATTTATCAAAATATAGCCTACGTTTGCTGTAATTTACAATTCAGTAAATTTAACCCCTAGTAAGATGAAATTTACCCTGGGGTAAATTTACCCCAGGTTAAGAATCACTGGCTTAAGGGCAAAATGTTTGGCCCTACCAAAATTTTGGGCTGGCTACGCCACTGCATGTGATGGTAAAACCATGTGTTCACTTTGTTAGACTGGATTACTACATTTCTCCGAGTCCCGATGGCAAGTGGCCCATAGATCCAGACGAAGGCCGTTACCTGGTGGTTGCCTGCTATTATTTTCAGCTTAGAGTGTACCTAATGTTTCTTCGATTGTAAATTGAGTGTATGCAAGTGAAACTGTAACTGTGGTTCATCGAGTACGAAAAACCAAATGTTCGTATTTTCTGCAGGTTTCCAACGTAACCTGTTATTAACTCCACGTCAGCAAGTGCCGAATTGTGAGAAGACGAAGACTTCGTCACTGATGACGTGGACGGTGAAGAGTCTGTCTCAGCATCTGCGCAAAAGAATTCTCTGGTAAAGAGCAAGTACGAAATACAACATTCATTCAAACCTAAAACTCACGATAAAAAAGTCATAAACATTCACGGATAGGCAGCACACAAGCCTGCTACTTTTTCTCCACTGTCATACCGCGGTGAAAAAGCATAACTCAAGGAATGTACGGTACAACTGATCATGGCAAGAAAAACACATGTTTTAGGAATCCCATAAGCACATATTTATTTTTTAAACGTTAAATACCATGAACCTTCCTCTTATTATTATTTTTTTTTGTCTTGCTCTTGTGCGCATTCTGAAGAAGTGGTGAACATTGCCTCTAGCTTTTCTTCCTTTTTGCTACGAATGCTGAATTATCGTATGCTGATAACAAATGCTTTCGTGAAACTGTCGATAAACCGTTTCACATGGTCGTGCTTACAAGCGCTCTCGAAAGGAGCTATGATGACTCGAGAGCTATACGTTTTAAACTGAACTAATTATTAGAAGTCATGAACTTACGTGGATTCATTGCTAAGCCTTGGGATTGTAAATCCCAGGCTGGTGCGCGCTGTTTGAAATTATTTGTCTTGACCACGGCAATGCCGGATTTAGGGGCAGGGCAAGGGGCCCGGACCCAGGGCTCCCCAACCAAATTCATGTGTTTAGCCATATGTACGACTTGCGCATGCCGCTTCGTCATTTTTATTAGCGAGGAAAGTTTGTAGACGTTATTAAATTATTATCGGTCGTCCAGATGGCAGTATTTCACTTGCGTGTATTATTTGATATTGTGACGAAACAACTATTGCACTTATTGGTTTCCTGAAAGTCGGTCAGATATCCGAATCTAGTGAATGCAAGACCAAGCCACGTAGATCGCATTAGCTTACATTTCGACTCGTTACTGGTAGATTTTGCGTCTGCCTTACTCAGGTTGCACAGGTCGCATATGAGCAGCATTGTTAAGTAGGGTTACCATACGTCCTCTTTTTGGAGTACATGTTTATTTTTCATGAGAAATGAAATAATGTCCGAGGACGTTCAAAAATGTCAAAATATCCTCTTTTTTACATTTCTTATTTTACATAGCTATAATCAGTGGCGTAACTAAAGGTTTGAGCCAGGTTGGTAAATTTAGATAAAGCAGGCCCACCGGCCACTGTGCGGGGTCCACTGGCTAACACTCAAAAAAGCTTGAGAAGTGATGGTGAATCCGGATATGAGTGGCTAAACTAACACCCTAAACCCCCGGAAAATCATCCGAAAAACACGTAAATAACAACCTAGTGTAAACCAAAAGAATGCCAAAACCGAAATATAAGTTAAGTAGGAGACCTGTTTTTATATTTAGCTTGTCAGGGGGATAATTCGCCTCCCTGAATCCCCGCCAGTTACGCCACTGGCTATGATATATTGCATTTACATACATTCAGCTGTCCCTACTCAACTGCAACAAGATACGAGCTGGTGACGTAGCTTAGTTCATGGGAAGGCCTGCAAGTTGTCTAATTAATAGTTTTGGTTGATTTGTTCCTCGGCTGGAAAGGCGGGAATGCTTTCTCATTAATCGTTACATAACAGTGGTAAATCTTTTTTCAATATCTCAATGACTTTGGCATTAGAGCGCGGACTTCTGACTCCATTATAGGTACTGTACTAGCTTTACTGATGGATCGTGATACGATGATCAGTGCATTGTACATAGCTTAGTGTAGTACTTTCTAGTAATAAAGCTAATCAGCAATGCTAAAGAATGGAGAATTTCGTCAGAAGTATCCTTTTTCAGAAAAGGGCTAAATGATTTTGAAGCTGAGTTAATTACGTGTGGTTGCATTTACAAAGTTCGCAAAAGAGAGT
>JGI24159J19872_10004190_pt1 | contig 18302 bp, 11 predicted proteins | sample Ectturendosymbi4_FD_19872 | JGI IMG/M metagenome (IMG submission 19872) | reverse complement strand
AATAGCATCATTGATTAAATATATCTTGACAATAGTCTCTTGTATCTGACAGCTTCACCACTCGCAGTATCGTCTGCAGAAATTATCTCACAGCAAACACATTGAACTGAAGTTTCAAAAATCTTGATAAACGATTTGATGAAGTTGCTAAAACAAGACGAAAAGTGAGGCAGGTTTACTAGTAGCCTTTACACCTGACACAATAAAGCCATGACTGCACTAGTCAAATAAGGAACCAGGTGTTTGTATTAGGCTACTAATTTTTTTTCTGTCCTTTTCTTTCAGTCTGCATCTTGATTAAAAGCAGGCTCGTAACCAGCTTGGGACACCAGAGGGGGCGAAGAATTTTCTGGAAGGGGCCCAAAGTTTTAAACTATGTCCAATAATTTCAANCTATGTCCACCACATTTTCCAACGGGACGAAAAAATTTTTAGTGCGTGCTTCGCCCCCAAGTTACGNGCCTGATCAAAACTAATAAGTTCTCATTTTCGGAAATGTTGCGTGAATAACATATCTGTGACCGTTTGCGAAAAAGTTGTACCACGGTTGAATAAGCACGATGACGTCATCGAATGAAAGTTCATGAAAACTGTCCCCCCCGAAATGAAGAGCTGGTTGCGCCCCTGGGGTCCAGTGATAAAGTAAATCGTTTAATGAAAAAACGTTGCAGAATTTTCGCAGTATTTTCTCGATATTGTTTCTAATACATTATTTGTAATTTGGCAGGATTTCGTAATTGTTTGGCAGAATACACCTTGCACCATCTGTCACCCTGCTATAGATTGCTTACTGCATTGGTGTTGTTGAACAGTGTTACCAAATGGTGTAATACAACACAATTTTTCACAAAAATGGTGTCATTGTATATGCTGTGTGCATGAGCGTCGGAAGGAAGGCCAAAAGTAGTGAAATTTGTTTTTTACCACTCCATAAAAAACAGCGTCTTTTGCTGGAATTTTCAAATTCCTGCTCCTCTTCCGACACCCATATGCTTGTGTGTAGGAAAACGTTCGTGCCACACCATTAAAAAATTGGGTAATTTCAAGCGTTTTACCATCATTTCAAATAGTGAAATTTTACTGAATCTTATACGCAAAATGAAATATTTGACAGACCAATTTCAATTGTGTTTTTGTTTTTGTATTGGCAACGCTAAATACCTATATTTCATTTCTGCATTTGCAACACAGTTCTTATCCTTGCAGACAACTTGCTAATTGCTATATATGCTTTGTCTTTTCTTCGCATTCCGGTATCTAATGCAATTGTAGAATGAGTATTCAGTGATGTTACTTCTGTGTTCAAGATATGGAAAAGTTGTGATTTTGAATCTGTTTAAGACAGGTATCATTGCTGTATCATTTTTACCTGCTTTTTAAGCTGTGTTATTGGTGACTTTCACAGCCCAGTGGCAACTGCGGCACCCGGGCTCAGCCTGAGTCTTCGATTACGATGTATATACCGGAGAACGGGAGCTTGTTTGCTTTGTATGTTTGTTCCACCACCCACGGTCCCACTTCACTAAGTTGTTAACTCGGCCTCTTTTTTTTTGGGCCTTGTCACTGTTCATATATTTTCGTTCCATGTCTGGCCTTTCGCGTTCATGTTGCAGGTGACTTGAATATAACAATATCGTTCGTAGTAGGCGCTCTCTCGACTTCGTTCGCTCGTGCTTTATTCGGGCTCATTCATTAGAGTCCGAGCTGTCCTACGCAGCTAAGAATTTTTTGAAACATAATTCCTATCGGACTGAATATTTTTTTGAAGCAATGGATTTGTATAGAACATTGGATTTGAAGTTCAACTCAGTGGACAGTTCCCATTTCGAGAGTAATTTCAAACGAACGATAAATTGTCCAACAACTGGCTAATATGAATGAGCCTAGTAAGCGGATGACTTACTGGCATTACAGTGGCGATTCTAGAATGAAAAAAGTGGAGGGCACTGCGGGGCCAAGGAAAAAAGTAGGAAGCCAACATAAATGTCTCTCCTACATGGTGATTTTTCACTGTAATGAAGATTGATTTGCTATGATAAAACCTATCAAACCCAACATATAGGCTTGTGAATATGGTCAGAACCATCGCCATAAAGTTTTACAAACCGTTTAAAATTTTGCTGGCTGAAAGTTACCTACTGTATACGTCAACCAAACGAACTTGAACGTGAAATTAAGCAAAAAACTGGGCGGTCAAACAAAACTCTGGGAGGGCTGTGGCCCACCCAGCCCCCCCTCATGGAACCGCTACTGTGGCGTTATCATTGCTCTGTGGCGTACGTTACTCGACAATGGAGAAGTTATCATGAGAATTCCTCATTTATTTTTACATAACGTCGCAGGGCAACGAAAATGCCAACCAGAATGAAAGCAAATAGAAATCAGTGACCCAAGCGTCCAACAGTTTTATTCAGTCAGTCAGAATAAATCGTATGATTAGCCCGAGTGACGCTGATGACCTGGGTCGCCCTGTAACAGCCTATTTGAATTTCAGGTGGNTTACCGATACGTTTTCATAGTGGTGTAGTTTTCTCTAAAATAGTGTAATTTAGACCTTCACTTCGTGTATAGGTAATGACGTAATATTTNAATGCTTGTGACGTCACAGTTGCCAATTCAAACCACAAAAATTTTATATAGTTTTCAACGTGCACTTGTGCCCCCCCACTTTGAAAAAGGTTCCGCCACCCATGGATCCAACGTTTCCTGAATAAAAGTCCAAAGTACTTCTAAAACTATGTATGAAGATTTTCATTTTAGTCTAAAACTACAGTGTGCTCGGAAAGCAGTTAGCCTAGCCCCTTGACCTAGCGTTCTAAACACAGGTATCTTCGTGTCGGAAAGAATGCACCAATGTCAAACGTCAATATTGGTCAATACGTTAAAACCATCACGATGTAACAACCCATATATTGTTATCCTTGTTTTTAATCATTTGATAGCTCACGCAGCCCCCCAAACAAAACTCCAAGCCCACCCAAATTGAAATATGAAACATTACAAATCAGTGGAATTTTTGTCAATATTGAATGTCAAGCCTGCACAAAAGTAAAGCCCCCCCGAACAAAAGCAAAGAGCCCTTATTGACGACCTTCTGGCAACGGTTCTGATTAATTATCCATATCACACAAATATAATATTATTGTTTGTGTTTCAATGACGTCGAACAACCGTAGCACAACCTTTTTGTGAAACTGGCAAATTATGGAACCAACGCCCAAGTGCCCCCTTGGAAACGCCCATGGTGTTATGGCAGTTGCATACAGTACCGTGCTAGCACTTGACAGTGATTGCTAGGTATTTGCTCCTTTACTAAGTACATAAATCTTTACTATTGGCAGTTGAAGAGTTATTTTTCAAAGTAGAAAAAACAAACACAACACTTCAACTATTCTTTGAAAAACAAGCAATATATTAGAAATAGAATTTATGAACATGTATATCTGAGATTCCATTAATTGGCACGGCTGCGCCCTACAATGACCCAAAAGTACGTCTAAATCATACCGTTGTTTGTCATGTGCATCGGGATTGTACTCAAATTTTGCCAAACACACGGGACCTTGCATCATTGGAGATCACAAATTCATTGGCAATATCCTGCCAGCGAAATTTGTACAACTACATTATTTTTTGTCACAAAATATTGGTGTGGAAAAAAAATATTGTGTCCCCTTGTCCAAAAGTTGGGGGGACATGACCCCTTCCCCCTGAAACTCGGTCCCTGTATTTCAAAGCACTTACTGAGTTCGTTAACCAAGCTGCTTGCCTCTTATGCCAGAAGAAAATTATTGTTAAGGGATACCGATACGATTTTAAACTGAAACGTGAACTTATAGGTGCAGCAGCAGGCAAATTGTTGGGGGTGCGAAGGATTTTTACCCGAATTTCCCCCAAACATACCCAAATTTTTCCTAACTTGCCCGAAAAGAACTAAATAATAACATGATCTCCAAAAAAATGTCTGCACTTTGATTTTGGGCGCATTTTTGCGAAATCTAAACACATACAGGGATTTTGCAAAGGTTTTCACACATTTTGCCCAAATATCCACAGTTTTGTACCGAATTTTCACCAAATCAAAAGTTTTGGGGGTGCGCTTGCTTGCACCCCTGCCTCCTACACCAGTGCTTGAACTTATAACATAGGTTCGCTCCAACAGGATAGGTTCGCTCCAACAGGCATTCGCTGTCCAACTACGCTGTTGTCTACCGACTACGACAAAAAACATTTACAACAAACCCTCATACAATTTTTCACATTGCTACGACGTTTAAATCTATCAAGATTTCAGACAAGTGTCTTGTTACGATGGACACGTTGGATACTTACGATTGCTAGGCTCGGTATCGTCGCTTCTGCAGCAGAGAGGTTCGCCGCACACAGCATTACCTCCAGGTTTGTATTCTAAGTCGATGTGCATATCAGTAAAGAAAAGAAACCTGGTTGTGGGTTGATTCGGTTCTGGCTCTGTGGGAAGCTGAGGTGGAGGTTGCGGGACATCAGGAAGGGTGATGTTCCATGAAGGAAGGAACCCTTCGGGTTTAGAGCCACATACATCTTCTAAAAGCCAGTAACAAAGCTGTAAAATAGTAAAGACTTGATTAAACCCCGTTTCTGCACAACGTGTCGGCCTTAGACCTGAGAGTTTACGGTTTAAAGCGCAGCTGTGTGCAATTTTTTGTCGCTTGTTTGAGCAAAAACGTAGCTTCATGCATCATTACAACCCAGCCGAATCAGCTGAACTTTTAGATCAAAAGACTTCCTTGTGTGATAGTACCACTGAAACGTTGTACATGTGTTTTATTCCTGTTATTGAGTCAAGAAATAAAAGCAATTATTAAAAATTTGTGATTGATTCCTTGCTTGCTTACCTGCGGAGTGAAGATACTTTAATACAGATATGTGGAAGTTTGAGCCCAGCAACTGGCTGATTCCTCTAACGCGCATAGAAAACCTAGGGCTTTTAATTAGTAAGATCTATAGCACAATTACAAAAAGCGATTTCAAAACGCTGACTTCCATCTGATTTAGGTGATTACTTAACTTTTGCCATTCTCGGCGACATTGTCAGGCCTCACTTACCGAAATCCTGTCAAAATTTCTATGAGCTCGGAGTGGAACTTAGCGAACAATCATGCGAACATTCAACGGAAGTTTTGCAACAAAAATACTTACTTCGTTTGGTTTCAAGTTGTACAGAACATAGAAAACTTCCTTCTCAAATTCTTCCACAGCCGATTCGCATACTCGCAAGTCTTCTATTTCACCCTGGTCAAAACACCATTGATTAAAATACTGTTATTTTCACCTTGTGTTTGAACTAGAGCAGTATTTCTCAAACTTTTGTATTCTATCGCCCCCTTTTCACCCTTGACACGTCGTTTTCGCCCCCCAAGCCTGATAAAGCAAACACAAGGCAGTAAATTTAAATAATTTTATTGAAACGAAGCATTAAATAGTTGAACCAAACCATTAAATAGCTGAAGCAACTATAACGACGCTAATATTAAGTTCAGAATTCTTGTGAAAATAATCCACACTGTAGCTGGGCACATAGAGGATCCAGAGTAAAAATTTAACGGATAAATTCCTTCAGCAACAACCTCCATCTATTATCATAGTAAAGTAAAATTTGCAAGAAACTAACAAGTCATACCAGTAGGCTACTGAAGTTAACTCAATGATCGATTAGTGGTTGAGCATTTTCGCCCCGTTTGTGTTGTTTTGCCCCCCTATCGTCCCCTTTGCTTTTTTCGCCCCCTTGCCTCTCAAAATCGCCCCCGAGGGGGCAATTCCGCCCACTCTGTGAAACACTGAACTGCTGTAGAGCATGTTGCGATTGCAATTTAGGAGGGGAGTTGCGAAGCTTGGCAAATGTCAGACATTTGTGGCATATGCAGTGGGTTTGCAAAATTCTCTGTCGTGGGCTACTATTTTTTTACATTCTCTCCTATCTTTCACTACATACAGTAAATTAGTGCGGTTCCATTAGTTGAAGGTTCAGATTTATACGCAGTGCTTCGTATTTTTAGAACGATCATGCGTGTTCATAAAAATAAAAGGTCCTTGTGATCGAGCATGCAATCAAATGCATTATAACATTGCGGCAGCATTGATCGACAAGCAATGAAGTCGCAACAGGAGCAGATTAACCATTATCAACTCATCTCGCGGTGAACGCTGAGAGATGAGGGAGTTTTGTTGTGTCAAATTGTCACGACTCACGTGGTTTCCGCAGGATCGCTGTTTGGTGCTCCGCCCTTACTCTTTGATAAGATTTACAAGAGTTAAACTTTCTTATGACAAACAACAAGCGATTCCTTAGAAAGACCGACTGCAACAGTTGTATGTCTAAACCAGGGTTGGGGTATACCAGGGGGTGTCAACCAGACCCAGGGGGTCTAAACCAGAAACCAAACCAGGGGGTCTAAACCAGAACCTATTTACCACCACGTGCCGTATGAATTGTGCATTACGGCTGGCGGGCCGCAAAATCAATTAATTTCATCCTAAAATTCTATCTTCATCTAACTATGAGGAAGACTGACTTCTCTTAACGTACTATCTCAGTACCTGCTTATCATGGAGCTTCGTTGTGACGAGATGTTGTACTCTAACACTGCCAACGAAAATTCTAATGCGGGATATATCAAATATTCAGGCGGTCCGCATTTGGCCCGCGGGTCGCTAGTTCCACACCCCTGGTCCAAACCATAGTTTTGAAAAATGGCGATGAAATTTCTTCATTGTTTGAAAATTTCTTAAGAAAAAATAAAAATGAGTCTTTGTCTAGGTGTTAAATTTATTGGGGCCACCTTTGAATAGAAAGACACTCTGGATTCTCTCTCTCGAGACAACGCTGCTTCCAAATGCGGGAAAAGGTTTGCCAGTAGTTTGGAGGCAAAACCTTTTTCGGCGGAGGTATCTAAGCTAACCGTAATGCACTTTTCAGTTAAAAAGTTAAAGTAACAAAACATAGCTCGAATAGACACAACCGACACAACTAAGCCATGTGCTGCTCACCGCAATGCAGACTTCTACAGCAATAGACGCAATCAAATCTTCGCCATTGTCTCTACTTAGGATGGCCTGCACGGTTCCAATTGCAACTTCACACAAACCACAAGTCAACTGGTCATCAGCCACTAATTGATCAATCTTTTGTTTTTTTGCTTCAGTTAGAATGTCACCCTGATTCAAGATTTTTCGCAGAAGCAGATGACCAATTTTCCTGAAAACAAGCGTCCTTTGAATAGTAGGAAATGCAATGCACAACGTTCTCTTTGGCGATCTACAGCTAAGGATATGTGCGAAACTTTCCAAGACCAGCAATTACGAGAGTACCGCTTGGATTCATTGATGATGATTTTAAATTAGTTATCGGCCGATTTTGAATCAGTTATCGGCTGATTTTGAAACGGAATTTATTCTTGAAAAAGTGTTGGTCGTTCAGAACAAACACTCACATTTCAGTCATATCCCCAACCACACCTTTTCAAAAGTAGTTTTCACATCTTATACAATCAAACTTTTTCATTATTGTACATTTTTCGCTGCCACACCACAACCGCTGTCAACTGTGCACTGCCTTTATAATGCATGTCCATTGTTGTCAATTAAGTACCAAAATTTCCGCAAACACAGAAGCAAAACCCCCATTAAAATCATGAAGAATAAAGAAAAACCACGCCAGTCATGGACAATGGACATGCATTATAAAGGCAGTGCACGTTTTTCCATTAGGACCGATTGGTGACTAGAGAAGGGAGGCAAAGTACATGCAGCAGGGACAATTCAGCCTATCCATTACGAAAGAAGAATGAGGGTATTTTCAAGGAAACTTTTTCTCTGTAAGCCTTGTTTAGTAAAGGTAACAATATTGTCGAGCAACCGATTTCGGATTACTTATATTTAACAAAGCACTTCCCTCAACTTTTAGCACTTAATTGACAACATTTGCCAAACAGCCCAGACGTAGTTGTAGTACACCAAATTAACGAATGGAACTTTAAGAAATTACAAAATCGTATATTTCTCCGCTTTTACCAATCCTGTTTCTACAGACCAGCTTATAAAATTTTTGCTACTGTATAATCCTTGATATTTTCAGGTATATTTTGCATTCGTACCACCCCCTTGTCTTTGATGCTAAAAGCTGAGGCATAGGCCTATTATTTGAAAGAGATTGACTAAAACGGACCTGGCGTTAATCTGGCCAAAAAAATGAAAAATAAAATTCTTGTTGTTGCATAACTATCAGATTTCACACTACTCTGGTTATATTTTGTTACAGCTCTCACCTTTGAAGAACCACATCTTGCTTATCGAACGGTTGTACGTTTCCTGGACGGCTTCCTCTGGGGCCATCACCCAATGGGAAAAAAGTGTTTATTTTTTTTTCATCAATAGCACTTTCAAGATAGGGTTGTTTTCCTGGCTTCCACCTCGCCAACGATATTGAATCAACGACAAGTGCTTCACCAAAGATAAGTAACAACGGTAGGAAAAACGTTATCATTCTTGCCTATGGAATCAATCGTTGCTTAAAATTAACAGTGTCAGATACTGCCAACGTGTAGCAACGAGTTTTGAAGTTTTTCCTGGAGCAAATAGAAAAATATACTTCAATAAAATTGTAAAGTGATGCTAGTCTAGCAATGACAGAAGACTGAGTCTTCAAGGTTCGCACGTTTTTCTTTCAACACCATAGACAGTTCGAGAATTTTTTTTCTTTATTTTCACTGATTAGCAATAACCTTGCGTAAAATAAATTTATTTGTTACGATATACAGCATAGCAACGCAGAAGCAAACACTATTAGAATGCACTTGCAACCATGACGCCGGAAAAAACTCTGTAGGTGTCCAGTCCAGGCGCCCCAGTAACCAAACAAACCTTTCATTCCTTATTCTCGTGCCCGTTATTCCTCTGAGGAGGTCACGGGGACAGCAGCCCTAGAAGGACTCGAATTGCCCCAGGGTCAACGGCAATCTCAAATAGTTCTGCTGACTCCACACTAAGACGGGACCAAGCAAGGCCGGAAATGTTGTCACAGCCCCGTCGCCATGGGGGTTTTGGGGGGCTTATCCCCCAAATTGAAATATGAAACGCTAGAATCAGTTGAGTTTTTATCAACCATTATTCTGTTCTGTAATTTAGCGACAGTACTTGCCGTAATTACCTAGAACAGTGGTGCTCAAACCGTGGCCCGCGGGCCACATGTGGCTCGCAAGGCCCTCTGGAGTGGCCCTTGAAGCAATTTCCATTGGAAAGAAAACTTAACACTTTAATCAATTAAGAGAATTTTTATTGAGATTATTAATTCTTGTGGCATGCGAAGGGTTTCTGAAAGACAAATGTGGCCCATGAGCCAAAAAGTTTTGAGCACCACTGACCTAGAATAACATCGCCTGATCATTTTTGAAACACTTGTAAAGGTAACGTATTTGAGGCTTGAGCGCAAATCGTCAGCATTCAATGCTTGCAGTGTTCAACCTGAGATTGCCAAGATGACTAGATTTTTTCAAGGACATTTTGTCGTTTTGTGACTATTGAAATTTTACTTCACACCTAATTTCAATACTTTTTATATACAGTGGTGTAGCACATTTTTTCAAACAAATATTCCTGAATAACAATGGGTACTTTTTACTACACAACTGCTTGTGATGAAACAAATCTATGCGTTATTCTATTCAATTACCTTGTTTGATCTTGATTCCTGAATGTTCAATGTAATGAACTGTTCAGTAATGAACATATTAACAACTGTTGAATAATTTAAGGACGCCGGAAAATACTCAAGGACTATAAAATATTTTTCAAGTATCAGGGACATAACCAGTTTTGATAACAAATTCAAGGAAAGTCCTTAATTGGCGCTCAAGGACGTCTGGCAACCTTAGTTGAACCTGAAATTGGCCAATATGCCTGGTTGTACACATAAAGTTTACTTCCTCTTGATCAAAATATTTTGTGTAGTGATTGCTGTGAAAAAATGTATTATGGATAGCTCAGATAGTCTTCTTGTATTTTAAACTGCATAGAAACATGTTCCATTTAGGCTTATGACTAAATACACACATTTGCACATCCTGCTGTTCAGACAGCATAAAGCCTAATTAGAAGAGTTTATTTAGCAATCGCTGCTAAGCTTGCCTCGACAGAGAAGTGCAGTTAGTGCATTACGTATGTTGACCTTGTTACGTAGGCGTTTGCCCATACTTGTTAACTATTTGAATTATAAAATGGCATTAATCTAAACATGTGCAATGTACCAGGAGATTATTAAGTTTATAGACATCAGCAAGTTTTATGCATGCGTATGCACGTTCATCGCGGTGCACTGTCTTGACCGGCCTCAGATTTGTTCCATCGGTAACAGTGTTTTCGTAACTGATCGATATAACATTTGCATCTCATTGCGATATTGCCCGCAATGTGAATCACAATTTGCAAACGCAGTGTTGCAAATTTAAGGTAAATTTTCAGAATGTCAAGCCCCCTGAACAAACGTAAAGCTCCCCTTTTGAAGACTTCCTGGAGACGGTTCTGTGTAGTCACTCCACCTGATCCTTGTACGACCTCCGGGCTGCTTTTCTGTGTGTGTAAGTGCAGCCACAAGGACTTGCCTCGCTACTCTTTCCTGGGGCATTCTGCACACATGGCCGAACCAACGTAGCTAGGATCCCTTGATTCGGAGAAGTGGCTCTACATTCAGAGTTTTTGGTATTTCATAGCTGCGCAATTTGTCGCGAAGTATCACGGTGCGAACTCTACAAAGATCGCATCTCTGCCGTTTTCACACGAGATCAGTGGCGTTGCAGAGGGTTACCCTGGAGGCTCCTGGCCCCGGGTGGCACCTCCCTGGGTCGGCAATTTTTTTATTAAAAATTAAATTTTTAAAAGTATTAAAAGTTTTAACTCTTTAGTATTTCAAAATAAATTTAAGTTTGAGCTCTGCAAAGGTAACGTTAATCAGTTTCAATAAAACTGATGTTTTTCTGTATGACGTAATGCTGTCGGAAGATGACGTTCTTGAAGCGAGAAAGCGCAGTTGGTGTGCTTGCGTGGGTAATTTAGACCTTAGATTGTAGGCTTGGACTTCAAGTATAGTGAATAAGAGCCAGCTGATAGGCGGCGTGGCAGGCCCACAACCAGCGGGCAACCAAACAATTTGCTCCATTGCAATCAATTTCCTCTCCCGGAAAATATTAAGTTGGTTGCGGCCCTGTTAGAAAGAATAGATATTTGAAGATCAGTACATGATGCACAGATCAAGTCATCTTCCACATTAGGCTTGCTTCCAGATTTCGTTTCTATGACAACAAGAGCCGCCTGTTTGCCTTGAAATATCTTCCGTAACTGCATATTGTGCGCAACGTTGCAGGGTACGTGGAAATTTTCTTGTCGCAATAGTTTAACGCGTAATGACGAAAGAGAACAGATCATGTCGTTTGCAGCTCATGAGATATCCAGGGCCGGATTTAGACGCGTGGACAGGGGCGTAACAAGGGGGGCACAATTCCCAAATCTTTTACTTTGACAAGTAAAAGATTTAACTTGTCAAACGTATTCAATTTCAATAATACCTGGCCGTGGCCCGCCAAAATTCTTCCGTGGCCCGCAGGTTGAGAAACTCTTGAGTAAACGATCACAGCCAATTAATTGGGGCAGCTAACCGGTGACTAAAAGCCAACAGGGGAGAAAGTTTGACGATTGAGCTGGGTTCATATATGCATACGTAAAGCAGAAAAAATAGGGAAGAGTAATGATGACAAAGTTGGCGTCAGAGAGCAAGACTCACTTGATACTTGATAATTAAAAACAAGACCCATTTCAGTTTGCACGTGTTTGATTATTTTGTATATCCTGAATAAGCACAAAACATGATCTTTCATTTTTAATTCTTGTAAGCACATTTGATGGGTAGGAAAGGGCAGCACTTTTGTGGTCGGCCCCTATCGGCAATTCGCCTCGCTACTCCACTGCTTGAGATATCATTCTTTCGGTCATTACCCAAGATTTATGACCATAGGTGAAGATCAAAACAAGCATGGTCGTCGGAAAGGGGGGCCTTACCCCCTGGATTTTGAAATTTGACATTTTCCTGTTAAATGTTTAGCAAAGTAAATTGAAATTTCACCACTTTAACCCTCCCCGTTAAAATCTTTTTGGCAAAATCCACTATTGCCCCTACCTCGAAAAATCCCTCCGACGCCCATGGAAACAAGACTGTTTCAAAAATAGACAGCTTCGCAGTGGTTGAAAGTTACCGTTTTCACCACAGAGCGATACACCTCATGGAGAACTGCGTTTGTTTTTATCTTCCGTCAACCGTGCATACCAACCCAAGGTAATTGAACCTCTCCACCTGCTGCAGTGTCTTGCCGCTCACATACACTACTTCGGGTTTCTGGAGTGACGCAATACCCAGTCTTTTTTGGTGCTGATTTTCATTCCGGCTTGGTGGCACGCAGTGGTGTGTTTAAGGCGAGGCACTTGCCTCGGGCCCTCCTATGTAGGGGCCGCTCTCGAGGCGTTTCGCGCATAAATTTTCCTCCTTTTTGGTAAAACAATCATTATCCGTTCATATAATATTTTCCAAAGCACATCATAATCAAGTACTCTGCCTTGCAACGGGCCACCAACAGCAACTGTAATCTGCAAGTATTCTGCTTTCAATATAATACTTTCAATACTTTCAAAAGGTATAATAAACAGGTACTCTGCTTTCAAAAGGACCCCAACAGCAACGGCAATGTGTAAGTAGGCTACTCCACTTTCAATGGGGCCTCCAATAGCAACTGTAATTTGTAAGTGCCTTGCTTTCAAAGGGACCCAACAGCAACTGTAATATATACGTGCTCTGCTTTCAAAGGGCCCCCAACCGCCACAGTAATGCGTAAGGACTCGGCTTTTTGAAGGGGCCCACAACAGCAACTGTAATGTGTAAGTACTCTGCTTTCAAAAAGGTCTCCAACAGCAAGTGCATTGTGTAAGTACTCTACTTTCAAAGGGCCCCAATAGCAACTGTTATATGTATGTGCTACACTTTCAAAGGGGCCCCCAATAGCAACTGTAATGTGTGAGCATGCCCGTAACCAGCTTGGGACACCATGGGGGGCGAAGAGTTTTGAGAAGGACCCAAATTTTTTACTATGTCCAAAACATTTTTCCAAGGGGGTAAAAAACAGGGGGAGCTTCGCCCCCCTGGTTACGGGCCTGTGTGAAAGTGCCTTGCTTTCAAAGGGGCCCAACAGTAACTGTAATGTATACGTACTCTACTTTCAAAGGGCAACCAACCGCCACTGCAATCTGTAAGTACTCTGCTTTCACAGGGCCGGCACCAGCATCTCTAATGTGTAAATAAAGAACCATTTAAAAAGTTTTGAAAAAGACTGGGTTTTTAAAGGACTTTTTAAACACCGTGTAAAAATACTGTGGGTTAAAATTCGTTCCTAAAAGTTCTGAAAAGACCCTGTCAAGTAAGAGTGAAAGAATTTTTTCACTGTCAGAGAATGAAGCTTCTCATAATATAGTTTGGGCGACTGAAAAAGGGGCCCCTGCTTTAGTAGTATATGAAATCCCAAAAGCTTTTGTGTGCAAACATCGACATGTTTTGTACTCCATTAATCTGTATCAAAATCAGTTTGCCTTTTTGATTTAGTTTATTGTAGATTGCAGTCTAATATTCTTTGTTTGATACGGTATTTTTAGTCAATGAACACTGGTAAGTTTACAAACACTACACAGAGCTCGCCAAGAATTTCCCGCCAAATTTGCTGGGAAAACTAACACAGAACCTGACCACTATTCTAAGCTGGTTAAGTTTATTGTAGTTTGCAGTCTAACATTCTTTGCTTAATACGGTATTTTTAGTCAATGAACACTGGTAAGTTTACAAACACTACACAGAGCTCGCCAAAATTTCCCGCCAAATTTTCTGGGAAAACTGACACAGAACCTGACCACTATTCTAAACTTTACAGCAAAACTAGCTTCGACTCGGCTGTGATTTGCTGGGAAAACTGACACAGAACCTGACCACTATTCTAAACTTTACAGCAAAACTAGCTTCGACCCTCGTCGACTCGGCTGTGATTGTCTATCACAGTAGTTCAACCTTTTTCATGCTACAACCATTTTGCAACCCAACTTAACCAAACGACGCCCTTCCCAAAATTTCCAGTCAGGCTTATGTAGCCTGATGCTGTTGTGCTTGCCCAATAGAAAATCACAATGACTAATGTTGAACAAAGGCTCATTTATGAAATTCATGCACATGGCCGTAGGGAGACCCATGCCGTATGTAATCACTCCACAGCACAACTTTTGAAAACCAGAATAACTACCTAAGCAGGGCTCCCCATACTGTAATTTCTAATAAACCCAGATTGGTCATGAAAAAAACATCATAACAGAAATGCAAAAAGTCATTGTAAGCGCCCTGCAGAGCAGCGCTTACATTGAGAGCGCAAGAAGCGCATACCCGGCCAAAACATAACATCCTCGATAGTGAAATCACCATCGGAAGCTTCCTTTGGCCTAATGGGTTGAGACGAAGTAAAATAAAAATATGAATGCAAATACATAAGGTAAAATGGTTATTAAAATACTGATTTACTTGTAGTTCCTTTTTTAGGTTGTGTGTCGTTAAAATCAACATTTGGATCACTTTTCTGTTACTCACCTCACGACATTTTATATTAACTATGTAATAAAGCTGATAACATACTCTGGCCACTAAAATTATCTAAACCATCTTCAATGTTACGCCTATTATACCCAGAACAACAAGGGTATTTATTGGACAAGAACACATGCCTAAACTATTGATATTAGCCTCCAGCCCGTTTCTTGCTGAGACGTTGTGGTCATTTGTCTCATATTAGTTTTAAAATCAACAATAACAGCATTCACTAGTTTATATTTTCGAACATTACGATCGAATTAACGTAATTTTTTTTCATTTAAAAAATAGTATTGTCTATGACAGAAAACTGACTAAAAACAACCTAGCTTCCAGCCTGATCGTTAGGCACAAGATGGGCAAAATGTAGGGCCACATTTGCCATTGAACTTGGATCTTTTGTGAGATCTTGAGCTGAAAGGAATCTAAAATTCGTAAGCTTCAAATACTTCCAATGCAAAATGTGTTTACATGAATTGGGCACCCAAAGAATTTGAACATTCTGTTGTAAACTTTTCAGCCGGCGCGTGTGATAACAACCATTCACCCAAATGCAAATCTTTCACTTGTTTATACAAACGTTTGTTATTCATTGATGTTACTTCTGCTGTACACGCAACTGCACGGCTGTCTCTACTGGATGGCAAGCAACCTACAGTATTTGATAATGATATTGATAAGGGTACAAAACCGACTGAAGACGTTGTGTTGTTTCATCGATAAGCACTTTTTTCACCAGATGAGCGCATGTGAACACTGTAATGACCAGAAGAAGTGTTTATTATACTATATTTACTACAGCCCGTTGCCAAAGTTTATCTTCAAAAAAACCCAGATTTAATAGGATTTTTCAAAACTAAACCTAGACACCCAGATGGACTAAAACAGATCTGGGTTGAAAAACTCAGCAATGGGAGCCCTGCTCCCAACTTGGCTACCGCCTTCAGATATCTAATTTACAAACACAGAACATTCTTACGCCACAAAGTTATTCGTTCGTTGCCAAACGTAACAGTAGCCTACTCTGTACTCCAAATGATGATAATTGTAAAGAATGACACACTTCAAACCTTTCGTCAAGGTTTTAATAAACTTAAATCTCGAACTAAGATAACGAACGAAACGGAAGAAAAGACATGTTAACAGTACTGGTTTGATATGGTGGTTTGTTGTTGGCGCTTTGTAACTACAATGGTCTTGTAGCGCCAGGACTGAGATTGTACAATTGCTGGGTTCATTTTCACTCGGTTGGTTTTGTGTTCTGATTGTGTTCCCTGCAGCTCTTCCGTACACCGTGCGCCTGGTAAGAAGGCTACAGTACCAATTTACAAGGGCTTGGTAAGACCCGGCCAAGAGTCGACCTCTCGACCTACCAGCACCGAAGTGTTAACAGTACTGCAGTGAATGCGAAAATGACCCAAACAAAATATAAACCACTTGCATGTAACTCGAAAGCAATCAGCGCAAAACGAATCAGCGCGGTGTGTGCACAAGACGCATAATTTCAAACAGTAATTTTCATTACATTCACACTCAAAACTCTGTAATGGTCATAATCACATTTCAAACAGCTTTGAATGAAAAAGTAGGCTATCATTTTTGCCAGGTGATCCTATTATTTTGACTACGACAAAACATGGTTCCATATGCGAAATATAAAATAGAGAAGCAATTATAAAACAATTTGTCAGGAGCTCTTACCACCCCTAGAAAAAAGGCAAACGACCCCCACGGGGTCGCGACGCCAGGTTGAAAACCACTGGTCTATCCAATTCATATAGACTGTGAATCAATCCTTTCATTGCATGATTGCCACTTAAAATACTGCCTAACCAGCAAACACAAAATTTTTGCACGTGAAAGTGTGCAGCAATACACGTTTACCTAAAAAATATCACGTTGTGTTTGCATTCCTTCATTAGCCTTGCTTTCAACTTTTTTTAATACCTGCTAACACGAATGTTGGAATTGTATAAGTCAAAACTAAAGATACGGTATAAAGCTGGCAGCGGGTAAGCTGACATAAACGTGAATGTTAGTCTTGATTTTACATCTCGCAATCTTACATTCTTGTTTCCAGGCGTAATGGTGGCCTGACGCATCATAATGGTTAAGGGACATGCAAGTGAGAAAGGCAAAGTTGATGATGTGACTGGTCCTTTTCGTCGTCTCTGCTGCAAGTGCACTGTTTGCTTATGTACTTGTAACTCACACACTGTCAAATAAATGCTATTTAGCATTAACACCAACAGTAAACCTCCAGACAGCCAATGAGCAAACCTTTCCTCAAACTTTTTAAAAGCATTTGCTGTTAGATAGAAAAAGGAAGTCCAGAAAAGCATCCAAAGTTAAAAAAACGTCATTGGAAAATGTCTAAAGAAATCAAGTAGCCTAAGGTAACTTATTGTTTGCTCACAAGACCGCTTTGTCGCGCAATACGAGCACACAACCAGCTGCATCATATGACACGATACAATGAAAATTGATCAAATTTACAGTCGGCTGACAGGACTTTGCTTGCAACTCTCAAATTTTGCGCTTAACATATAGCCTATATGCAAGGCTACCATACAGTCCTTATTTCTAAGATTTGTCCTTATTTTGCAGTGCTACGTCTTAGATAATATTGCTGTCCTTATTTCTAAGAAATGTCCTTATTTGTGACATGCGTCCTTATTTTTTCTTACTTTCTGTAGCATGACAATTTTAAATGATCTGATAGACATACAGTAGGCTACAGATCATTTCTATCTCATCCCAAACATTTTGTGATCAAGGTTTTGTGACATCATAAAGGAAGCATCATTCTGCAGCACAAGAGACGTGACGCACTACCAGGCATTGTTATAGCAGTATAAGCTGTCTACTCTGGTTAGCAGAGCCGTGTGAAAGGTTGTTGTGCCCCCCCAAAAAAAAATCAAGATGGGACCCTTTGATATCAGCAAGCATTTGGACAGCTGGGTGCTTTTTCGAGCCAGTTGCAAATTAGCCCACTGAGCAGCGCTATTTCAAAACCTAACCAAGCTAAACTAATAATCTTGAATCAGGAAGAAGTTCTTAACTAAATAACTTGCATTATTTCAACAAACTTAACCCTTTTATTTAAATCTAACTTTACATAGACTGTCTTACGCAGCTTTAACGAAAACTTTTTTAACGTTAAACTAGAAACAAAGTCTCTCTATCTGTACGCAACTCCAAAGCGATTGCACAACACTCCACAGCACATTTCATTATGACGTAAATTTCCCTGAGAATTTCAACGCACAAGGGTGAAGCCATCGAAGTTAAGTGGGAAGGTCAAGACTTTATAAATAAGTAACAATTGGCCTTGTTTTGACGTAACCACAACTTTGCAAAATACTGCTATAGTGTCCGAACGTCCACAATTCTTTTCGAAATTAACGAACCATGATATTACATGTTTAATCTACCGGCTCTGCTTTGAGGGCAAAAACCAGAAGAGTAAAAGTCAAAGGGTAGAGAGACGGCTCTAACTTACTAACACAATCAGGGGCGCAGCCAGGATTTTTCTAAGGGGGGGGCTGAAATTATGGAAGCAAAAGCTATGAAAAGGAAAAATTGCTTGTGATAAGAATAGCCAGGA